>JACCDR010012693.1_pt1 | contig 37604 bp, 73 predicted proteins | sample 7446431 | NCBI WGS metagenome assembly JACCDR01 (sample SAMN15323443, study PRJNA562643) | freshwater metagenome | isolation source: river surface water | place: USA:Blue River Watershed | collected 2017-08-17 | reverse complement strand
GTTTGTGGCAGTAACCTATGAGTCAGAGAACAAGATATCAAAACGCTGCGCTCTTACTTACTTCAACTATTTATTCCGGCGGCATCTATGACATTTAAAGGATTAGGCTACAAGCTAACAGAAAACGAGGCTAAGGTATTGTCAGCGTTCAAAGCGAGCAATGAGATAGCCTTCCCTGTCGGCTGTAACCTAAGCTTTGAAGAGACCACCGCAATCTTAGTAACGTTGACAAAGAGAGACATCATTAAGGGGCGCGGACCTTATCAACTTACTCAACTAGGTAAACGAATCGTATCCAACTTATGACTAATAACGAAGCAACTATCGCCCAGCGTTGGTTTGAAGAACACTATCCTGAGTGGTCTATTCATTTAAAGGATGACTACGGTGGTTATAGTGTGAGCGCACACAACAAAGAAAATAAACAGGACAAGATCAGCATCATTATTAAGACTGCCACCGAATGGTTACAGGATGATAGAAGCTACCCTAAGCTATCTGTTAATGTCTTCTGTAACTATCAGTTAGTGTTTAACCTGCGCGGCAGTATGGTGACCGAGATCCTAACAGACATGGTGAGTAGGTTTAAAGGCTTTACTACATCCATGCTGCCTAAAGGATCATTAGTGGCAGTCTCACAAGACTTTAAGGAATTAACGAGATGTTAAACATCAACAATTATCCGCCGGAACTAGTTGCCGAGGTGGAGATTAACATAGGAGCTTCAACAGCAAATCCTTATCAAATTCCTTATTACAAGATCCATTACTTAGCAGAGCCACCGGTTACAATCCCTCAGTTAAAGCGAGGGATTGCTTTTATGTATGGCGGCACCCAGTTTGGTGACTACCAAGACTTAGGTGATGGGCGTTCCTGTTTAGTAGCCGACAACAGGTTAGATGGCGTTGTAATCGCTAAAGGAAGCTTAACTACACCATTCACTAAGTTTGGTGATGGCAGTTATAGATTGACTGATGCACAACAATGCTGCCTAATTCAAGATGATCTTAAAGAACGTAGCATTAGCACAGAAGAGACCCTGGCTATCTATAGAGCCGGTGCTGAGAATGCCACTGCTATTATTAAGCGTGCTTGTCCTTATCGTATCGGCACGTTTGAGTATGTCAGCCGGCACTACCATAAAGGTATCGTCAAGAAGCTGTTTAAACATCTAATAATCAACTACGTTGATCCAGATGCTGACCCAAGACACACATCAGACGGCACTTGGTTAAGTTGGTTCAGAGCAATCGTTATGAACTACGGACTCTTGTATGAACAGTGGCACAAAGTAGGGTTCGTTCATGGTTGTCTCAACACTGATAACATGTCGGCTGTAGACCAAACTATTGACGTGCAGCACTCATTCTTTAGCTTTAATGATGACGCTCATAGTGAGATTGATGTAACCGGGCGTTACAGTCGCGAGAACCAAGAGAACGCGGTGTTATTTGGATTGAACAAATACCGACTGAGTCTACAAAGTTTATTTCCTAACTACACCGCCGAAGATATGTACAAGGATTTCAGAGATGTTTAATGAGAAGCTGATTCAAACAGTGACTGTTAAACGGAGTGACAAGAACTTCGTTGTGACTATCTACTACGCTGAACACCATGAAGAGACAGCAGTGCTAATGCTGGCACCGGATGTAAATCCTATTACTAGCGCAGCGTTGGATTACTTAGAAGCTCTACGGGTAGACAGTCGTTGTAACTGCTCTGACTTACCCTACAACGAGGAAGTCCAGCGAGTAATCAACACTCTCAAGAGCTATTGCCCTGAACAAGGCGTAGTAAAGCTAAGTAAATGGTCACAGAACAAAGTAAATAAATTAGAGGCAATCCATGATTGAATTTTTAGAGTTTGGAGTAATTCTCAGCGGCGCGTGGCTGCTGGGTGCAGTATTGTATTTTATCTTTGGAGATATTAAATGACAGATCAAACTAAATACGCTCTATATGTGACGTGTAGAGTAGGGAAAGGCTACGCAAAGTTTATGGGACCACAAACTAACTACGGCATAGTAGGCAGCGCTGTTTGTTTAGCAGACGTGGACATGGATATAGTCTTAAAAAATGCTTGGGATACGAAAAGAGTTTTATTCACAAGTAAAGAAGAAGCTGAGTCTTTTGTGCCGGTCTTAGATAAGATGCTCTTTCCTGACTCTGAAATCACTATTAAAGAGGTAACCATTAACATCAATGAAGCTAATCGCACACCCTAGAATGCCCTTCTGCGCCCCACCAGGCAAGATTATTATTGAGGCAGATTTTAGCGCTCAGGAACTTCGCCTGGGGGCAGCACTCTCTAAAGACCCTGTAATGACAGACTCATTCACTTCAGAAGAGTTTATTAAAGACGCTGAGGGTAACCTGTGCCCTAATCCAGTAGCTGACCTCCATACTATGTCAGCAGTACGGTGCGTGATGCCTAAGTGGTTTGATGGCATCCCTGAAACACAATGGGTTAAGCGCTCTAAAGAGACACCACCTGGAGAGAAGCGCACACCTAGGGATAATGCAAAAGTACTTAACTTTGCTAAAGTTTTGGCAAAGTAAAACTTGCTCAATTGCTGGAAAGCCCTTAGAGCTTATTACACTACAACGAAACCCTTAAAACGGTAAGCGTGACAGTTTTAAAAAGTAATAAGATTGGGTAATCAGCAGCCAGGGTGCTATGAAAATAGCACGAATGGTTCAACGACTGAAGATAGCCTAAGTCTTTATAGATAGGGTGATTCTGAGACCTGTTTTACAGGTAACACGGCAAGTGTAACTAATATAAGCAATCTAGCTTATCAAATGATATAATATTAGCATCGTTGCTAATGTTTAATGAATTAAAGTTATGAAGTATAAGTGTCTAAAATGCTCTGCCGAAATAGAAGCTAAAGAAGGTTATAAAGGACCTCCTATAAAACACTGTAAAGAGTGTAAACGCATAGACAAAAATGAATCCGCTAAAGAAAGAAGACGCGGCATTAAAAGAACTGAGTCTACGTGCGAGAATTGCGGTGCATCTTTTAATAAAGCCGGGAGACCAGCTAAACTGTATTGCGACAACTGTGCCGATTCTGTCAAAAAAGAAGTGTCAAGAAAGCACATTGATAAGTACCGAGAAAAGATAGGAGTAAAGGTAGGCGTCGGCAGTGGCAACAACCAAGGTAAAAAAGAAGAAAGTCACGCCTACACATGCGGCGTTAAATTTTACCGCGATACAGTAAAAGAAAGAGGTGACACTCACTGTAACAGGTGCAATGTAGAAATAGATTTTAGTCAGCATTATATGTGGGCTGTGCATCATATTGATCATGACCGCACTAATAATAAATCAGAAAATCTAGAGCTATTATGCAAAAAATGTCATCAACGAGAGCATGACTGTTTTGGACACAAAAGGAAAAATCATAACATTCCATATTAGTTACAAAGGTATAGTCTAATCTTTAGTGAAAGCTAAAGTAGTAATGGAAATTTATTTATCTACACCTCAATCTATTGCTGAGCGTAACCATATCTCTGTAGCCACAGCAACTGAATGGGATAAAAACCATAAAGAAACTTACAAAGGTTATTACGCTTGGGCTAACGAAGCCGGTCGTATAGCAAGAAGCAGAGGCTATATGATAAGCAACACAGGACGTTGGAGATTTACAGATGAATCCAACTCAAAGGGCTCTGGAGAATCCCCTGAGCGTAATGCAGTTAATTTTGCCGTTCAGGGGCTGGGGGCCTGCATGACAAAACAAGCTGATATTGAGTGTCGTAATGAGTTCCGTGGCACCGATGTTAAATGCCTCCTAGCAGTGCATGATGCTCTAGTCTTTGAAGTTCCAGGCAGCTACAGCATCAACTGGGATGAATCTAAGTGTGTTGACAATGTGTGGACAAAGCTTAAGTTCGTTGTCAACGATGAAGCCAAACAGATTGCCGACCGTATTGTTCAAATCATGGAAGATGTTGAGACTAAAATGTTTGAAGACTTAGGCAGCCCTATCAAAGGTAAAGCCGAAGCAGGTATCTCACCCTATTGGAATCATTAATGGAAAAACAAATCGTAAGCGTCTACTTCTCTGGTTACATGGAAGTAGACATCGACAAACTAGATGTCATTCCTAAGCATCCAAGCAGCGGCACGCCGTCTACAGCAGAGGAAAAGCTTAAGTTATTGCTTGACCCTTTCTTAGCTACTCACTATCTATGTATTAAGCAGGCTTGCAGCGTGTGCGAAGTAGTAAACCTTGAGGAGTGGGAGGTAATTGTAGATGATTAGACCGGAGACCGACGACTACGGTAAAAGATATTTGTGGTGTCAGATTGCTCTTGAGCCACTAATTAAAGCAAGAGCCGAGCTGTTAGCAAAGTGTAGTAGCCTTGTGGTGTCTATGCCAATTGCGACCAAATCCATAGAAGTGACTATGGAACTAACTCCACAAGCAGAAGAGTTAGACAACCAACTTAAACAGCAGATGAACGAGGTTTGGTCGCATTACTTTCCTGAACAGAAAACATTTAACGATGACGATAAGTAACAACTTAAGACAAATCACACCTATTCTGTCTTTGTCTCACAAGCAATCATTAGCAAAGACACAAGAGCAGCTAGCTAAGTTTAAGACAGACTTAGCTGAGCTATACGAAGCATCAATAAAAATCAGTGGTGATAATGTTGACTTAAGAACCGGCGCTGAGACCTATGGTTACCACAATGAAGAACAAGTCAAGTCAGATATGATTTATATCTCAGACCGCTGGCAAGCAAGCTTCAGAATCAAATGGTTGATTGACTTTATCAACCTACCGCAAGAAGAACTAGAGAGACTAAAAGAAACAAATGAAAGCACAACTAGTAACAATTAAAGGTCGCCCTGGCTTTATGGATATTCCAGAGCAGCCCGACCACCCTGGATTAAAGTTTGACTATGGTATTATGATCTGTCCTGATGACATGACTGTAACAGACACCGACGACCCTGACGTAGTAACTGTAAGCTTCAAAGCTAGTCGGGAGTTTCAAAAGATGTTAAGTCCTGCAAACATTCTTGAGCCGGCAGAGTATTACGTTGACACTAACATCAACCCGCCCGCATTAAAAGAGATTGTAGAGTGGGCTGCAGCCATTACTCTTAGCTATTTCATCTTCACTGCTGAGCAGATTACCGGTATCAACAAAGCTCTAGCGGCTAAGTTTAAGAACTATAAGCTCTAGACAAAACAAAGTAAATAAAAAGGAAACTAATTGAATTAAACAATGACAGAATTAAAAGCATTCGATTTTAATAGCAACGCCATAACAGTGTTGACTATTAATGGTGAACCTTGGTTTGTAGCCAGTGAGATCTGCTATGTACTAGAGGTGGACGTAAATGACTCTATTAAAAGGCTTGACGAAGACGAGAAGATCAGTACGGAATCAACCCGTATCACTGAAGTAGAACAAATCAAGTCTAAATGGCTAGTCTCGGAGTCTGGTCTTTACAGCCTTGTCTTAGGCTCTCGTAAACCTATTGCAAAACCATTTAAGAAATGGGTAACGTCTGAAGTGCTGCCTTCTATTCGCAAGACAGGAAGCTACAGTCTCCAGCAGTTAACACCAGGACAGTTACTAAAACTACAAGCAGAAGCCCTTATTTCTGTTGAATTAAAGCAACAAAAACAAGAGCAGCAGTTACTAAAACATGACAGCCGTTTGAGCACTATTGAAGAGCGGTTTCAGAAAGCAGATGAAGTTCTGAAACAACTACCGCCTGCTACTACCGAAGTACCGACCAAGTCTGTACGCTCCTGTGTTAATGAAGTGCTACGAAGCTATTCTTATCGCACTGGTGATGCCTATCAAAGTCTCTGGAACGTGCTTTACAAAGAGTACAAGTACCGTTATCACGTTGACCTGAAGACGCGGGCTAAGAACGAGGAGTTAAAAACATTAGACTATGCTGAACAGTTCGGCGTTATTGATAAGGTATACGCCTTAGCACTTGAGCTATTCGGCAAGGACTAATAACAAAACAAAGTCAATAAAAAGGATGTTGGTTAACCACAATGACCAACAAGATTTAATCACAATGACCAACAAGATTTATTTCGATGCCAGCGCCGATGCTACCTCTTCGGCTACTTGGGTGTGTAATCCAGACGGTAACCTACCCGCCGGCTCACCCTATCAATATGTGATGATTCAACAGGTAGAAGAGACTAAAGCCGGGCTACTAGCCTATTGTGCTGGTGATGCTTGGCTCTATCGTCTCTGCCCCGCCCACGGTGCTATTGGTACCACATTCTTATTTGATGCTAAAGACTTAGCCAGCCGGGTGGGTAAAGAAGATGTATGGAAGCGCCGATCTATTAGCTTCGAGTCTACTAAGCGCAACAAAATCAAAGTAGAAGCTATCAACGCTGTCGTAGACGGTAAGGTAGAGTCCGCCGGCAATATTGAATTGAATATTTATCCTGGGGACTTGTCTGACTTTGTTGTGCCAGAGCCTGTTGAGTGGCAGAACATCGCCTTTCTAGACGGCTGGAAGTACCGAGAGGCAGTATCTATTGTGAATAACTTTAGTGGTCTAGCCTCTGATAAAGCCGGCAAAGCCGTTTGGTTCCGCTTCCAAGATGGGGTATTATCCCTGACCAGTTCAGAGAAAGGTAGTAGCCGGGGTTCTACTCTTATCTGCTATGAGCTTGAATGTTCTGCCTCCGATCGCCGTCTAGCTGTGCCAGGTAAATACCTAGCTAAGTCCTCCCAAGTCTTTGATAAAGTCAACCAGATTGTTATCAGTGTTGATGACTTAGAAGAGCCCACCCGTATCCGCTTCAGTGGTGACGCCGGCTGGTTAGATGTGCCCCTTAAAAGTGAAGATGAAGCTCTGGAGTTATCTAAGGGTGCTATGGCATTGTTCTATGGTGAAGGTCCGCCCATTACTAACCAATGTGACCGCACCTATAACTTGGTCAGCGCCTATGACAGCCTGCGGATTCAGAAGCCTATGAATAAGTCCAGCCGGGATGATGTAGTTGCTGAAGAGATTGATAACAGTCTCATCTTCTCTAAGCTGTCTGATTCTAATCGTTATGAGTTATCTCAAGTGGCTGCTTGGGACTTAGCCGGCGGCGGTGAATGGAAGTCCTTAGTAGTGTCCTTCACTCACTTCTCTGATGCTCTAAGCTGCTTCAGTAAGTATGTCAGCCGCTGCTTAAAAGAAGCGCAAGAGAGTTATATGGATGAAGCCTTCATGCTTGACGAAGAGCTAGAAAGTATTACGCCTACTCAGACTACTCAACTGGTGACCCTACAGCAGAAGACGTTGGTCAATGCTAAAGGTAAAGACCGGTGGCTATTATTTATTGAGCATCCTGATTTTAAGGACTGTAAGATGATGGTGGCAGCAACACCGCAAGAGTATCTACAAGACTATAAAGAGCCGGATTAGACCATTGTACGAGGGTTTTAATGCCCTCTAAATTTATGAGTAACACGGTAAGTGACCGAGTGACACAGAAAGCCATTGAGTTAGCTGAGCTCAAGCTTAAGTGGACTGAGGCTTGGGCAATCTACTACTCTCGACATGGATTAGATGTAGGGACAATAGAGCGTAGACTTGAGAACATCATTTATTTGGTTTACAATCCTGTGCGCCCATCGAACAATGATGCTTTCCCGTTTGCTTATATATCTAGCTTTGATTACAGTGACTTAAGTAATATCAAATTCACTATGCCAAATGAGTAAAGAAGACACGTTGCGTTATTCCTTACACTATCCGTCTCACATACCTAGTCACCGGCAGCTATGGATTACTCAGAAGGGTGATACCTATAGCGCCGGCGAGACTGAGTATCTAGTGAAGCAAGTTGTAAGACCACACATCGCCGGCATGAAACCTAAGTTAGTGCTGGAGGAGATTATTAATGACAGATAAAAAGAAAACCTATAGCATTCCAGTCTATTGGCAGAGCTGGGGTGTAGTTAACATTGAAGCCGACACTATTGAAGAAGCTAAGCAGAAAGCTGTAACCGGCAGTCTACCCTATAAGTCTGAGTATGTCGAAGATTCAATAGAAGTAGACGAAGACAGCCCGTTGTTAAGATATCAAGGATAGTTATGACATTATTTAGTAAGTGCCCAGGCTGCGGCTATAAACATGAGCCACACCCAATCGTCAGCAGGTTGCTAGCAGTAGCACCGCCAGAGTATCAGCACTGGGTAGATGACTTAGGAATGGTAGGTATTGACGATGTCGAGTTCTTAGTGCTAATCCAAGAGCACAGCGAATACTCAAACATATCTTTTCAGTTCTTCTGGGACGATGACAACATCTATCTCTATAACCCAGACTTTGATAGTGATAAGCCGGTCAACCGCGTTTGCTTTGAAGAATTGTTAGACATTGATAAAGATCCCAGCAAAGCCTTATGGAACAGCACTCAACCGTGGGAAGACTTAGTAGCTGCTATGGATAAGTTAACCCAAAAGATATATAAGGCTAATCAAGCTGGGAATGCTAACATCACACCTCGCCGGCAAAGGTTGTGCTTAAAGACCTGTTTCCTTAAATGAATTATGAGCTGGATAAAAGGACCAATCCCTAGAGACGGGAAAATGTATGTTACGGCTACAAAATGGATAGGGTCAAGTGGTAGATGGGGTGAAGACAGATATGAGCTTCTTGTCGCTTATATCAGCAGGACTGGGGAGTTTTGCACTGGAACAGACACGTTAGTCCCTACCCACGACCCTGAAGATGTTGAATATTACCTGCCTATTCCGCCCCTTCCAGAGACTAAACTGAGATGATCATGGCTTATTGTAAGAGCGGCGAGCACCCGCTGATTAGGCACAATCCTGACTGTGTTGCCTGTGCTCTAGGAAAGAACCGAGTCAGGCATAACGAGGTGCATAAAGAAGATGAGAAAGTGCCTATTCAATACTCTGTAGGAGGTGCCGGACCAGACGACTTAACCAAAGTAAAGCTTATTGTGGTCAGCGACTTAGTCGGTCACTATGAGTGCCTAAGTAATGAGCCTATGCACGACGTTAGTAATGACAGAGAAGAACGTAAGCGGGGGCTGTTACAACCCTTAAACGCCGGCGCATTTATGCGTATGTCTCTTAACTTAATGTACGGGCTGAACACGTATGATGACTGTTACATTACCAATGCCATCAAGTGTAGTCCTAATCAATTAAAGCCTCTAGAAAACCCGCACATGCGACCTTGCGCTTCTACTTGGTTAGACACAGAGTTTCATGTTCTTGATGAGTATGTACCCAATGTACCTATCTTATGCGCCGGCAGCCTGGCTTTCAAAGCACTGTGTTATATCTTTAAGACTGAGTCTAAACAGTTGTTAGAGATTAAGCATAATAACTGCCGGCGGCGTAAGGACTTAAAGTTAGGTGACCATCCATTGGTTGTCACCTTTAACCCCGCTGTTGCTGCCCGGTCTATGCCCAAGATAGAAACAGCAGTTAAAGAAACTAAGGTAGGTATTACACCCACAAGAAATGAATGGTTATTCCCTCAACTGCCAGGCTCACCCGTAGACCGATTCATCAAAGACTTATATCCATTAGCACCCTACTTAAAGAAATAATGTTAACCCTCAAGTTTATTTACTACACATTGCTAACTTGCTTTGCCTCCTTTACTAAAAACGACGGGCTGAGATTTACAGCAGACTCAAAGTTTTAGCAGGTGAGTAATGAGTGAAGACAACGACAAACTAATTGTTAGGTATTAGCAACACGTAACAGGTCAACGTCATACTGATGGCACTTACGATATTTACGAGGCTGACACCTATGACAGTAGTCATATCTTTCACTCGTCTAAAGCCAAAACCTTTGATGAGTTTATTAACAGATTAAAAAATAAACAAGATGGATAAAGATATTGAACAAGAAATAGCTGAAGCTAAGGCTGCTTTTGATAGAGAGTTACAGTCTGGTTTATGGGCTAAGGATGTATGGTATGACGAATATCATAATCTGGTATTTCGTTTAGCTAATGGCGCTACGTTGTCCATACCTATAAGCCATATTGAAGCATTACACGAAGCGGAGCCCACCCAATTACGTAATAAATATCTAGCTAATCATGGCATGGCAGTCTTTTTTCCAGACCTAGACGTACATCTTAGTGTGCGCGGCTTGATTGAAGGACGTTTTGGCACTAAGGACTGGATGGAGCAGCTGCAATATTACAAGGCATTTGTGGAGGAAGAGTAGTGGACTCAATTGAAATTAAAAACAAGACCATAGGTAGAGTCGTCTACCTAATCGAGGTGTTACTAGACGAGCTACTAAAAGCTAACCCTGAAATGCGACTATCTAACATCAAGAAAGAAGCAGAAGAGTTCTGTCAGCAGCATAACGCTGAGTGGCATATCTATTTTAGGCAACGTCTTAAAGATTTAAAGGAAGATAATCATGATTGAGAACGACCATCAACTACAAATCACTCAAACTAAGCTAAAGCAATTTGAAGAGACTCTAAGCTACTTAAAGACGCTGCCGGCGCCAACAGATACAAACAGCAAACTAGATTTGGAATTAGATATTGGGTCATTGACTGGCTTTATCGAAGAGTTCAAACAAGAAATTGCTGACTACCTGGAGCAGACTGCGTTATGAAGATTGAACCTATATCCACGATATTTGAAATATATGGTGGGCTCTATCCTGGCAGCTTATATAATTTAGAAATTGCAGAACTTAATGCTCTTGTAACAGACGAGAAAAACATTGTTGCGTCTCCGCATGTGTTAGTAATCCGCTCTGAGCAGAATAAACTAGATGGAGCAATGCTAGGTATTGACTCTGTAAACGTTATGTTATTCAAGTCAATGCAAGACGCTATCAGTTTTCAGGATATTCTCTGCGACTTATTCAGTATTAAATATTCGCCCTGCGAGTTCAACCCATGAAACTAACCATCCCGATTGAGATTGAATGTGGTGAGACGACTTGTGCTTCTGAGCCAGATAAGTTCTGTCATCTATTTGCTAGTGATATGCAGGGCGACGGTGTCTGTTATCTATATGGCAAAGTCTTTCAGAACGATGAAGGCTGGATTGAACGGCACCCGCGCTGCTTAGAAACTGCTGTTAAACAGAAGACAACTAAAAGTAAAGCTAAATGAATGTGAAAGATATGAAAGTTGGGTTGCGCTACATCGTGACCCATGACAGTGTGAACAAAGAGTTTCAAGTGGGCGACCGCATCAGGCTTCTAGATAACGGTGACATCCTTCTTCAAGGTTGGGGCTGGATGGAAGCTGAGCATCTAACAGAAGCCACAGAAGGTATGGAAATTGAGCCAGTTGACACTCCCTCGCCTAAAGGCAAAGGATTCTTGCTTCACCCAACATCGCCTCTAAAAGCAGTGCCTTTAGATGGTCTTACACGTTGTCCACAAGCGGAAGCGGTATGCCCTACCGCCAAAATTCGTAAACCTTCATCTCGTATATTGCGTGCGGCATTTATGTCTCTATCGTGGTTTTCTCCACATTTAGGACACTGCCAGTTGCGAATATCTAAACTTAAACTATCTACACGGTTTAAACAGTTATTGCAAGTCTTAGAACTAGAAAAAAATCTATCTACTTCAATATAGGTTTTGCCTTCCCACTCAGACTTGTATTTCAACATAGTGCAGAATTGTCCCCAGCCAGCATCGCTAATGGATTTGGCTAGACTGTGGTTTCTTACCATATTTTTAACTGCCAGATTTTCTACACAGATGACTTGGTTTTCGTCAACTAATTTACGACTTAGTTTGTGCAGAAAATCTTCCCGACAACGAGTGATTTTAGCGTGAACCTTGGCAACCTTAACTCTGGCTTTATTGCGGTTGTTAGACCTTTTAACCTTACGGCTTAGTTGCTTCTGTCTTTTCGCTAACCTCTTCTCGTATTTCCTATAAAATTTAGGGTTTCCATGCTTGGTTCCATCGGAGGTTATAGCGTAATGGGTTAAACCTACATCTATCCCAATAGCTTTTCCTTCTGTTGATTTTTCGGGCAGATCTTTACCATCATCATAAAGACAAGCGGCAAAATATTCGCCCGATGGATTAACGGAAACCGTGACAGATTTAAGATTTCCCTCTGGTTGCCTAGAAATTTTGCAATAAACGTCACCAATTTTAGGTAATTTTAATGCGTCGTCCTTTAACTTGCATCCTTGGGGAAACCTGATAGATTGCCCGTTCTGTTTCTTTTTGAAGTTAGGGTATTTAGCCCGGCCCTCGAAAAAGTTAAGGAAAGCATTAGAAAGATTTAATGCGGCTTGTTGCAACACTTGTGATGGTGCTTCCGATAGCCACTCATATTCTTTTTTCAGGGAGGGTAGTAGTTTGATCATTTCATTTCTACTTAAGCCTTTCCCCGTTTCCTTATAGGTAACAGATGTCAGATTTAGTGCGTAGTTGTAAAACCATCTTGCACAGCCAAACGATTTCGCAAGCAATACCGATTGCTCACCTGTCGGATAGATTCTGTACTTAAAAGCTTTTAACACCTTGTTTACCAAACCATTAATGCTATGGTAACACTTCGTTTAATTGAATGCAAAGCCGTCCTAAAGGACGGGGTTTTAAACCCATTTTTTCGATAAAGAATGGGCTGAACGCCGGCGAGCAAAGCTACAGGAACAACTAGAAACATTTGCTAACTATTATGAATAACATAGTATTCTTTGAGCTACTACGATGGCTGCAAGAGAACTACGGCGAGATCTCTGTCAGTGACGTGGTCTACAGAGACAATATGTGCATCGAGTTATGTTGCGCCTTGACAAGACAAGTAAAGTTAAAGGTTACAGCGTGCCCCAGTGATGATGAAGTAAACCTTGTAGATTACACCGCTGCTTTATACTCTGGCAGTCTTGATGACGTAGGTGATGTCACTAACATTACTTTCTGCGCCTATGAGCGTAATGCAATCAAAGTCATCGAGACTATTGAAGATTTGATTGTGCAGCACTGCATGGAATTACTGCCCCGCCGAATGATAGTCTACCAAGCAAGATAAAAACAATGCCTAACAACACAGCTACGATCTTAGAAATTACTGGACCAGAAGAAGATATCCAGCGCTTTATCAACCAAGCAGCGTCAAAGACTAATAGCAATCAGAAGCTAGACTTCAACAACTTTGTGCCGATGCCTAAAGAGTTAGAGAACACCAACGCACCAGTCAGAATCGCTACTCAAGAAGAGATTGATAAAGAGTTTGCTGAGTGGAAAGCAAAGAAAGATGCCGGCGACCCTTGCTTCCCCTGGCTTGATTTACCTATCAACCAAGAGACTTATGACAGACTAGTCAAAACCTATGGTTGCTCTGATTGGTATGAGTGGGCACATAAATATTGGGGCACCAAATGGAATAGCTACGGCAACGGTGATTGGGATATTTGTGGTGAAAAAGCTGCTCTCTACTATGAGACAGCGTGGTCGCCGGCTAATGCTTTCTACATCAACGTGTCTGTTCAATTCCCAACTCTAACATTTAAGCAAACCTATGCAGACGAAGGCGGCTGGTACGTAGGATATAACGTCATTCAAAACGGTAAAGTAATTGAAACCCTTGACGCTGAGTGGGACTCCCCAACAGGTATTGAGTTACAAAAGAAGCTCGGCGTTTATTATGACGACAATGAGTAAGCAATGAGTGGTAAACCATGAACAAAGATTATGTAAGCGAAGAATCTTGTATAGAGCTTGAAGACTATCTATACGACCTAGGCAAACTAATTACTAGAGACGGTCGCCCAGTTGCTGCAATGGTGCAAGAAAACGATGTGTTTCATTGCTTAGTCCCTGGACATAAGAAAGGTTATGAACGGGTAATAGTTGGGTCTCATGGCAGCGTAGTCTGCATCGTATCTGATAACGACCTAGATATCTTAATCAAAGAACAACAATGAACTTAGAACAAATCCAAGAAGCAATTAACAACCTACCAGATGACCAGCGCGGGCTTATCTCTGACGGCTACCATACCTTTAATGAGTTGTATGAGCACCGCTGCATGTTAGCAGTGGGATTAGCCAACGAGCTAGATGCCTGGTCTGGTGGGGAGAATAATTCATTAAGTGCTAATTACAAGATAGGAAGGCTACCCGGCGGGAAAGCAGGAATATTCAAAGCTCGTAAGCACAGTGACGGCACTGGTTATGATGGCTGGTTCTTACTTTGTTTTAATACTAAAGAAGGTCAAATTAGTTATCATTTACCCGACAAGTATTGGTGGATACTTTGGATAGATGAGTATGACGTGTCACCTTTAGAGTTTGACGGTCACACGCCCGCTGACGTACTCGATAGACTAAAAGCTGTATTCTCTTAAAGACTATGAGAGACGAGATTAGATGGGCATACCGTATTTGTTACTTTCAGTTTATAGAAGAGTTCTCTGAACGATTCTGTTATGAAGGAGCGCCGGCGCTGACTATGAAGAATGTAACGCCGCTATTAGACAGACACTACTCTGCCTTAGAAGCAGTTGCAAGCTTATTCTTTAGCGCTGGCTATGGAAACGTAATGCTAACTAGTGAGTTAATCGATGTATACACTGAACAACTAAACAAACTATGACCTACACTGTTTACCAAATTGCTTGTCACCCAGGAGAGAAGCGCAAACTCTCTGTCGGTAGCTACATGATGATTGATGGTTACACACTTGAATGTGAAGGTAGCCTTGAGATCAGTGACCCAGACCAATTCAATGACTGCTTAGGTATTGAAGAAGAAGTAGACGGTGAGTGGCGCCCCGTCACCTACGCCCTAGTCAGAACCAATGAAGATGGCACCACAGAAGTTATTGACTGGGGCTGATAAGCTATAAGCTGTGCCCTATAAAATTTCTAACCACTATGACACACGAAGCTTTGATTTATATCTGCATTCTCTTAAACCTTATCGCTGTCGGCGGCTTTGTTTATTCTAGGTTTGACAAATCCTTTGACCAGAAAGCCTATGCCTTCTCTGGCATTGTTGTGATCTTCAACTTACTGTATGCAATCTTAGACTGGACTCTATTTTAAAGGACAGAACAATGTTTGAATGCGACGACCCGCTCTATGTTATCCAACGTGATATGGAGCGGGCTATAGACAACGCAAGAGACGCGGCGGCTTATGCTAGTGCTGACGCTGACACTCTAAAGAAAGAGAATGACTCTCTCTATAAACGAGTAACAAAACTAGAGAAGTTAGTAGAGCGGTTATGTAAAGTTATTGACTTGCCGCCAGAACCTATTGAGCCTACCACTCAACCACCTGTCAGAGGGTTTGTGTGGTGCCAAGACTATAAGTTTGATGTCCGACTATGGTTAGAGTATGGAGCGACAGAAGATCAGATAGCAACAGTGCTAGCCGGGAACCCTATTAGCGTGGGAGAAATTGCTGCTTATATTACCGACATCAAAGTAGATTGGTTTGACCCTGACTTTGGCTGTCGTGTAGTTGATAAAGCTAAAGTTAAAGATCTTAAGCCTGATTGGATTGCTTATATCAGCGCTGACCAGACGGCTCAATGGCTGAAGGTTAACCGCCCTGAGATGGTTGCTAGTCAGTTACAAGGTGACCGGCGCATTGGTATGTTGCTGTCTTCTAATGAACAGTCATAGCCAGCGGGCCTTTGATCCAATATTTTGTGATATACTATAGATGTCGGCAGTGAAGCACTCTGAAAAGAGCATGAAATAGATCTGTCGACAACAATGGTTTGGTAGAGAATGCGGCCTGTGACTCAAGGTGGTCTTTATGACTAGACGTAGTTCAAGGTAACCCAGAATCTGGACAACAGTGGTTAAGAATGATCCAGAACCTGACAGGAGCGAATCCTGACGCCAACAGCCTCGCCTTACCGATTAACTTCGACTGAAATAGCCAGAGAAAAGGTTATGGACTCGAAGCTCTAATTGTGTGAGTCTCCGCGTAATAAACGGAGGAACCGCCTCGTAAACATCACAGGTGGTTGTATGAAACTTATCGATTACTTAAAAGAAAATTTAGAATATTTAGTAAACAAAACCAAGCTCAAGAGTAAACGCTTGGTTTTGTTGTGTCAGAGCAATAAGACCCTTTTTAGTTTACTAAAGAAGATAGGGTTTTGGAATTTCTACTCTGGCAACTCAGGGAAAATAGTCGGCTATAGCCAAGTAGTAGCCTTTTTATTCTGCGGCGGTGTTGAAGCCTATCAAAACGGCATCGGCTCAGACAACCTAGAAGTGCATCACATTAATGGAGACGTTACAGACGACTCTCCCGATAACTTAGTCTATCTATCCAGAGAAGACCATGAATATGTCAGCCATGTAAGCTATACCTACTTTCATGGAAGACTAAAAGAACAGGGCAGCACGCCGTTCAACAAGCGCGGGCGCCCTATCACAAACCCAATTCATTTCTTAGTCAACATAATCCAAGAGACAGTGGCTGCTGTTAGCCAGCGCCGCTCAGGTAATCGCATTGAGCTAACATTCACAGAAGTTTTGATGGCATTACCACAGACTATACGCAACGCTCCACTGGTAAAGCAACTACCAAAGTGGATGAGACGATACATACTTTTAGCCCTTAACCCAGCTTTATGACAGAAATTGCCGGACATCACAAATATAAGAAGGACATCCAGTTCTACGAGACCTACACCGCAGAGCTTGAAGACTTCGTTGTTGACCTATTAGTAAGCTATGCTAACGAATCCTGCTTAGTTGATTATCTAATCGACAACGCCGGCGTAATGCCGCCAGAAGACTACGAGTTTTCTGTTAAGCAGGTAAGCACCAAGCTAATTGAGAACGGTTTAGATAAAGACTTGATCCACAACCTGATGTATAACTTGCTGATGGAAGAAGGATGCGATTCAGTCTTAGACCTACTGCCTGAAGAGGCATTGTAGACAATAACAAAACAAAGTTAAATAAAATGAGGAAATCACTATGGGACTAGATGTTTACGGCTACGTCATGGCGGCGGTGCCTTATGACACTGTCGTCACTACAAGAGAGGAAGTTACAGAGGTTACTCGTTATAACGAAGAGACCGGCGCTCCCTACATTAAAAGGATTAAAGAGACTAAGACCTTCGTCGGCAATCGAGAAGTAGATTGGGCTAAGGGCGGTCCACAAAATATGCTAGAAGACTTAGGGTTGTTCAGCTATGCTCATGACGACAATAGTGATTACGCCTATGTTGGCAAGCGTGTATATGAAATAGAGCGCATAGATCCGACCTGTGAGGTAGACCCAACTCTAATGGCATTGAGATTTCAAGAACTTAAACAGAAACTAGAATCTATTGGCATCACAGACGCCCAGCCTCAGATAGTGTTCGGACTACATTACAGTTATTAAAAATCAAATGCTGACAAAACTTCTTATAGAGCTAGTAATGTTGGGCATAGACGACGACCGCTTATGGGAGTCAGTTTACCAAGAACGAGATAAGTGGATAGAGAAAGCAAAGGCTAGCTCTACGCCAATTGCCAATCACAATCTGATTTAATCAAATGCTGAACAGTTCAGTGAGTTTAGAAGCCACTCAGAATCTAATCTTAGTAGAAGATGATGAGCAGCTAGCCCAGCTCACGTTACATAAACAACCAGGGCTGCAGGACTTAGATAGTTATCAATGGTTCCTGCGCCGCACCCAAGAAGGTTACACCAAGTACCTACTCAACAATCCTATTGCTGATGTCAGAGCCTATCAATATCAATACGCTGCAGTGTTATGCTGCCGGCGTTATAACTTCATGGGCTGGCAGCAACGAGTCGGTAAGACTCTAAGTTGTCTACTTGTTATCTACGGACTCTATAAAGAGAAGTTAGACGTAATGCGGGCTAAGTCTATTCACATCTCCGTGCCGTCTATCTTGGCTTCCATGTCTTGGGTAACAGAGTTGAAACGGATGCCAGTCTTCAGAGATAAGTTTGCGGTGGTCACCACTGATAAACAATTGAAAGAGACCACTGCGCCCATCATTATTTACAGCCATGACTTCCCTAAAGGAAAAGTCAGAGGTAAGAATTACAAGCGCAGTAAAGTGTTAGCCAAGCTGCGCCCCAACATGTTGATTGTCGATGAGATTCATGGTCTCAAAGCCAAGAGCCAGCGCACGCAGCAGATGATGATTGTGCGGAACAGCAGCCGGCGGGTGTTAGGTCTGACCGGTACTCCCTCAGAAGGTACGTTAAATGAGATTCATACCTTAATGAATTTCATTTACAAGTCTCGCTGGGCATACCGTAAAGCAGAACACTTTGTTAATCAGTTTGGCACTAAAGAAAAGCTCACTGCTAATTACTTATATGGCAGCCAACATCAACAAGGGGCACCGGAGAAGTTCCTCCAACAGCTCGATGTTAATAAGATGCCAGAGTATTATCGCTTGATGCAGTCTTTCATGCACAGAGTTAACATCAGTGACCCAGAGGTAGAATCTTGCATCACCGTGCCAGAGACCCAAGCCTTGATGCACGTTGTCACTCCTACGCCGGCTCAGTTAAGAGACCAGCAGACTTACATTGCTGAACACCGTCTTCAACTAGAGCGGGCGGCTAATGCTAAAGGAGCTAGACAACAAGCCGAAGCGCTACAGCTAATCAATCCGTTAATCAACCTGGCTAATCAGTGGATCGAAGACAATACTTCCCCTAAGCTTCAATCAGTCTTAGAGATTGTCAATAAAGCCGAGGGTAAGGTTGTCATCTTCTGTCAGCGAGTCAAGTCTGCTTGGTTAGTAACGGAAGCACTGCGGCGTCATATCGGTGATGACAGAGTCACCAGAGTTTATGCCAAGGATGAGGCAGAAGAGATTGTAGAGCTAAGTCAAGAGCAAAGGATTGAGCGGGTGACAGCGTTTCAATATGATGAGAAGGTTAAAGCCGGCGTGTTCTCAATCAACTTGGCATCAGAGGCTATTGAGTTAAACCAAGCAAGCGACGTTATCTTCTACTGCTTGCCCTGGTCGTCTATCAGAATCAGACAGGCTATTAGCCGCCCTGTAGGACCCGGCAATCCTTATGACTTAGTCAAACTACATTACCTTTATCACAAGGGCTTCATTGACGAGTATCAAGTGATGCTGGCGGTGTCTAAGATTAAGACCTCGCGGGCTCTTGCCGACTATGATATTGAAGTCACGTCTGACAGCGACCTAAGTCCTACAGATGCTATTAGAAAATTACTGAGTTAACTATTATGGACATTTACAGAGAAATTGAACGACTTGAAGGGAACTTAACGCGAGGACAATCTGCCGCGCCCAATGTTATTGCAGCCCTAGATATCATCAAGAAGCAGCAAAGCATAATTGAAGACTTACAGAAAGAAATCAAGTGGCTAAAGGTGGATGTGACAGCGTTGAAAGGACGACCATTTTAGAATCACTATAAAACTACTAAGCTGATCATGTTTAAACCATTAGACGAACAAGATGTCATAGAGCATCTAAGAGATAACGCACAGTTGCTTTACACTTATAGCTCTCACCGTCGTTTAGCTGACAGTCACCTATTCCATCTGTGCGAAGATCCAAACGGACAATATGGTGTGCTACCTGAAAAACGTTTTATGCTGGTGAGCCGTAAGCTAGCTGACTCTCTTAATGAGTTGGTTAGAGAGATTAATTCATTGGATGGTGCTGTAGACATCGGTTTTATACCTTGTGATTATAAGCGCGGTCTCTATGGCAGCGTCTACAACATCTCAACAGAGAATGGCATGAAGTGCCGCCGGCCACACAAGTTTAAAGACCATGCTGATTACTTAAACTTAGTAAAGTCAATAAAGCAGCAGTTTGGCTATGACAGCCTCGTAGCTGCACAGGAAACAAAGTTAATAGAGTGGGAAAACTCTCTGGTTGATAGACTATCAAGCCTGCGCCGCCCGCGCTTACCTGTTGAGCAACCTAAGAAACGCTCTGAAAGAGTTAAAGAAATAGAGTTACCTGAATAGGATTAAATTATGGGATGTTGGAATGCCACTTGCGGGCTAACGCAGTTACCAATTACATCAGGTGTCAAAGTCAAACTCTTTATCTTACAGCCTACTTACTGTAAGACTCTGACTACAACCTCTTACAGTGATGATTACTTCCGCCCACTTCTACCACCACTCACCGGTTATTACGATGACTACGGCGGCATAGAGAATGTTGAATACGACAGCGCTTATCATCTCACCATTAATTGGTTAAAGTCACAGCCAGGTTGGTCTGGAGAATCTATCTGGGACTACCTAATAGACTTAGAAAGATGTCAGGCAGAAGAAAGAATGATGCTAGTCATTGATGAGGTCTACACTGGGATCACTAGCCAACTAAAACGAAGTGAAGTGAAGTTTGACATCTTAGAGGTTCAACAGAGTTACAGCAACTGGGCTGGCAAAGAGAATGACTCTATAAGAAACAGTGTGGTTAGTGAATACATCATAGCCAGGCTTAACTTAAAAGGTTACACGAAGTTGTTTAACGAGCACGTTGTAGAAGTCCTAGGAGCTACTAAGATTAAAGACTTAGACTATTGGATTGACTTCTTATTGTTTCGTCAGTATATGTCTAGAGTGAGAAAGCTTTGGATGCCACAGACTGGTGCCGGTAGTCAGAGTGCAGACTGGGATGCTCATTGGTTACTGACTACGTTGATTAGGAATCATATCAATAAGCAAAACAAGGATAAACTTCTATAAGTATTACAGGATTAAATCACATGGAACCCACATCAAAACATCAAGGACATAAGTTAGTCCTTAAAGCTAAGACTGATAACCACGAAGCTGCTACAGGCGCAGACGTTCAATTAGAGATTGATGGGCAGCCATTCAATGCTAACTATGTTTCTGTAGAAGCAGACGCCGGCGGTAATATCATTAAAGCCTATGTCGAGTTTGCTGTAAGTGATTTACAAGTACATGTCAGCGCTCTCACTCATACCAATCAAATTGACGGTGACGACGTTCAAGTCAGAGACATCATACTAGAAACTAAACCTTGTAGAGAAGGCAGTTTTGATAGCAATCCTATGATCTTGATGGGATTAGACGTAAAGCCTACTATCAGCACAGCTAAAGACAACTTGCTAGATCTAGAGTATGTTGGTCTATGCTACGAAGATGTCTTTCTGGATAAAGTTGCTACTAAAACAGCAAATAGTATTTATATTGCTGCTGAAGCCGGTAAGACGGTTTACGCAGAGGTAGAGTGTAACCCATTTAAGAAATCGTTTGGAGAGAAGTATCCGCTAGCTAAGTTAGACATTGAAAAACTTGTGGAAGAAAATGAGCAACTGTCTGATTAACCAAGTGCCCAGCGAGTTTGATATACCCGACTTCTGCCATGTCTATTCCGCCGGTGCCTGGCACGAAGATGCTTTTATCATCGCGGGCACCGATGCCTTGCTAAAGATTAAAGACACTATTGATAAAGCACTAGAGACCGGTCAAAGCTCCTGTGCTTTATTCGTGAATGATGGCGAAGGTTTTGAGCTAATCATTGTTAAAACTGACGACCCAGCCATTAAGAATAAACTGCAGGTGCCCTATACAGAAGACTTCGCAGCTTCTAATAATGGATTATGTCCTAGTGTCTTAATGGATGCCGAAGAGTATTTAAAAGATAAACGACTAAGGAGGTCAACATGATATTCAGAATCTATTACTCAAACGCTTACGCGGCGGCTGAGAAAGGCTCTCCTAAAACCGGGGCACAAGTAGAGATAAACACAGTAGAAGGCATCAAGCGGCTTCAAGAGCAGTATGGTGACAAGTTTATCTTTCACTTTGATGACTTACCTTGGTTCTTAAAGGATTGGAAAGAGAATGGCGCTGCAGAAGACCACTTCGACGACGATGACATTGAATGGTACCACTTAGCAGAGAAACCAAACAAAAGCTGGTTAAACAGTAATTGGATAGAAGTTTACAACGGATACAGAGAGTAGAGCTTGCTTAGTAGATCAGTCAGATACTCAACAGCATTATCAACATTAAGAGATGTACTGTGCTTTGATAATCTGCTTGTCATCTCTACCTTGCCCTCAACGATAGACTTGCCGGTAATTAGTTTAAATGGAATACCAATCAAGTCAGCATCTTTAAACTTAACGCCGGCTCTCTCGTCTCTATCATCGAACAAGACATCTACACCATCATCAAGCAACTGCTGATATATTTTCTCAGCAAAAGCAACCTGTGTAGCATTCTTTTGATTAGGTGCTATAACAACTACTTGATATGGCGCAATAGCAACAGGCCAGACAATACCAGACTCATCATGAGTTTGCTCTGCAACAGCCTGAGCAAGGCGAGAGACACCAATGCCATAACAACCCATCACTAAAGGCTGCTGCTCACCATGCTCGTTAGTAAAGGTAGCTTTCATAGCTTGAGAGTATTTGGTACCTAGCTGAAAGATGTGACCCACTTCAATGCCACGAGCACTTTTTAGTGTAAGGCTAGGATCATGAGGCGCGGGGTCACCGACTTTAAGCGTGCTATCCTTTTCAACATTGATAGCAAAGAGTCCGTCATCAGTGTAAAGAATCTCGTCCTCACCATACTCTGAGAGAGCCATAAACTCTTTAGATATAGTACCGCCGATAGCACCTGAGTCTGCTTCCACACCGCAGAAGTTTAGTCCACAACGCTTAAAGATAGCTTTGTAAGAAGCGTCCATTGCTCCGTAAGTTTGCTGAAGACTCTGTTCATTACTATGAAAAGAGTAAGCATCCTTCATGATAAACTCCCTGCCACGCATCAAACCAAACCGAGGACGTATCTCATCTCTAAACTTAGTTTGTATTTGATACAGCGTAGTAGGTAACTGGCGGTAAGAAGTAATTAAATCTTTGGCTAAGGCAGTGACTACCTCTTCATGAGTAGGTCCAAGACATAACTGCTTGTTTACTCTATCTGTAAGAGAAAACATAATCTCTTCTTGACTTGTGTAAGCATCCCAGCGACCAGAAGATTGCCATAACTCAGAAGGCTGTAGCTGTGGCATCAAACATTCCTGTGCCCCTACACGATTCATCTCTTCACGGATGATAACTTCTATTTTTTGTAACACTCGCTGCATTAAAGGAAGGTAAGCATATAACCCATTACCCATCCGACGGATATAGCCCGCCCGCAATAGCAATTTATGGCTAGGAATTTCAGCATCTGCAGGGTCATCTCGCAGCGTTACAAACAGCATCTGAGACAGTCGCATAATTGTTTAGAATTAAATTGAATTAGCTTTATTATCACATGAAAACCGCTGAATTATTGAAAGAAATCAACACCATTGAGAACGAAGTCAATGAAGTATATGACGCTTTAATCAAAGAGCGTAACGCAGCTCAAGACTTCAAACCTTACAAGCATTGGGAGAGATTAGTAGCCCGCCTGGGCACCGCTTTAGACTCTATAGAGCAAGCATTAAAAGTAATCGACGAGGCTTGATGTGTTTAATAAACTATTAGCCACATGGATGGTGGACGACGGCACAGATATCGTTAAGTTAGCAGAAAGCATTCTATCAGGTTTACCACCGCTATTAATCTGGGGAATACTTAGAGAGTCAAAAGTCAACGCCGGCGCTTACACTGCTAATGCCATTGATATAAAGACTGGTGACAAGATTTTCTTTGAGTTTCATTCAGACCTGCCTTGCATCTGTCTTTATGTCTTAGAAGATAACCCTGCTATAACAAATAAACTAGATAACTTTTTAGAGAATGATTGAAGACCTCACACAAACAGAACGAAACAAACTAGGACTATTGAAAGCCATTGAGCTGAGTAACGTTTGCATCAAGCTAGGTTATGTCCAAGTAGACGCAGAACTTGCTGACACCATTAGCAGACTAGTCAGACAGACTATGCGAGAGCGTAGCATTAAGATGGGCGGGCTCAACGTACCGCTTAAAGAAGAGACCTTGACTAAAGTGATTGACCACGGCGCCCGGCTATTCCATCTAGGTAAACAAGATAAAGAAGTATGGTTAGAAGCCTGTGAGTTATCTAATCAGATCTGTAAAGAACTACACATAGAAATCTATGCCGGGCTGAAACGATTAATCAAATTGGTACCGGGTTACACTATTGAATTAGAGTGGGCTGTTGCTGATAACTTCTTAAATGAGTATTTGAACGGATACCCGCTATGACAAGCCTGATAAAGTTGAACATAGATCAAACGCTGCGGGTTCTGGAAACTGTCTGTAAAGAATCAATGGAGCCATACAGAGCAATGTATGTTACTCCATTAGACTTAACAGAGATTAAATACAGAGCCTACACTTGCGTCCCCGGCGCTAACTATTATCCTGGTGCCATTCTAGAATGGTATTTTGTTAGAGGCGGCGTTAGCATACCTGCAGTCTTAGAACGTAAAGAGATAGAAAGCTATGACTTTAGACTAACAGAAGAGTATGAAGGACTAGTCTTTACATTCAAAGGTAAGTCTTATGCGTTGAATGTAGAGTATGACCCGCCGACACAGAAACTACACATAGGAAAACTATTATTAGGCTCTATCAAATATGAGTAATGGCTAGAAAAAAGAAGGAACCAAAGACTTTACATCAAATCAGAGTTACCCGTAAAGGTAAACCAGAAGCTTGGATTTACAAGAGAGGTGGCGAGTTCTTATTGGTGCGAGAGCAATGGCACGCAACACGATTCAGGATCAGAGAAGCAGACGCTTTAATAGAAGTGTTAAGAGCGGCACTGCCTGAAATAAGATTTAGCATAGCTGACTTAGTATTGCGCCCACCGCTGGTTAAAGAGTTCAAACGCCGAGAGAAACCTAAAGTCCTACGGGATGACTATGTGCCGCTCTTTAAACCAATAGAAAGTCGCAATCCTTTTCCTGAAGGTAAGCTAGATTTTAACTCTGAGCAGTTTAAAGTAAACGAGCCTGTTGACTGTAGAAACTGTGGCATTTGTAGAACTTGTTTAGACAAAATGTCGTAGACGAAGCTAGTGTTATTTGTTATTATTGGAAAAGGCTAATGTCTGCCCCAGGAGAGAAAAGGAGTCTAGAGAACCGCTTGGGTTAAACGTCAGCATTAGTCGAACCTCTTATACATAGGTGGAAGCTAGACTTTCGCCCTACCACAGCGAGACATAGCCACTTACTCTTACTCGTAGAGGAAGTAGTGGCATCGAAGGCAAGCACTAAGCACCGGTTGAAGGACTTACTAGGCTTGATTTGATTCCGTAGATGTCCTTGGAGCCCATTATGTATAGGAGAAAAATAAAACAATAAACAATCACAGACGACAACATAATAATCACAGGAGTGAGAAGTGTATGAGAAAAGACTTCTATAAACTTTCTAGGCAAGAGCTTCGGTTACAAGTAAACCGGGCTCTTTTGCTTTTAAAGGAAGCTAAAACTTTCATCAGCAAAAGTGGCTACCGTACTCTCAAGTTCGAGAACAACGTAAAGCTACATAAGTTGCTGGAAAACTTAGGCTTCTTTGAAATGCACGTCACTAACAACGGTAAGGTCGCTGGTGTGCATCAAATCGTTTTGTATTTACACCGTGGTATCTGGCGGATGCGTTACTCACCTAAGAATTGTGTAGCAAAGCATGGTTATCTAGACGTACATCACTTGGATAACAATAAGCTAAACAACGACCCAAGAAACCTCTGGTATGTTACGCCGCAACAGAATAGCCTCGCTGCTAATCTATTTAGTCAGAAGTATGTCGGATTAATTAAGTCAGGTAACGTCAAGCACTGGTATAAGTTAGGCGGCGGCGCTTGTGACACAGCTAAGCTACTGTGGTTAACTGCTCAACGAACACTAGAAGGATTAGGGTTCGACTTACAGCAAATACCTCTCGTCGCAGAGTTTCTACTAAAACTACCCGGCAACCTAGGAAATCAAATAATTCGTAACTGGCAATTCAATATGAACTTCAACGTCTAAACAGTGGATTACAAAGAATACTTTAACCTTCGGCTATCACAGAGCTGGCTACTGCGCCGGCTAAAGATTGTAACCAGTGAAGAAGTCTTCCCAAAAGGCTTAATCATCTCTCGACACAGCAACGTAAAGCTGAAGCGTAACAAAACCTATGAACAATGCTTAGTCGATAGAATAGTCAACGACATAGAGTTGTGTTTCGTCAAGTGGTCAGCGCGGCACTTCTTTCTACGCTTACCAACTACCATTACTTTCTATATAGGTGAAGCACCTAGTTATGAACAACCTGTCACTGTCTGGTTAAGGAAGCAAGGTCAGCACATACAAATGGGCGCCGGCTTCAAACTCTCTTAACTTACTGAACAAATCAGCAACTAATCATGTATTTCTTTAGAGAAACAATCATAGGCGCTGTCCTACTAGGACTGCTAATTCTATTCATATTGTGGGCAGCCGGAGTAATGGAGGCTGAACAAGTTGAGTATATGCAACTCTGTCAAGACAATGGTTACACTGAGCTGCACTGTCAGCTAAGGTATAAGGAGTTAAGTATGTCTCATCGCAGCGACGATTACTCTTACATTTCTGTTGGCACTGGCATCGTTCAGTAAACAACAAATCAGCAACTAACTATGGAAGAAACAGAACTACAAAAAGAAGAGCGGGCTTTTCGTGAAGAAGAATTGCGCCGCTATCGAGAAGGACCTTATCGTAGTCGCAGCAGGTATTACGAAGAACCTAAGAAAACTTTCTGGGAAAAGCTAGACCGTCGAGATGACTACGTTCCTGCCCGGCGCAACGGTATCGAAACAGAAGGAGAAGCAATAGCCGCTGGCTTACTTATAAACTTCTTTGGTTGGGCGCTGTTCCTGTGCTTTATCGCTCTACTAGCAAACGGAGCCTAACTTATAAGCTAGATATGTAGTCTCCATCTATATCTCTATGCACATCTCTATAGCGCAGAAAGTATTAGACACCGCCCGTAAAGAAATCGGTGTCAAAGAAAGTCCAAGTGGTTCCAACCGGCAAAAGTACGGCGTCTGGTATGGCATGAACGGTGTTCCTTGGTGTGCAATCTACATTTCATGGTGCTTCCATAAAGCCGGTTATCCGTTACCTAAGATTCAACCACCTTGCCCCAGCGGCGCTGCTTACTGTCCTTACATTGAGCAATACGCCAGAAAGAATAAACAGTGGCACTCTACTCCTAAGCCCGGCGACTTAGCACTCTTCCACTTCGGTAAAAGAGAAGCTGTCCACATCGGCATTGTTGAGTCTGTCAATGGCAATTCTTTTACTTGTATTGAAGGTAACACTAGTGCTTCTAGTAACGACAACGGCGGCAACGTTATGCGTCGTAACCGCACCGTCAGTCAATGCCGTGGCTTCTACCGTCCAACGTTTAGCAGCTCCGCGCCGGCTTCTACTAAACCAGGAAAAGAAGCTTACTACCGTCTGATTAAGTTAACCAATCCCTTAATGGAAGGTGAAGACATCCGAGCCTGGCAAACCCAAATGAATTGGTTTCAATATAAGTTGGATGTCGACGGTGTCTATGGTCCTCTATGTGAAGCTGCTTGCAAAGACTTACAGTTTAAACGTAAGTTAGAAATTGATGGAATCGTGGGTCCGGCAACCTGGGCTGAAACATTCCAAAAAGACTAACACGCTACTAACAAAACAAAGTTAACAAAAAGGAATCATGGCGGATATCCTGCTATATCAATTAGTCAGAAGAGAGTTTCAGCATCTCATGCCAGACTTATCTTTTGATGATCCAAGAGAACAACAGAAAAAAGAGCTACAAGAATTTCTAAGAAGACAACAATCAAATGCAAAACTTTCCCTACAGTCAGAATCCCAAGACCTGGGCTGATTACTACGGGCATGAGCAAGCAGTTAATGTAGCAAAGCAGTTTCTAACCCAAGAGCCATTACAAACATTGTTTATCAGTGGCTTTTCTGGTGTCGGTAAAACTGCTTTTGTTTTATTACTCATCAAAGCTGCTCGTTGCCTCAACCGCCCACCAGATTCAATGGAACCCTGCGGTCATTGTGCTAACTGTAAAATGCCAGACCCGCGCACCGGCGACCCTAACTTAACGGATGTCTGGTGGATTCAGCCAGGTGCAGATCCAGAGAAAACTTTAAACAAGTCCCTATCAGAAGCATTACAGGCTGCTAATAAAGGTCAGAAGTTTACAGGCAAGTCAGACGATATCATGTTTATCGTCTTTGATGAGTTCCAGAAAGTCCCACCTCATCTAAGACAACTTCTTTTATATCAAGCAGAAGTAAAGAATGAAGCAGCTAACGTCTGTTATATCTTTATTACTATGCAAGAAGACAGTCTAGACTTAACTGAGCTAATCGCTTTCAAGCGTAGAGCCGGCGCGGGTATGTTACAGCTTCGCCCGTTTACTCAGATAGAAATCTATGGCTTTTTACTAAACCGTTACCTGGACTGCCCGGCTGAGGCTGCATCACTCATAGCCAAAAATGCTAACGGTAGTATCGGCTCCGCTGTCGCTCTCTACAGTTCGATCAAAAGCTTTGACGAAACACTCAGCCCCGAAGTAGCCGCTAAGGTATTATCCTGCGCCACTAATAAACAACGCGGTAAGATTTGGGCAATGCTCTACACCAAGCAGAAATATGTCGAGCTAAATGGTTATCTGGAACGCTTAGCCAGAATTGTTTCTATCAAACAGTTAGCTAAACAATTGGTGGACGATGTGCTCAACACTATTGAACGCCTCGGCACTCCAGATGAACCTAAGTTGCTTGCTATCCGGTTACTCAATCAGTATCTAGCTAACAGCAGCAACACTAGCCTCGCGTCCTATCTTATCCAACTCTATGGACTAGAAGTTGCCAGCCATGAAGGCATCTACGCCAGCCCAGATACATCCTTTGAAGTGATTAAATGACCATTACCGTCAACGAATTAAAAGAACAGGTTGCTTATCTAACTATTGGCACAACTGCTGACATTCAAGAATTATTCAAAGGTGTGCGGGTTAAGTTTAAATACTTTATCCAGCCCAGCACTAAAGAGATTCGAGACCACTTTACTAACAGTAGTCTGGTTAACGAGCTATTTGCTAGTGAACCTGAAGTCGTCATCATTGTCCCCAGTAAGTTAGAAGGCACCGGCTTAATCAAACCTGTTACCAAAACAGGTAAGCAACGGGATAAAACCACAGAGAATGACAAGCGCTTGCCCACCGACCAATTCTTTCGAGTACCGGAGGGCTTCTATTGTTTCATTATCTGCACCGAAGTAGATGGTAGCTTCACTAAAGAAGCTAAGTCAGCAATCAAGAAAATGGAGGGCGGTGTCTATCAAATCTTAGACCTGCAATCCCTGGCAAAGAAGCAGCCCCAGACCTCCATGTAGATACTGTTGAGTGGTTATTAGTTGAATCTCTCATGACGTTAGATGGAGTGCATCAATGGGGCAGCTTTAACCAATCTCAATTCTTTAAATACTTCTTGATTCCTGGCTACAGAAACATTCCCATCTTGGCTAAAGCTAGAGCTTGGGACCTAAGCATTTGGTTGCAACCTTTTATAGATAAGGTTGAACACAGTAAAGATTTAACCAACCCGCGAGCCTTGTTAAGCCAGTTTGCGTGGTGGGTTTACTGTAGCTCTACCTATTGGGCAACCCAAAAGCAACCCGGCTTACATATTCAGTATGACAATCGTAAAAAGACTAATAAGTTTGCCTTCTACCCTAGTTTAAAAGCGAAGAGTGAATGGCTGAAAACCATAGCTAGTCTTGGATACGACCCCTGCGGCATGTTAAAATAGAGTGGTGGTCATCATCACAACAAAGTTAACAAATAGCAGAAAAACTCCCAGTAAACAACCAGAAAAACAAATTCCTATGACTGATTTAGTAACGAACGACCATTACGTTGAACAAGCAGAAGCCATCTCTGTATATGAAACAGTAGATTCCGCTGATGACTTGTTTGCCAGTGCCGAAGAGATTCAACAGTTAGCAGCGCAAGGTGACTTAGACCAGACTGCTTACATTGAACACAGCGAAGGTTACGATAACTCCTGGCGCTATCACCGCATTGTTAAATTCAAAGAAGAAGAGCGCATCAATTGGGAGATGAAGCTCAGCAAAGAGCAGATTGATGAAGGATTCCGTGGCTTTGAGTTGAACCCCAACGACCCCAACCAAAACGTTGTAGCAGTACGTGGTATTCCTATTGAGTTTGGTTTTACCAATAGCTGGTCTAAATCCAACCCCAAGAAAGAAGGTTCTCAATATACCTACTGCACCACCAATGAGTTGATTGAGCACTTACCAGGTAAAGACCGCGTCACTAAAGAGCAGTATCCGATTAAGATGCCTTTCCCTCGGATGCACTTCAGTAAAGCTAAGTCTAATGAGCTGCACCAGTTCTGGACTAAGAATGCCCACTTAGACCCTCATGCTACTCGCACTACCTTCCAGAAAGACGGTGAAGAATGGGTACGGGTAGAAGAGCGCCGCAGTTGCTTAGAGTGTGTCAAAGCCTGCGAACACTTTGAAGGTGACGATATCAGCGCTGACAATACTCCCCGTTGCCGCCCCACTGGTCGCCTGCTGTTTGTAGTCTTTGAAGTCGGCATCAAGAATGTCACTGAGCACAATAAAGACATCATCAATAACCCCATCAAGATTGATTGGAAGCCTATTGCTGAAGCCGGTATCTTAGGTTATGACAACACGCCGCTCACTACTCCCTTCGTTATCAACTTGATGGGTCTGGGTAGCTCTCAGATGAAGTCTATCGGTAAAGGTCCCTACGACTTACCGGTTTACTTACCCGGTGACATTGCACCCAACCGTCCAAAGGATTGCATCCTGCCGGATAACAATGTTAAGTCTGTTGAAGACTACTACAACTGGTTGAATGATCCTAAAGCTAACGATGGTCGCCGCGCTGTTGATAAGAACGGTAAGAACCTCTACCCTGTTATGACTGAACTTTACATCGCTAAGATGACCAAGGTTGAGTCTAATAAAAAAGTAGCTCCTGTCTTCCGTCCTGTAGCTGTCGGACCCAATGCTCAGTTCAACGGCGTCAGCCTCAAAGATTATGTCTTTAACGCTAAGCTCGTTCTTAACCATGAAGCTGCTGTAGCTCAAGGTAACAACGGCGCTAACGGTGCCAGCGGTGGCATTCCCTTGCTACCTACTACTCCCTCTAATGGAAATAGTGGTCAAGCATTGCCGGCTGCTGTAGTAGAAACTCCTGCGCCTAAACCCATCACAGTTGAAGCTAGCTCTGAGCCAGTTAATAACTTAACTAAAGCAGCCATTACTGCTTTCACTCCGCCCACCTTCCAGTAAATCTCATTCCTTGCCGTGTGACCATTTGTTGCGCGGCATTTCTTTTTGTACCCAATTATTTAATTATCATCATGGCAAAACCCACTCCCATCCCTACAGCTCAACGTGCTCTCGCTACTGCTATCAAAGCCTTAGAAAGTATTTCTATCAGCACCGGCATTAAAGGCACCGCTATCAAACTTGGCAATGAGTTTGTAACTGACACTAACGCCGTGCTCAATGACTTAGTCAACGTCAAAGCAGACGCTGAAGCACTAGTAAAAGGACTGAATATTCTACTCAATAAATTTAAACAATCTACTCTCCCTGACAAACCTGTAAGTCGTGGCTTGTGCAATGAAATTCCTCTTCATGCTGTTGAGACAGCAGTGCCCTTTAGCGGGTTTAGTGAAGTATACATCGACGGTCCTGTAGTTGACGGACAAGAACGTTGTGACGCAGTTACCGACACAGACGGTAAATCTGGTAGCTACTTATCTCAGGCTGAGTTTGAAGCTTCAGGATTAAAAGAAGTCTACGACTGGGAGACTCAAGACGGCGACTCTGTTACTGCCTCTGAGTCTGTTCAAGCTGAGCTAAACTCTACCGTCCCCATTGAACGCACGGCAGCCCCTGAATTGTTTGCTGCTACTCCCTCGTTTTAATCATCCCAGCGGGCACACCAATGAAAATCGTATTTGATGGAGCCCGTGCCCGCTTTGTAGGCTATGACAACCCAACCATAGCCTTAATCAAAGAGCACGCGCTGAAATGGATTGATAAGTCCATCGAACAGAATAATATCTACCAGCGAGGCAGATATCAAGACCCTGTTAAGTATTGCTACAACAAGAAAGATAAATCATTCCCCACCGGGCTCTTACCCAGAGTCGTAGAGTTTCTACAGAGCACCGACATCTCTTATTTCCTAGAGTTTGACTTTGAGTGTAAGACACTACGTAATAAAGACCCTATCCCTGACTGGGCATTTGACCACCAGCGTGACATCGTAGATTGCTTAGTTAACTATCGTAGGGTCATTTGTTCTTCTCCTACAGCTTCGGGTAAATCAACGGCTATTAGTCTGATAGCTGAAAAGTTTAGAGAGTTTAACACGCTCATTGTCCTGCACCAGAATGACCTTATCTACGACCTTAAAGATAGTCTTGAGAATTATTTAGATGAAGAAGTAGGGATAGTTGTTGGTAGTAAGAAGCATGTCTGGAAAGATATTACCGTCGCCGGATGTAGTCTACTGCGTAATCGACTAGAAGAATATAAGGAAGAACTCGAGAAGGTAGACCTACTCATTTTTGATGAATGTCATCACTATGCTAACGACACTGGTGAGAAGATTAGCAACGCTTGTAAGAACACCTCTTACCGTCTAGGTCTTAGTGCCACACCTGATCAACAGACCGGTGCCAATTTAGTCTTAGAAGGTGTTATTGGTTCTATCTATCACCGCATCCCTGACAACATCATGGTGGAGCTTGGAGTAATCCATAAACCTGATGTTCATTTTGTAGAGATACCTGATCCTAAGTTGAACTTAGAGTGTGATCCAGTGACAGGTAAGCCGCCGCGCCCATTGGTTGTAGAGCATGCCATCATTAACTACGACTACCGTAATGAACTTGCTTGTGAGTTGATCAATCAATATCTAAAACATAACCCTGATGGTGGCGGCGTCCTAGTCTTAGTAGAAGACGTTAAGAATAAGCATGGCATTCAAATAGTAGGTGGTCTAGCTACCTATGATATTGAGTCTAAGTTTATCTGGGGTGGAACAAAGGTAGACAAAAGGCAGGAAGTCATTGAAGAGTTTAAGTCAGGTGACTTACCTGTGCTCGTTGCTACCCGTATTCTTAACGAAGGTAAAGATGTGCCATCCATTGAGCTAGGGATTAACTTAGCGGGCGGTAGTGGCGAGCGTGGCATTGTCCAGAAGTTAGGCAGAACCCTGCGTAAGGATAAGACTGGTCGCAAGACCCGCTCTATCTTTATTGATTTTATGGACGCTGAACCTTACTACCTCGCCAATAACAGTCGTAAGCGTATGCGCCACCTTAACGCCCGCTTCCCTGGCTGTGCCAAAGTAACAGAATTAGAGGATCTCTATGACCTACTCAGCAACGTATAGCCCGCCGTTTAAGATCTCTACTCAGAACATCCTGTTTATGGCATTACAGCAAGCAGCCACCGCAGGTATTGAGTTAGCAGAGGAACTTCAGAGTGTTATTGAAGAGTATGACTTAACAATCCACTCTGACCATCCTGATTATGTACACCTATTGAAAGTAAATGCTGAACAATTCAGCGAGTAACTATGAGTGATCAATTTGAAAGTGGTGTCTTCAGTAACAATGAAGGCGCCTGGCATAATGGCGGCAACGTCGTTGTAGAAAAGATTTATAGCACTAAAGAAGCCTTACAGAAAGGTGAGATTGATTGGACAGTCTCTAAGCGCCCGCTTAAGTATGTAGGCGACAACGGTGAGGCAGTTGATATGCCAAACTTCTTCGCTGTGGTGCGGGACACTGATGGCTCTGTGCTTAACCCTTGTGTGAGCAACACCTATGATGTCTTGCAGAACAGTGAGGCGTTTGAGTTCTTTGACCCCTTTGTCCATGAACGTGACTGCTTTATCACTGCGGCTATCTCCCTTAATGGCGGGAAGAAAGTCTGCATGACGGCAGAGATTGAGGACAACGTGCGGGAGATTGTTCCTGGTGACACAGTTAAAAGCTATCTCTTAGTAGCCACTAGTCACGACGGTTCTCTTAGCACTACCACCAAGTTCTGCCACACCCGTGTAGTCTGTGCCAATACCCTGCGCTCAGCAATGGCAGACAAAGGAGCCTTCCGTGTTGTCCGCCACACTAAGAGCCAGCGGGATAACCTAGCAGAAGTAGCCGCTAGCATCAATCTCTTCCGTCGAGACTTTGATGAACAAGTCAGCATCTACAAACAGTTAGCTGCCAAGCGGATGGACTTAGACGCTACCCGTGACTATCTTGAAACTCTCTTTGCTAAAGAGTTGAAAGAATCTGCTGAGCGGTTAGACATTGCTAAAGATGAAATGCGCTTAGAAGATATGCGTTTCACCAAGAAATGTCTAGAGAATTACTGCTTCACACCAGACCTTCAGCTTGATAAAGTAGAAGGTACAGCTTGGGCAGCATTTAACGCTGTTACAGAAGCTATTAAGACTCGCTCTAACAATCCTGACAACCGATTGAACTCTATCTGGTTTGGTCCAGATAGCAAGTTAATCGAGAAAGCCAAAACCTTAGCCTTAACCATCTAATCAAATCATGCAACGCACCAAAACCCGTTCCTCTGCCCGTAATAAAGTCGTGCCTTTAACCATGCTAGATAAAGCTCTGGGTATGAACCGTGTCGTAGAAAAACCTATTGTCAAACAAGAAGTGAAGCAGCCCGTTAAGCAGCGCGGCGTCAGCGTTAAGGATTCCGTTGTCAGCGTCTCGCCCGCCCTAGCTAAAGAATGGCTGGCGACTAACATTGCCCATAACCGTGGCATTGTCCAGAACAAAGTAGATAAATGGGCTAAGGCTATGACTAATGGTCAGTGGGGACTGGCTGACCCTATCCTCTTTGACAACCAAGGTAAGCTCTTTGACGGACAGCATCGTTTGTTAGCTGTCATTCAATGTGGTTTGACTATTGACTTTGTTGTGGTCTATGGCTATGACCCTGCCGCAGCACAGTTAGTTGACTTAGGGATGACCCGCCGGCTAGAGCATATTGCTCAGCTACAAGGCAAAACCTATAGCTCTCAGCACAGCTCAGTAATGCGGGCTATGTTAATACCCTGCACTAAGTATTACTGCCAGAAGAATCTAGTCAGTCACCAAGACATGATTGACTTGATTGAGACCTACTTACCCTACATTGACTATGCGCTGAAGGTTGCACCTAACCGAGGTAACTTCTTAAATAAAGCACCGTTCTTAGCAGCATTAGCCCGCGCCGCTTACTTCTACAACGTCATTGATAAACCAGACACTGACGTAGCTGAGCGACTTAATCAAGCGCGGGTCATTCTCAAGACTGGTATGACTGCTGATGCTAAAGACACTGCTATCTTAAAGCTGCGGGACTGGTTGAATGCTTCCAAGAACTTAACCAATAACTCCGCCGACCGCATCCTGGTTTATAACATGTCGGATTACTATATCTGGTTGTTTATGAACAAGAAGCCCCGCAAGAATATGTCTATTCCAGATGGTTATCAAGCGTCGATGCTGGTGCCGCCACTGCAAGCCATGTTTAGCTAATATCAATTGAGGGCTGGGCTCAGACTCAGCCTTTATCATTTACAAGGAGAATTATGAAAGAGTTACAACACATCCAAGACATGGTAGTAATTGAGCGTGAGATGCCAATGAACCCTGAAGCATTAAAAGAAATTCGTGACATTTTAGAAGGTGTTAAGAGCGGTCAGTTACTACATAAGCAAAAGGAATACCATACGATAACTCCCTGCGGTACAGCACATTGTATCGCAGGCTGGAAAACACATAACGATGCTATCAAAGCAGGACTACATCTTGATTATGAATATGATGAAGAAGACAGGACATCATTTTCTCAGCAGTTAGATGAGTTTCTAGAACAGCGAAATGGAAGTGTTTGGAGTCATGCACAACAAGCCTGGGGTTTGAGGTGGATTGAATCAGATATCTTATTTGATAGTGATTCTACCCTTGACCAGCAGTTTGAAATGCTAGAGCTGTTAGAAGCAGGCTACACAGTTAAATAGTGGGGCTGGAAAGATGAATGACAAACTATTAACAGCACTACTGAAGATGGCTAATCAGTATCTAATGGTAGACAGAGATGTCAATGATGATAAATGCTGTCTATTCCATTGGCACATGGGCGCCGGCGAATACACTCTAGACCTATTAGAAGAACTAGGTTACGTCCAAGCTATCAAAGATAAACCAGAGCATTGGAAGTTCACAGATAAAGCTATCAAAGTATTAGAGGAATCATTATGACTACTAACCTTATCTACACCGCAATTTATTTAGCCGGCGCATTATTTGCTTGGCGTTGGCTCCACGCCCGCTGCGTGACACGACAACTAAAAGCATTACTGATCATCACATTTATCTGGGGCATTGCCGGCGCCAGTGTTAGCTTACACTAAACAACTATGAGTTACCTAGATCCACCAGAAGAAGACGCTCCCACTTTCTGCCCAGTATGTTTAACCGATGACTGGATAGACATCAACAAAGACTATAGAAGTTTTGTAGACAATGTAAGCAATTGGTTAGACCCTATAAAAGAAAAGATCTGTTGCAGCGGCTGCGGGCTGTCCCTAGACTATCTAAACGACCACTTAGAGCTATATCACAAGCTTGCTCAGCCAGAGATTGACATCGAACCAGATGATTATATTCTGACACCAGAAGAAATCGCTGAGATAGAAGAGGCTAAACAAGCAGCAGACACAGAAAGACTAATTGAAGCCGGATTATTAACAGAAGACGGAGAGCCCACAGATGCCTATTACAGAGAATCAGACTTTCAATATGACTGCTGGCAAGGCCGCCGCTAACACAATGCACACCACAGATTATTACTTTGAATCTCACATCACCATTGACCCGGTGTTAGACCAAGAGAAGCTACAAGAATTGAAGGACTTGGTCAAGCCATTAGGATTCCGTGTAGCAAAACTATTTATGCAAAAAGGCGACCCCAGCAATTTAGATTCATTTATGACCGCACACGCTAAAGACTATTACTCTATTATGCGGAATACGTACTCCGCAGTTAACAAGCTAGAAGACCGTGGCTATGGCGTGCGCCGGTATAAGATTGAGAACATTCTATTAGATGTAAAGGTATGAAGGCAATCAACTTTGATGACAGCCAGTTTATGTTGATGTGGTACTGCATCAACCTTGTGCTCAAGAATGTAGTGGACCTAGATAATAAAGATCGAGATACGAAAACTATAAACGAGCTACTACATGACTTAGTAGACGACGTTTATAAGCAGGCTCATGGCAATGACTACGACTCCAGAGCACAAAACGATTATCTAATGCTCAAATAATATGAATAAGAACCAGAAGGTAATGGTAATAGCTACAGGAGAAACTCTAGTTATTACCAGGGTCGATAAGCACGTCTACCCTATATGCGCCGGCGATAGCCGGTTTAAGAAAGAAGAGTTAAGTCTATTAAATTTTAAAGAGTAAATTATGGAAAAGAAAAACAGACTCTATAAAGACACATACTATGAAAGCTCAGAGATATACGAGATTGTCTGCGAAGGCACAATGTATCCAGGCTGCAT
>JACCDR011668606.1_pt1 | contig 37643 bp, 64 predicted proteins | sample 7446431 | NCBI WGS metagenome assembly JACCDR01 (sample SAMN15323443, study PRJNA562643) | freshwater metagenome | isolation source: river surface water | place: USA:Blue River Watershed | collected 2017-08-17 | reverse complement strand
GAGCAGTTTGAAGCGAAGTTGGGAGGCACAGTAGATGGTGGAAATTAGGAAGATACTAAGCAAACCCGACCCTGAAGTGATTGCACAAGCCGAAGACCTATTAAGGCGCTGCAAAAGTGGCGAGGTCAGGCATTTTTCTGGCATCGCGCTGGGTGGTGAGGCCACACATCACACATACCACGTAGGAAAAGCAAATAACTTCAGAATTATTGGGGCGTTGGAGCGCCTGAAAGGGTTATATGTGGCTGAATCGATAGAAACGGAGGACGATAACTAAATGCTCAAGCTGACGGAGCGAGAGTTTGAGTGGGTAAAGAGATACGGGGTATTGGGACATAATTTACGGGACATATCACGGGACTATGGCGTGCCTTATGAGGCCATTTGCTGGCATTTTCAAAAGTTCCTAGAGGGCTCTAATTGCCGGGACCATCTGGAATTCAAGCGCTGGGTTAGGGCGAACATCGCCAATCTAAGAGCCAACTGTCAACGCTCAATCTACATCCGGCCAAAGAAAAAACGGATCCCGTCTATCTGGTCGTCTTGGACGCCGCAAGCACGCGAATGCTACGCCCTAAAGCAGGATTGCAGCCGATGCTCATTGCCCCCAATCATGGGCGACTCCCCCGGCTTTGTGTGCCAAGTCCCGAAGGCCATCACAGAGCTGCTCAAGAATAAGGGAGCGCCAGAATAAAGAAAGCCCCATCAGCCGAAACTGACGGGGCAAATGGAGGTATAACGGGATGTGTGAGCTATTTCTTAAGCGTCTTTAAAAAGCCGGTTAAAAGCTGGAAAACGCTGTTAGCTTTAATCGCGGGAATTTGCGCCAACACCTCAGAGACCGCGAATAAAGCCGCAAGAATGTACGACCAATTTGCCGTGAAAAAACCAATAATTTCAGACATCGTTTTTGCCTTTCTTCCAGATGGAGGGATCGTCCTTTATCTCGTATGGCCCCATGGCCTTGAAATCTTGCACCTCTTTACGGAGTCGCTTTGCAAGCTCACTTTCTGGTGGCTTACTCGGCCCGATTATACCGGGTTTTTGAGTTGGTGCACTTTTTGCACTAACTGCTTTAGGTGGCTCCATCTTAGAGCCCACCGCCCCGCCCATTAGTGTTCCAATGCGCTTGTATTCTGTGGCAAAACTCTGCTTGGTTTTGGTTGCTTGCTTTATCACAAAGCCGATAACAGCCAACACAAGCTGGATAATAATCTCAGACTTATTCATTTTTTGCGCCCTTTCTCAAAAAGGTCGATGCCCATCGTCTCCAGTAATGGCATTTGCTGAATGCGATCAATGGCGAACGGCGTCCACTTATCTTGGTCAATGTTAGCCGCGGCCAACACGTGGGAGATGGCGTAGCTATTTTCTTTGGTCAATGGCTTGTAACGCATTGGGTAGTTTTTAATGTCAAACATCATGCGACCCTGTTAAACCTCCGTCGTTGCATCTCTTGCGTAGCGGCTTCCCCTGCCAGTCGGTCGGCCTTAATGTTGCCGGGTGTGCTAGCGTGACCCTTAACCCATTTAAAGACGGCCTCTTTTTCTTCTGCCAATTGGGCAAGCTGCCTCCAGAGCTGGGACTTTGCGCCGGGGCGCTTCTGGTGTTTACGGCCTTGGCTTTCAATAAAATTGCGGATTGACCCCGTGGTGGAGCCATAAAGAAAGTCAGTTACCACAATAGGCTTAAAGACATCCGGCTTGGCCAGCGCGTTCACAACCGCTGTCAATTCCATCTCCATATTGTCCGCTGTTGTTTTGCTGCCTGTCATAATGGTTTCTTTTGGCCCGTCTTGTAATATGGCTGCCCAGCCGCCGTACTTATTTTGCATGGATGAACCGTCTGTGAATATCACTGTCATAGGGAATCTCACCTTATGTTGTGGTATCGCTGAATCTACGGTTTAAAAATCAGTGCCTTGTCTCGCTTCCCCCAATTGCGGGTATCAATATGCACCCAGCCGTCTCGGCCGTTACGTGGGTCGCCCTGTGTGGCTTCCCATGCCTCAATGCGTCCATCCCAATGCTGGCATAGAAACTCCCAGAGCTTACGGGTCTCCATGCCGGGACAAACCAAGTCCACCGCCTGCCAACTTCTGTGCGCTGAAAATAATGCCGCTGGAATACCACGCTTGCGCAAGTGCATCGTATAGGCTAACGTGCGGGCCCCACTCGTAATAACCAGCGGCTTGTTCAGTTTTGCGCGTAAAGGCTGGAGCTGGGAAAACAAAAATACCGCGTTTTTAAACTCTTGCTCGTTTGGCACAGCTAAATTGCCAAAGCCGGGGAGGTACGCATACTCACGCCAGCGGAATGACCCACCGGGAATAATCGGTGCGTTATAATCTTTAATCAACATCACTTGCCGCCCATCTTGGTTTTGGCTACCTCAAAGAGCAATTCAAAGCCTCTGTCTCCCGTCGCACCAATAGCTGACGCCACCGCGGCTGATAAACTGGGATCCATCCCGGTGTGAGAGATAAACATGTATGCCGCCCAGCCGACAAAGCCACTTAGCATAATGCCACCAGCTAAACGCCTTGGGGACAGCTTTTTAGTGGAGTAACCAAGCGTCCAACCAATATAGCCCAGCATAGCAATCACGCCCGTCGGCGCACCCACCATCAAGCCATCAATGGCTGTCTTCTCAGCGCTAGGCATCAACACCTCCTACTAGATCACGCAAGCGCGCCATCTCATCGTGCTGGCGTTGTAACCAACCACCATCAATTCCAAGCACGGCCTCAATCATGCGGCGCTTGGTGATCGTGTCTTCTACAACCCATATCGCCATTACTGCTTCATCTTTGGTCATCGCTACACCACCTGTCTTGCTCTAAACGTCATACCGGGCAACGCAGTGATTGCCGAAGCTGAAACCTCAGAGGCAAAGCGCGCCTGAAGGTCACCGTCAGCCGTAACCGCTACAACCCCTTGCAAATAGACTGTGTTACCGGCAGTTAAAGAGCTGGCATTACTTGCGGCTGGTAGTAGGTACGCTGCGGAATAGTTGATTGTTTGAGTTGTTGCGGTAAGCGTATAAGTCGACTCATAGGCGAGTGACGAGAAACTAGGGCCATTGATTGTCCAACGACTTCCTGTTGTAGTTGCGGCTGAGGTATAAGACCCAAAAAGCTCAAAACGGTAGGTTCGCCCTGAAACGACGGGGAGTGTTAGCCCGGTAATGTCTTGGAGTGTGTTGGCCGTTGCATTGTTATTAACTACAGTAGAGGTTAGAACGGCCTCCGTCCAAGAATCGGAAACAGCAAGCCCGTTGGCTGTGACTGTCTTCAAATGCCCAGCGGCGCTATAGACTTGCCAGCCTGCTTGCTGTGTGTACTGTAGCCGCTCCCCAACGCCAAGAGTCCCTTTCCATAAAGGGAACTCAGTGCCGTTAAAATCAAAGCGGATCGTTACGGTCACAGCCGCACTGTCTTGGTTATAAACGCCAATCTCATCAATAACGCGCTGTTTCCCAGAGGCAGGAGCCGCAACGAGGTCAACCGATGTGCTTCCATTAGTCAGTGTCGCGTTTCGATTAGGAGTCACACTGCTTGCATCTACGTCGTTATAACACGCATACGCACACGGCTGTGTTGTCGCAGGGGCTCCCGCTAAAACAATTTCAATCTTATCTGTGGTATTTACTAGCCTGAGCATTAAAAAGCCCCCATTTTAGCCATTACACTTTGCACCGTGCTGTAAGAGGCACCGGAACCACCGCCCGCAGCGTCAACAGTAAGCGTATTCGCGGCGTCGTTATATGTGAGCGTGATGTTTGTCCCGGCAACCAGTAAAGACGCCACCCGATCGTCAACCGCCTCAGAGAAATCAGAAATGGTCGACGCTGCTTGAGTCCCTGTATGATTCGCACGACTAAGCAGAGTCGCGTCAGAGCTGTTTGCAGTCGCCCCTGTTGCAATACCGGATAGTTTTGTTTCCTGTGCCGTTGTGAAGCTCGCAGTGGTGTTTGTCAATACACTCGCCAAGGGCTGGTACACACCAGTGTGGTTATGCGACGTGGCTGCTTTGCCATCTAAAGCCGCTTGTAAGTCTGTTTGGTCGGCCAGTGTGCCTGTAATATCACCCCAAGCGGATGCCCCGCCACCGCCGCCACCACCAGAGGGATTAACCCACTCCGTGTCATGGTCATCATTACTTGCCTTGGCTAAGACTTGGCCTGTCGTGCCACCAGTGGGGACACCTTGCCCATCTCGGCCAGAGAAGCCAGAGATACCCTGTAAGCCACGCTCGCCCTTTTCCCCTTTATCACCCTTTTCGCCTTGTGGGCCACGCTCGCCTCGTAAGCCTTGTTCACCCCTAGGTCCTTGTATACCGGGGGTGCCTTGCTCACCCTTAACTCCTTGAATTCCCTGTAGGCCTCTATCTCCCTTTTCACCCTTGTCACCTTTTTGACCTTGGATGCCGGGGATACCTTGCGGCCCTTGATCACCCTTGTCTCCCTTATCGCCCTTTGCGCCCTTATCGCCTTTCATTATTAAAACTTTGGTGTTACCCAAGTTTAAAATTGCTTGCTCGCCACCACGCACAAAATTGGCGAGCTTATCCGCCACCACCGCGTCAATCGCCTCAATATCAGAAGCGCTGTGCTTGTGGTCTTTCTCAGCCTTGTCGTCTAATTGGCGTTCAAGATCGTCAAAATCACTCATCGCCTACCAACTCAGGATTGGGAACAACTGCAAGCCCCGGTTCTTTTTTGGCCTCAAGCTCCTCTATAGAGCCAAGACAATGAGCAGAACCCGGAACAATCAACCCGGCTTCATTTACACTTTCCTCAGCGTCCAACTGGTAAACATAGCCAGCAATTTTCAATTGGGACTCACCGGGTAGGCTTGCAACCAAGCACCCGCCATAAATACCGTTAGTCAATAAAACATGCATGCCATTACCCTCTAAATGAAACTGTGACATTGGTTTTTGTCGTCGGACCACCGGGGGCTGTTGCCCCGTGCCAAGTTTGAGTGGCCCCAGTGGACGATGCGCCCACTAAAGTGGCATAATGCCCACCAGCGGCAAGGTCATGCTTAAAGGAGGAAACAGCGCACCCAAGGCTGATTGATGACCCGGAAGCGTTCCCCATCATGGTCACAAAGCCGTTCTCTGTGGCGCTCCCATCAAAGGAAACACCAGTGCAGCTTGTGGAGCCAGTAGGTGTAAAGACAGTCCCATTAACGGCTGTGTAGGTCGCCTCTTCTGCCACGCCAACAACCCAGAATGCACGGATCTCCGTGTTCACTTCAGTGAATGACGTGCTTGTGGTGGTACGGTTTGCTGTAAAGGACCCTTGTGCCTCACGCTGTACGCGGTTGTAGTAATTCCATAAATACCTCTTATTTAAAGAGTCTTCACACTGCCCACTTACAGCGGTTGTGCGCCCTGTCCCAAGATAACGCCGAGTCGTCGCCCCAGACTTAACGTAAATACCATCTTGCAGCGTTAACGCGGTGGCTCGTGTCGTGTCATTGGTCCACGCAACCGCCTCCAGCGTGATTGTCCCAGCGTTGTCATAAACAAAGATATCAAACGGGGTATTTGTGTTGGACGGGACCGCCACGGATATTTCAGCCGTCTGCTTAACCACCCAAGACGTGCCATCATACAAGGAGAGCCACTTGCCCCCTAAGTAGGGCGTCATGTAAACGGTGGTTTTTGCAGTCTGGTCTGTTGTTGTGACTGCTGTGCCAGAGGCAAGACTTAGGCGGAATCCCATGATAGAAGGGACCGGATTCAGCTCAACAGTCGCCCCATTGATGCGCGTTTTTAACGCATCAGTAGCGGTGTTATACCAAAGGTCCCCATCTTCTAAAGTTCCGGGGTCCGTCGCTCTGCCAATGTTAAATGTGCCGCTAACGGTTAAGTCATTTGAGGCCGTGACCGCACCGCTGAATGTACTGGAACCACTAAATAAACTCGTGCCACTAAACGTCTTATTGCCGCTAATCGTCTCAACAGTACCCCGTCCGACTTTTGCGTTCAATGTTGCAACAAGCTGGTCCAGCTCGCCATTGACCTGTGCAGCTAATGCATCTGTCCCAGAGACAAATGTATAAAGGCGGATGATATCATCTGAAGGCATCTAGGGGCATCCTTGTCTTTGATGCCCTCAAGATACCAATTTTTAGAGGCGCTTAATGCTCGCTCTTATATTTCTTCAGGGCTTCCTTCCCTGCAAACTCTTTTACCAATCTCTCAGGCACACCCTCGTCATCAATCTCACCACTCGCATAATCAATTGCAAGCTCCGTGAGTTCTCTGACGGTTTTTGTCAGCAAGGGGTTTCTAAACCGCGCACTTAAGCCTGCATGCAGCGTTAAAAAGCTCGCTTTCCCTGCGGCCATCCAGTCGCCCTCTCGGGCTGCTTCAGCCGCCTTTTGGCCATTACGGCCAATCCCCTCAATGGTTGAATTAGCAGCACCCCAAGCCAAGCCAAACATGGGCAAACCAGGCTGTAAGCGGCTGGAAAAATCCACGCCTGTGGTTTTATGGATTAAATTAAACGGGAGCGCGTTATCAATATCATCGAAGATATCGCCCGTTTCTTCTGGGTCATCTCCTGCCAAATAATTTATTGCCCAATCAACACCACTTGGAAGCGTCGAGCGTGTGCCGCTGACAATACTCCCCGTTGCGTAGAATGTAGCCAGTGCGCCCATCGCGTTCACTGTTGCCTTGGCGTCCTTAGACTTAATCGCACGGCCCAGATTAGCCCAATTCTGCAAGTAAAACTTGGAGGCCTCCACTGTATATCTCGCCCAGACATAATCTGCGCTATCCTTGACAGCGTGACGCATATACTCTGGGGCATTCCCCGGCTGAGCCTTGAAGACGATTTTCTCAATAGCCTCTCTCTCTGGGACGCCAGCCGCTTGGCCGATATGGTAAGCTGCGTTAGTCACAAAGTTATTAGAGTAGTATTGTGGGTCTAAGTGGTCTGTAAGCCACTCAGCGCCTTTAGCGAACTTACTTTGTTCGCGTTTCAAAAGCTGCTGCCCTGTGTATCCGTTGATTGCTAACACCTCTTTATTGCGCTCAAACGCCGCGGCAGGGTTTTTCAAACTTCGAGCTAAGCCGGTAAAAAAATTCTTGTACCCGTAAATTGTCAGCCCTTTATCCAGCAATTCTTTGTAGTCGAAGAAAGCAATCACTGGGTTTAGGCCAGTGATATTTCCCGCTGTGGTTTTTGCGATTTTGCGCATAGGGTCATTAGAGGCCCCTCTAAAGTATTCCGCACCCTCCAGCATGTCGTCAAAATACTGATTCGCCCGTGATTGGATGTAGCGATCTGGCGTCCCGGCCTTCATGTATTTTGCTTTTTGCGCAGCTACTTTCTTGGCTACTGTCCCCTTATAGAGCTTTTGTGCTGCCTCTGGATTTAAACCCTCTTTCAACACCTTGGCCTCAAACTCCTCAGCAGCCTCAATAATTGGTTTTACGATATCATCACCAAACAAGGCGGCGGGGTTTCTAAAATAAGCAGTGCGGCCAGATTTTGAGATTCCTTGTTTGACCCGCTCTTGGGCGACCTCCTCAAAATCCTTGAAGACACCCGCAGAATACATTTCATCATCGGCGGCTCTAACGCCCTCCATGACAACTTTTTCTTTGCTAGTCAGCTTCTCAACAGCCTCTTTAGTGACTCTGACACCATCAGCATCAAAAGCCGCCATCAGCTTACCAAGTACGTTTTCTACACTGCATTCAACAAAACCCATCTAGTTCAATCCTGTAATTGAGCAAATTCGGTCAAGCTCCTTGCGGGAAGACTCAAGCAACCGTCTTAACTCTGTAACATCTTGCGGATTTAATCGCCCTGTCTTTTTTATTTTTTTCAGTGTAACTTGAACAGGCTTTGAAAGGCTACTCATGACCTCCTTCGAGTAAAGGTCTTGAATAACCTTTAGCGATGAGATCGCCTCACTGGTCTTGATGTACCCCTGCTCAGTACGTGGCCCTCTGGCGAGTACATCCTCTGGGTTGTACGTGCGCTGGCCTTGGTAGACGTTCGGCGTAGTGCCTCTAAACGCCTTTCCCTCTAATATATTGCCAACCTTGATGAGCTGGCTACCTTCAGGGCTTTCACTCAAATAATAGAGAACCTCATGCCCTCTCTCTTCGTATCCTTTTACGGTGACAAACTCTTTTTCAATTGCTTCGCCAGCCTCTAATTTCGCGCTGGTCCCTTTAAGCCTTTTATCTAAAACCTTGCCCGTGTCCTTCTCAATAACCTTCGTGACGCGGCCAAAGCTTGTTGGCGTGAACTCTGTGGGTAAGACCTTAACGTTGCCTTTATTGGTAACACTTGCGGCCCCTTCTGAGCGCCCCACAATCTCAGCGACATACTCCACTTTGACGGCGGCGTCCTGCTTCATCACTTCCGCTAGCTTCTTGGCTTTTGCCTTAAGCTCAGTTGGTAAGATATCGACAATATCGTCATAGGTTAAAGAAGTCTCATCTAGGGGCATCTGTACGCCGGGGCTACCCGTCTCGGCCTCTGCTCGTGCCACAATACGCATATTGCCTTCAGGGTCTAAAGCATTAAGCTCTTCTCTCAATGCGGCCTTTTCTTTTTTCACAGAAGCCGTTAACGCGTCAGCTTCTTCACGCACCGCTCTGGCCTCTGGTGTGCGCTGCCCTTTGACAGACTCACGCATTGTTTCAGCTTGAGCTAGGCGCGGGTCTTCCTTTAACGCCTTAATCTTGGCGTCCACTTCGGCCACCTTCTCAATCCCAGCCTTTAAAGTCCCGCCTTCAGCAGAAAAAGAATCCCCAGCAGAAAGTGACGGCTCCACTGGGGACATACCTGATTGAGGAGATATACCTGTGTCTGGCTTCAGTTTACCTTCAGCCTTGATGCGTGCTTTCTCAGCCGCAATGGCAATTTCGTCTAAGTCCTTCATAATTGCTTTGAGCGGGTTAACTTGTGCGTCTGTATACCGCCCAGACTTGACGGCTTTCTTAATTTGACCCAAGCGCTTTATGCCGTTAGGAGCAAGGCGAATAATTCCACCCTCTAAGGCATTGTCGATATTATCGAGCTTGGTGTTAATCTCTTCCAACATAGAGGGCTTATTCTGGCGGGCCATACGCCGATTAACGTTGCGTGCCTTACTGAGTAGTTGGCCCACTGGTGTAACACCACCGCCCATAGCGTGGCTTTCTAGCCCATTGATAACTTCAGCAATATCCGCAAAGTCTTGCTCCCTCGCCACTAAGTTCCCAGCTCGCAAGTCATCGGCCATCTGACGAAAAGCGCCTAGTGTGCGCTCGGCTTCATTCATTAGGCCGGGGCTTACTTTTTTACCCAAGCCAATTGCGGCAGGCTTCCCAGAGAACGCCTTAACGCCTGCTTTTAAAACAGGGTTTGCGGCTGTCCACACTTTACCCAGCCCAGCAAAGCCAAGCGGGAGCGCCGCGCCAATAGGAGCGCCGCGCATAAAGCCTTCACCGAAATTTTGCGCATGCTGGCCAGCGTTAAATCCGGCTTCTGGGGCCTTCGTGACCATGTTCTTCAGCCCGTCGTAAGTACCAACCCCAAGGCCGCCGGTTATCATTTTGGTTGCTAAGCGTGGAGCCCCAACTGATGTAAATAGCGACGGAATTCTAGCCCCAGCGCGATACAAGCCACGGCCAGCCAGATTCTCAAGAACGGATGCCGGTTGAACCATGCCTGCTAAATCCCCCGGCACACTCGCCCAAGGACTATTGTATATTCCAGTCAACTCCCCCGGCTTTAACCCCATGGACTGCTCATCCATCTGAAGCATCTTTAATTTTCGTTGCGCACGGGTCCCTTGAACACTCGGGAGTAGTGCATTCCCTAGAGCCTCAGATGCCTTATCATAAAGCCCGAAACTGGCTGAGTTTAAATAAGGGTCAGTAAAGCCCTCAATGGCAGTGGCCGCTTTTTTAGTGCCTACATTGAGCGCTTGCAAGCCATCCATAAGTGGGTTAAGTGGTGGCTGTTGTGGTGGTGCTTGTTGAGGTGCATCAAGCCCCGGCATCACATAGTTTTGAATATACTTAAGCTGGTCATCGGCAGACGCTTTAGCAAAATCTGGATCAAGCGTTGGCAGAATACGCCGAAAGTATTCCGCCTTGGCCGCCGGTGGGGCTTTTAAAAAGTCAGGGTCATTCTGGACACTGCCATATAAAACATCTGGATCAAGCGCCATAATCTAGCGCCCCATCACTTCTTTAAATGACGGGATGCGTCGCGGTGCTGGTGCGCCTTGGAGGCCACGCCCAATCGACTCACCTTGCCCTTGGCCGGGGCTACGGGTATCATAGCTATAGCCGGGGACAACCATTTTTGTTAACTGTTGACGCTGGGCGAATAAAGCCGCCGCTTGTGGGTTATTAGCGATAACATCAAAACGCAGCGCGCCTTTATTGTCTCCCTTGGCCTCTACAGCCCCGAGTAAAGCCAATTGGTCATCAATCGACTTAATCTGACCTTGTAAGTAATTCTGTTGTGCGTTGGGAATCGTATACGGGTTGCCACTACCGCCGCCACTGGGCTTTGTCGCACTAATGCGCTGGGACTTGGCGTTATACCACGCGATATTCTCAGCAGCCTTGTTCTGGCGCTCAGTCTCGTTCTGTTGACGCACATCAAGGTTATACGCTTTGCCTTTGCCGTAAATATCAGCACCTTGATTAATACCGCCTGTAATGCTTCCCTCACTCACTTGGGGGAGGAACATAGGGTTCATTGTCGCTGCATCTTGCACATAGCCGGGAAGTGCTTGCTGTCTGACGCCACCTTGTAACGGCTGGTCAGCTTGTTGGATCTGGCCATACATCAAACCATTCTCGGTCATCGGTTGTTGAGGCGCTTGGCCCTGTTGTGGAACTGGCGCTTGTTGTGGCTGGCCATAAATACCACCCGCAACACCCGCGCCTTGATTCATATAGCCGGGATACTGCTCTTGCAATGCTTGCTGGGTGATGTACCCTTGCTGGTTCTTTTGCATCATTTCAAACATGGCCCGCTTCTGTTCAGGATTCATATACGGGTCCAAATACGGCATCTGTTGCGGGTTTCTCAGCGCCTCATTGTAGACGTTACTTGCAGCTTCATTTCCATAACGATTACCACCTTGCTGGATTAAGCCATCGCTCACTATATCGGGGCTCAAGCCAGTAATCGCACGGCCTTCATTGCCCTGCTGCATAACCTGATATAAATCAGGGTTAATCAGTTGAGCAATTTGCCCTCTAACGTACTCTTGGTCTTTAAGTTTATTTTTAGCATCAGCTTCTTGCTGGGCCACAAAAGCAGCGTATTGGTCTAAGCGCTTTTGCCGTTGGACAGCCCCAAGGCCAGCCCAAAGCATCCCCCTGTCAGTAGATGTTGCGCCTTGTAAAAAGGGGACTAAGTAACTAAAAAAACCACGGTCTCCAATTTTCTTAGGGTCGCCTGTTTGCGCCCCAAGCTGGTAGCGTTGTGCGGCGTTTATCCCAAAAGGGTCTGCTTGTGCTGCCATACTCTAAGCCCCCATTGCGCGGGCAATCATGCCTTGTTGGTACATAAAGGGAGACATTGCAGGCATCGGCCCGCCACTCATCATTTGAGCTTGCCCAGCTTGCCGCTGACGTTGTTGGAGTTGAGGCATCCCCACTGGGACCATTGACGCATCCATTGGGACCATTGGACCTTGTGCGCCTTGTCCACCGAGCTGTTGAAGCATCCCGAGCCCTTGCCCGAGTTTGGGCAGAAACCCAGCACCGGCCGCACCTGCTTTTGCAGCCATGCCAAATTTAGCGCCAATCCCAGCCGCTTTCCCAGCAATCGCGCCAGCGGCTCCGAGTTTCCCAATCGCAAACGGTAAAGCAAAAAACGGCATTTGTTGACCCTCATTTGAATTCAAAGTTTGTGGCGTAGGTGCTGAGAACTCACTACCATCCGGGTTAAACCAGCGCCCATCAATTAACGACTGCGTTGCTTGGACTTCTGGTATCGGCGCTGCCTGTCCAGCAACCGCCATTGGTTCTTCAGGAAGCTGGATGCGCTGCCCGGTCGCTTCTGCAATCTGTTTTAGCACGTCAGGGTCCACCCACGCCGGGAACTCCCCATGAAAATGAGGGCCACCCCAGACTCGCTGCCCCTTTGGGCGCACGCGCTCATCTACCAAACGCCCACCCAGCTTTGCAAAAATGCCTTGCAGCTCTTTAAACCGCTGATTACTAATCCCTTTGTGATCAAAGTCAAAGGCACGACCAACCCCATGCAGTGAGCCATGGTTATGCTTGCCGCCCATAAAGCTGGTGATAGACAGCCCGTATTGCTTTGCAAATTGCGGGATATAATCCCGAGACTTCATCTTGGCCATTATTAAAACCCTAGTAGGCGACTAAAAAAACCACCGCCGCTGGATTGCTTGAGTTGTGCTTGATTCATCGCTCTGGATTGCGCCAATTGGGCGGCGTTCATACGGGAGCTGGTTGCAGAAGTCGACCCTTGTAAGGCGGGTTCATAAAAGTCTAGTGCGTTGGCATTCGCACCCGTTAACGCGCTGTTATACAAGTTGTACAGATTCATCTCAGGGGCTAGCATTTTGTTAGGGGCGTCCAGCTCAAACAACTTGGCATTGTTCTCGATATCTGCCATGCCCTGAGCGCGATTCTTTTCAATCTGGTTTGCAAGGAAGCCACCAAAGCCAGCACTGTTACTCATCCCCATGGCAGTGGCGTTATTTACTAAATTGCCGCGGGCTTGGTCATAGCTATCATTAAGCGCTTGCACTTGTGGGGCTTTGTACGCGTTCACATATGACTGAATACGTGCTGGGTCGTTTATCTGCCCAATACGCCCTGCAATGTTTGCAATGCCCTGCTCAGAAAGATTCCGGGTTTGTTGCTCCCACGGGCTGGTGTTAATTTGTGAGGTATAAGCGTTTAACTGTGGGTCCCACACACGGCTAGCAAGGCGCTTGCCGTCACGCACCATATACTCACCCACAAGCTGTTCATTTTGATTTACTTCAGGCAGCTTCGGAGTCTTTTTGAATAACGAGCCCATGGGCGTGGTTTCCTTCGTGCTGTGACTTTGTTAACCCCAATATAAGCAATTTTTGAGGCTTCCCATTGACAGTAAACGCGTCTTTCAAGATGCCCTCTTTTGTAAACCCAACTTTGCGCAGCACGGCTTCAGCCGCTTTGTTGTGTGTTGGCACTTCTGAAACCAACTTTCGCAAGCCACCCAAACCAAAGCAGTAATCTAGAATCTGTCTTAAAAACCAGACCGCGTTAAATAGATTGCGATACTGTGGGAATATTGCGCCGTGTATGTACCCGATGCCATATAAGTCAATTTCAAGCCAGCACATCCCAGCCTGAGCACCATCCACCATCAAAACAAAACCTTGACCACCATTGCCGCCAAAAAGCCGGGTGCATTCTTGGATAATAAAGACGGGATCGTTCAAGTGGTCATTTAAAAACTTGTCTTGGTTTTCCATAATCAGATCAAAGAACAAAGCCCGGTGGCTTTTGTCCAACAGGTCTAAAGGCTCAATGCTTCTCATTCCCGTCGCCCTTTCTGGAAAATGTCGTAAAACAAGGTCACTTGCCGCACTCGTGGCCTTTCAGTCGCATTGTTGTTATGGAACTCAACCTTGAGCGCGTGGCCTCGGCCTAAATTGCGTATCTTTGCGATGCCGCTTTGGCCACCAGACCACTGGAACTCGTCCCATTGCACCAAGTCCCAAAGAGAATCAGAGCTGATAGTATGCGTGCGCTGGCTGTTGATTGTTGTATTGGCTCTGAGTACGCCCGTTTTAATAATCAAATTACTTGCGCCATCTGACTCCACAAAAGCGTGCAATTCTCGGTAGCGTTTATAAACACCCAAGCCGCCGTGAGCGATAAACTTGCTTTGCCAAACCGCGTTGATTGCGCTGCCACCATAGCTATAACCGCTGTTTAGCTGGTAAATCTGGCCGTCTGTAGAGCCGAAATATAGCGCCCCTTCTTGCTCCACAAAGCATGTTGCTACAACTCCAGACATCGGCTGACAAGTGTTTGTGGCCACATCATAAACCACAATGGCGCTATTGTTTGAGTTGGACCCCGTAGGGAAGGCGAAATAAAGAGAGTTTGTTTTAGGTAGAAACCCGCACGCCGAAACGCCTTTATTGATCTGGTTAAGAGCCGATAACGTACTAGGCAAAATGTTATAAGTCGGATTCTGCAACTCGATATCGCCATAGCGCTGCGTGGTGCTAATCTTGCGCAGGCCGTTTTGACTTAAAAAGAAAATATCCCCACCCACTGGCTGGATGCTTTTAGTGGCGACACAGCCCACTTGCTCAGAGCCAACACCTAATGCAATAGGGTCATCCCCCGCAAAGGGCGTCGACCCACTCATGCGGATGATACAATCCGTCTTGAATAACAAGCAGATATCATCAGATAGCGGCTGCGCACCGATCAAATCACCCTGCCCGATGACGTCAAACACCTCAACGCCGCCTGTTGAGAACGTGAAATTACTGTAGCCATTTGATCCCCCAATGCTATATGGGTCAGGCTTATAAACGCGGCTCTTGTAAACCGTGTCACCCCAGTAATAAAGGCTATTTCTAAACACAAACGCGCCTTTGGGCTTTGCGCTCTGCCATAAGCTATTGGGGTCTGTCATTGAAATAGCGGTGCATGTGCTGCCGTCATATCGCAACGGACCATCCACCCCATTGCACAGGATTAACGCATCCCGATACATGCAGCCGGTAAACGTGCTATTAACTGTTGCCCCGGAATAAATCTCAATGGCGCTTGTTCCACTAACAGAGTAAATCTTGCCTGTTGCACACGTGGCGACCAATTCGGAGCCATTAAACTTAAACAGCCCTGTCACTTTGTCTGGCAACGCGCTGGATAATACGGCGCTAACACCTGACATCTTAATTAAGCCCGCCTCAGAGCATTCCCAATTTTGTGAGGCATCGGCATAAAACAAGCCTTGCTGAATCAACCCAGAGGGGTCAGGCTCAGAGATAATTGGGCCAAGCTGCTCATTGACGCCGCCTTGGAACGATGTATAAACCGAAACAGGCATCTAGTAGCCCTCGAACGGGACGCGGGCATTAGGTTGTATCCACTCATCCTCTGACATCATCCGTGGCAATTGCTCCGAGTGTGTGCGCTGCACATCCTTGGCAATCGTGATCCATTCCGCCACAATGACAGACTGACTCTGCACGTCTGGATTGCCCTCGTAAACCATCTCATAGTATTTTGCCAGCTCAATAATAGCCCGATGCAATTCATCTCTCAGTAACGGCTCGTCTGTATCGCCTGCTAAATCAGCATACTTCTGCCGCCCTCTCAGGGTTACCGTTTGGTTTTGCTCTACGAACGGATAAAAGTAAATGCGCCGCTGATAAATAGCGACGTCCTGGGGAGAGTTGTCCGATTGCGTCCCCCATGGCCCTTGGTTCTTTCTAAGCTCAAACTCAGGCCACGGCATAATGCGACAAGGCGTGCCGTCAGCCATCAAAACAAAAGTCACATCGGCTAGTGTTGCCGGGATTGCATAATCGCTCGTACCGCTTGTAACGGCTAGCGTGGTGGACGTCTCAGCGTCTTCATTACCACGATTCAGCTTCAGCCAGATAGTATTATAGGCCGTGTTTACTTGGCGCATCACGCGCTGTGTTTCAGTGTCCGGGTTAACAAGCGTTGTGGGCTCGTTATAATCCATCGCGCCACATACTTCTTGGCAGAGCTTTAAAAAGTCCATTTAAAAGGCCTCTCAAGGGGAGGGGGAGCCCCGAAGGACTCCCCAGTATAACGATTAAGTAGCGAAACCGTAGTAGTGGTACAGGGTCTCTTTGACGTTGCGTGCTTCCAGGGTGTACTCACCCACGAGCATGCTTTTGTCTGCATCGTTGGTTTTTGCCAACTTCTCTTCCTTGAGCGTGCGACCTTGCAGCGGGATGACTTTCACTTTGCCTTCTTCAAAAACGAAGATCTCATCTTCTGCCACGTCAGTAGACGCAAGGATTTTAACCCGCGCGTTACCGTTGTACAGGTACATGTCAAGTTGGTTGTTCAACGTGTTGTCGTTCTGCATTTGTTGAATGCGACCGTTTTTCAACGCGTTGATCCGGTTTTGTTGCTTGTACGAGCAGACCATCATGATCTTCTCGACATCACCACCAGCGTTAGCATAGTTCTCGATAATCGTATCGAAAACAGTCGTGGTGATGATGGTGCTTGCCAGCGTGGAGGCGCTCACCGAGTTGCCGCCGCCGCTGGTTGCGTACCAGAACAAACCCCCCATGTTGCGCTTTGCACCGGATTCACTACGGACACCGTGGAAGACTGCGGTTTGCAATTCTTTCAAGATCTCAGCAGTTAATTCAAGGCGCTGGCGGTTCATGGTGTTTTCATTACCGGGCGTATTCAGCGCTTGCATCGTGCCAGACAACGCAAATTGACGCTCAAAAATACGGGTGAAGTTATACTTCCGCACGCCGAACTGAGCATCGTTACGAGTTGCCTCAAACGATTCATCTTGCGGGTTTTGAATCCACACTTCTTTCCCAACAGGGATTGAAGCCGCCGTGGTGCTGTAGTATTGGCGAGTAACAGCCAGAACACGCTCGTTTGTCACAACAGTGACAGTTGAGGTAACAAGCAAATACTCTGCACCAATACGCAACACGGAAACACCGTCGATGTAGCGCTTAGGGGTATTAGTCCCACCATTGACAGTTAACACACCCACAGTGACGGTGGTTTGTGCGACCTTGATAGTGTCTTTAAGCGTTGCAACCGGCTTGTCTACCCACTCGTGTTTGTAGTTGGTTGCAGGGCTATTCAAGTCCAACAACTTCATCAAAACGGGGGTGGCGACGTTACCGATAGCTGAAAGCGCCTTATTAACGTCCTCAAGACGACCTTCAGCGGTCGACCCAAGAGAGCCATTTCCTGCGTATGCCATGGTGATAAATCCTTATGCGTTGAAACTAACCTGCTAATGCAGCCGCTAGCATCGCGCTCAGGTCCCCACGCTTCTCAGCTTGCTTAAACCGGCTTTCGCTGGGTGCTGGGATAGCCCCAGATCCTTCAACGTAAATCTCTTTCGTTGCAGCGGTTGCCTTTGCGTTATTCGCTTGCTGTTGTGGTGTGGTTAAACCAAGCTCAGATGATAGCTGCCGAATAAACGGAGCAACTTTAGCCAACGCTTCTTTGTGGACAATCGGATTCATCTGCAAGTGCTGTGGGTAGCTACGTAATACGTTCACTACCTCCGTCTCAATAGCCCCTGCAATCACGCGCTCTTTAGCACCTAATTGGGGGTCCCCTTGACGGTACTTGCCGTAAATATCCGAGAAGCCCGGTAAATAAGCGTCAACCTGTTTTGCAAGGCCTGTTTCAGCTTCTTCCACTTGTTGCTGGAACTGCATCTGTTCCGCTTGAACGCGGGCTTGCTCTATCTGCGCAATGGCATTTTGCAACGGTGCTATTTCAGACCGCACAATCTGCTGTTGCAGTAAGGCATGATGCTGTGGATTATAAGGATCAAAGCCTTCCTCTCCGAATAATTGATTCGGGTCAAACGGCTGTGCTTGCTGCTGTGGCTGGGGCTGTGGCACAGTTTGTTGCGTTGGTGCACTAGGTGCTTGTGGCGGCGTGTATGGCACACCGTATTTTGCAGCCTCGTACTGAGCACTCAAGTTTGGGTCTGACGCAATAACACGCTTTAGTAACGCCAATTCATCTGGGACTTCCGGCTCACTGGGGCTCTGTGGTGTTTCTGCGGCAGGGGCCTCTTGAGGGGCTTCTTCTGCAACTGGCGCTGTGTCACTTGGTCCGAGCGCACTAGCAAGCTGATCAGCTAAAGACAGATCACTTACAGGTTGCTCTGTTTCGTTTTCAAGGTTCATTTTCAACTCCCTGAATCCTAATAATTCCGAGAGTCACCTTGCGTCAGTTAATCAGTGCCACGCTCAGCAAGCTCTCTTAAGGCAAACTCTACATTTTTTTCTTGCTGTTCCACTGTGCTAAGAACCCAACGCAATGCACTGGCATAAACAGCCAACGATGCGACCTCAATAGCATTCCCCTCAGTAACGCGATCAATAGACGGCGTGTGGTTATCAATCTCGTTTTTTAATATCTTTTGCAATTCAGCCCAGCCGTTACTCTGCGCCATATCTGCAATCGGTGCTGCAATTTTCAATAAGTCGTTAAGCTGCTGCTTGTTCAGCCCCGCTAGCGTTTGCTCGTTCATCCAAAACCGCCTCTCCATCAACCGGTTGCGTATACTTCATGACAAATTCTTGCTGCTTCAATTCCAGCTCAGCTTCCTTGATTGCGCTTTCAACTTGCAGTTTTATTTGCGCCGTCTGCTCTTTCGCCAGCGCTATTTGCTTATTGGACTCAATCTTGGCCAGCTCTACTTCCACCAATGCTTGTTGCATCTGGCGGTTAAATTCAATCTCTTGCTGTTGGGCGGCCTGTTGTGCGCTTTGCGCCTCGCCCTCAGCTTGGTCAAGCGCTTGCTTCTCATCAGCGTCAGCCAAGATGCGAGAGGTATCCAAGCCCAGCATACGACTTGCATCCTGTCCACTCTCATACCAGCGGATATACTTGCCGCCCGGTGTTTGCGCGTAGCTCGTCAAGAAGCTCTCAATATTGGCAGCGGTCGACTGACGGCGTATGAAGTGGTCATAGCCGACCACTTTAACGTCAATCTCAGGTAATGGGAACCACTTAATCTTGGCCGCGGCTTCCATCGGGTCCACTGGGACCATGTTACCCATGTCATCCACTTCTTGAGAAGGGACCACCACACGCACAAATTCTTCAAAGACAGAGGGATCCATCTGGACCATTGTGGAGATAAGTAAATAGCCCAATTCAATCAAGCCCTTGAGCGGCCCTTTATTCAGCCGGTCAGCTACGACGCCCAACTTGCTACCGCTGTTCTGGTGGATCAGACTCGCCTCAGTGGCCGTCTTTACGCCTTCTTCAATTTGCCCCTTGATAATCTGGGGGATCGTCACCTCTTGAAACTCAGCCTTGAGAGCCGTGATAGAAGCCAATACCACTTGGTACTTGCTGATATCTGTCTCCATTGGCATTAAATTGCCACCTGCAACAGATTCTTGCGACATTTTCACAAGACCCATGGGCCGCGCGACAAACGCATAGGGGTCAAACACGCCATCGTCCCAATACTTCCGCATCTGGTGAGCGTCTAGCTTTAAGCTGTCGACATAGGCACGAAGCTGGTCATTAGCGGCATAAAGCACCGGGAGCGCTTTTGAGCAAAGACCGTAACCCCAGTTATACTGTCCGTCTGGCTCATACGCTTCAAAGTGATACGGGGTACGCCCTTGGGGATAACGGTTTGGCTGGAATCTCACCAGAATCTTGTCATCAACAACTGTTGCAATGTAGTTGCGATACACCTTGCCATCCAAGACAATGCGATGAATCCACGCTTCTTTTACGCACGTCGGCTTGTTCTTAGCATCTCCCGTTTGCCGCTCAAGCATCTGCTTCAGCTCGTCGACATTAAAATAAGGCGCAGCGCCACTGGAAGCCGTCGCGATTATGTCCTCGATGTACTTTTCAGACTTCTCAATCTCAGTGCGCTTATGCGGTGGAACCTTAGTTGGGAAAAACACAAAGTTTTCAGGCTCTACCACTTCAAACGAAAGCCCCTTAACGGCGCTCTCTTTGGGTTTCACCTGTGCCTCGCCTAGTGGGTATTCGATAAAATTCTCTACCCGCCATACCTCTTTCATGATGAAGTGTGCCTTTTTAGTGAAATTCTTCAACGCGTGGTTATAGGCGCGAGAAAAGGCGGCTTTCTCGAAATGGTATGCTTCAAATTTTTGTTGTTCATCCAATGCCGCTTGATCTTCTTTTGTCCGGCCCTCTAGGAAAAACAAGTCATCGTCTTTAGGGAGCGTTGCAGCGTATAAGTAGCTATGTGCTGTCTCAATAGCGTCATACACCCAAGGCAAATAAGCCTTAGAGCGCCAATTTAAGCGCTTATCTTGCTTGGGCTCGTAGCGACAATCATACGCCTTACTATGCTTCTCCCAGTCTTCCATGTAAGGCTGACGGGCTTTCTCGCCCTTGTCCCACATCTCTCTGACAAAGCCGACAATCTGGCTCTCTAGGTCTTTTGTGAGCTTTACGCGCCCCTCATTACCCGCACTAGATACTTCGACTTCCATCGGCCTGCCTATGATTCAAATGCTATCTCTGGCGCAATAATGGCATCTTTTTTGCTCTGCTCAGGCGACACGGTGAAGCATTCAATCACTTGGTAGCGCAAGCAATCCATAATGTCTTCCCACGGGTGCTTTTCTTCAACTACCTGAACCAACTCCCCTTTATTCGTCTCTTTGTAGTGGTATTCAGACTGGAACGCCTCAATTAACGTTTCACACTCTTGCTCGTAAATCTGGATGCGTTCACGGCCTTGGTAGCGTGTCGATAACAACCGCTGCATCAAGCTAATACCGTCGCGCAAACGATTCGGCATGCGTTTTGCTTTATGAAACAACATTGGTTTAAAGCCTGCCGCTTCCAATATCTGGACATCTGTTACCTTGCTTTTGGTCTTAAACTCGCCTGTTGTCCCGGCTGGGTCACAGGTGTAAATTATCTGCCCGCGTGTTTCATGCTTACCCATGAACTGCCGCACGGCTTCCGCAATATCCTCTGTGCTCCCCGTGTTGTGGAAAATAATTTCTTTAAAAACGTGCAGCGTTTCGTATGGATCAATCTGGCTAATCAGCGCCGAACAGGTTAAACCAAAGTCAAAAGAAACAACGGTTTTCCAATCTGGCTTAAAGACATACGCCTCAGAGACCACATGCGCCCGGTTATTAAACTCTTTAAACACGACGCCCTCAACAGACTGGTCATAGTTAATATCTAACTCTTGCGCAATCTCAGCAGGTGAGCGCCGCGCCTTCTCGCCTTCATACCATTCTTGTGTCTTTAATGGGTGCTCGGACCAATGCAACGTCAGCTTGTTTTGTATGCGTTCCCCCGGTTTTCGTGACGTCATCAATTTGCCAAAGCGGTTGCCTTTCCCGTTTGGTGTTGATACTGGAATGCGACACGGTGTCGAGTCAGCCGCCGCTGTCCACACCGAGTTAGAGAACGGCCAAAACGCAAACTCGTCTAACAGTATCGCCTTGAATCGCCCACCACGAGAAAACTCTGTGTTTGCACTTTCACCCGTTATCGTGTTGCCATTCTCTGGATTCTCCAGTTTCATAAAGGTCATGTGACGCCGAGGCTCTAAGCCCTTTGGCTTCATCCAATACGGCAAACTGTTGATGATGTACCGCGCTTTTACGAAAAGCGTTTTCATATCCCCCGGTCGGTCAACATACTCCTCTTTGCGTGAGCCCACATGGAACAACGCCCCCGGCTCGTATAACCAATACCAAAGCAAGACAATGACAGTCACCCAGCTCACGCCCATGTCACGGGACTTATCAATGCCAAGGTCTTCCCCAGTGTCAATGCAGCGCTTTAGCTCATCAATCGCCCTACGCTGGCAGTCATACGAGATAAACGGTAAGCGCCCTTTGCGCCGTGTGTCATGCGTCCAAACGAAGTAATCCACCCAAAAGTGAATATCCCGCTTACACTTCTCAAGTAGAACCTGCTGAAACTCACGGTCCCCAGAGGCTTTCAAGAGTAGCTTTAGGCGGGCTTCTTTGTTATGGCGGATGCCTTGATTAAGACTCTTTAGCGCTTCCGCTGTCTGCGTCTTCATTCAATACCCCGTCAATACTTTTATCCAGCAGATGCTCTGGCCACTTGCTAATGTCACCATGCGCAATAGCCAAAGGCCGCTCTGCGTTCCCTTCAATCGTGATGCGATTAGTCCAGCCTGCGACATTCTTCAGGCACATCTCAGGCACTCGGAAGATGTATTTTTTGCCCTCAAGTCGATTCTCTTGCATGTCACGTTGCCAGAAGTACGTAAACGCCGCCTTACCTCGCTCGTGTGCGTCTGCAAAGTCTGGCTCTGCTTTGGCCCAGTTATACAACGTCGCCTTGCACACCCCAATAACCGCGCCAAAACTAACGAAGTCATACCCCTCAGACATGTGCTCCACAAGCTGGTCACAGTATTCCGGCTTGTATTGGTAGGTCTTAAACCCCGAATTATCCTTGGTAAATTCTGCCTTTCGCTTCAGGCTCATTGCATCAACTCCTGTACTAAGACAGGAGCATCCTAGCTTTTTTCAGAGCCGCAAAACGTGCACTTGCCATCTTCCCACTGACTCGCACCGCAATTAACACAACGCCAATACTCATTGATAGGCTCGGTCATCTTGCGGTATTCCAAATCCGCATCAGGGATATTCTTAAGCCGCGGCACTCCCATTCAACACCTCCAGCCCCACTTCTGGGATTGTCGTACAGTACCTCTGGTAAACCAACGCGTTACCACTTGGCGCGGGCTTACTAAGCGCCGTCTGATAGCACTCTCTCGCTCGCTCATTATCACCGATCACTTGATTACACATGCCCAATAGTGAATAACACTCTGCTCGCTCTGGTTGCTCACTAATCGCAACAGCACACAGCTTCATCGCGATCTCAAGGCGCTGGGGCTCCTTCTCGGCTAGCTCAAAGTTCAACACCGCGCAATTCAGCAATGAGGCATAGCGTGTTGACGCATTCACGCCGGGATAGTTGTACGCCTTGTAATATTCGTCTTCGGCTTCCTGCGTGCGGCCAAGAAACTTGTATGATTCAGCGAGGCCAAAGTGATTCTCTGGGTCTTTCTCTAGCAAGATGTTCAGATATTGCACCGCGGCGTCATGCGTGCGCTCGGCAGGCTTTAAGTGCAACACCTCAAGGTCACTCATCGCGGTTTCATTGAATACCACACGGCGTGGCATTGGGTTTTCATGCACTACGCCTTGCCACTTAAACAGCTTTGTCTTAAACACCTGCAAGCGTCCTTGGTAACAGAGCTGGTCCTGCCAATACATTGACCAAAGCCCGGTAATGCCATTCTTGTGTGCGCCACTGGTGAGCTTGGGTAAGATATGCGGGTTCAAGCAGACGTCATCCGCATCAAGCCAGATCGTCCACGGTGTTTTCACGAAGGATAACGCGTAGTTTCGTGCAGCGCTGAAGTCATTACACCACTCAAAGCGCTCCAAGCGTGCGCCATACTCTCGAATAATGTCGCAAGTCGCATCTGTTGAGCCGGTGTCGATGATGACCATCTCATCCACGAAATCACGGATAGACTTGAGGCAGCGCGGTAACAGCGCCTCCTCGTTCTTAACAATCATGTGCAGCGTGATCATTCAATCACCTTCACCCAGTCACTTGCCACCTCATCCCATGTGCGTGGCTTGTGCGTCCATATTGTGTTGCTATTCATGGCCGCAAGCACATCACTAGCAAAACTATCCAATTCAAACGCTTTATACACTCGTTCAGGCAATGCACCCAAGTTGCTCACCAATGGCAAGCACCCGTTTGCTTTCGCCTCATCCATCACCATGCAATACGTCTCAGGCCACGTACACGGGTAGATGAAAAAACTGCATTCTCTCATCAGTGCGAATAAATCAGGCTGGTTTAACGCGCCATGCAATGTGACACCCGGTAAGCTCGCCAGTTCATCAAAGATCGCTTGGTATTTTGCATCCTCTTCAGGCGTGCCATAAGTTCCCATAGATGAACAGATCTCAAGTCGAGCACCTTGTAACACGGGCTGAATCTTTCGCCAAATAGTGGGCAATTTTTCCAAGCCACGGAACGGCGTTGATGCATAAATAAAGCGATACCCACGAAAAGACCAAGGTGCGTGAATCTCGCAATCAACACCGTGGCCAATAACCGTTGAGCCAATGCGCATCACATCTGCTAAATCAATCTGCTGTGCCTGCGATAATGTCACCACCCTATCCGCTGCAATACGCGCAAACGCCGCAGCCCGCTTTGTCACCGGCTGGTCACTGAAATGATGCAGCCACCATATCTTCTTAGCCGCCATCGTCTCCATAAACACCGCCGCCTCTTGCGCAATCAGCACACTATCAGGTGCGACTTGCTCCAGCTCATCAAAGTCTTGCAGCACATGCGTCTCATAACCCTTGCGCTTTAGTGCTTCAGCTAGGAATATCACCGCTTTCTCAGTTCCACCACACGGCAAGCTACGCACAGTCTCGCTATCATACGCACGAGAGCCGGGAAAGTAGAAATAGACTGGCTTATCTTTTGGGGCGTCCAATCGGCTATCTGTCATAACGCGGCGCTTTCATTGACTCTGGCAGCTTTGCAAGCTCTTTCTTATTCACATGCCGAAGCCGAGCCTTAAGCCGCAGGTTTTCCATTCGTGTTTCACGCACATACTCAGCCTTATCACGCTCATGCTTTAAGACTGGCATATAAGGAATCTCGACCGGCTCATGCTCGAATAGGTCCGAGATACTCACTTTTAAGACAGTGCATAAGACGTCTATGTTGTAAGGGTTTGGGAATGTTCGCCCAGCCACCCAATGACGAAAGGTGCTTTCGTTAAATCCCGTCTTCTTACAAAACGCGTAAACAGAGATCCCCATCTCCTGCAATAACGCTCTTAGCTTGCATTTCAACTCTCCATCCTCCGATTGCCCGACCAGCAATTTTAAGATAGCCCCATTTTCAGCATTTGCAAGCAGTATTTTTATTGCGAATTGTTACGTTTTAAACAGGTTGCAAGGAGGGTGATGAACACGCGAAAATTTTTAAAAAGAAAAAAAAGAAAAACTGAAAGAAAAAGAAAAAAAAGAAAACACCACCCTTTTCCCCGGAGGCAAACAAAATTCACAAAACAAAGCCTTCCCGTCTCTAAACCCTTACCGAGAGGTCAACTCGTAAGAGAGTGAAACGAACCATAGCATGAAAACAAAAAAAGTTCAAGAAAATAGTTTTGGCCCGCTTAGTTGGATTTTTGCAGCCATTTCCTTGCCTCAAGTGCCGTCGTCTGAATATACGCGTCCGTGGTCTCAATGCGCGTGTGACCCAGCGTGTTCTGCGCGACCGGCAACGGCATTCCTCGCTCTGTGACCCCGATGGTTGCAAATGACTTCCGCAAACCGTGTGGCGTGAACTTGATGCCCAGTGACTCGCTCATGCGCTTTATCCGGTGTCGTATCGCATCGGCGGTGATGCGCTCCCCATTGGCCAGTGTCAACAAAGCCTGCTGGCTGGGAATAGCTGCACGATATTTAAGCCACTGCTTCAACTCTCGCTTGAGTGCTGGCGTCATCCCCGGCTCTCTCGTCTTCTGTCCCTTGGCATCTCTTAGGACGATATAGCTTTCGCTCAAATGAACGTCGTTTACATCCAGCCGGATGAATTCAGAGCGACGCAAGCCCACTTCAACACCCAGCATAATAATGATGCGATTCAGCGCCTTGTCATAGTCCGCTGCATACTTGCGCTCGCCCACCAGCTTGAGCAACGCTGCCACCTCTGTGCCCGTCAGCTTGTTGACTGGTGGCGGAAACACGCGCTTTATCTTGACGGCTTTTATCTTGGCCAAGTCAAGCTCCGTCTTAAGCTCCTGCGCCACTAGGTATTGGCAGAAGCTAGTTAGCGCTTTTTTAGCTTGGTCTTTCTGCGAGAAATGGCAGCGCCGGGACTCATAATCTGGCACAAGCGCCGCAATACACTCACGTAAACCAGTGTCCGAGATGGCATCCAAGCCAGTTGCCTGAGACTTGGCCTCGACCAGAGATACCCCATACTCAAGCGCCTGAATATACCGTGGGCTTGCGGGTTTACCTGTTTGCAACCCGGCTTTCATCTCGGCCAGCCACGCTGCTTTTAAGCTGGCATAAGTCATCGCGTGGGCCTTACCACCCAGCAACCCGTGCAACGTCTCATCCGTCACATAATGCTTACCGTCCTGAATGACAGTAGGCAACACTCCCCGTGTGACTTGCTTTCGCAATGAGGCTAACGACTTACCCGTCAGCGCCGAGACTTCTGAAAGCGTGTGAAACATCGTATAATGACCTTGTTTTTCTTTCTCTCTTGGTTGTAATCATTAGTTTGCCCGTCTATCTAGCCGTAGACGGGTTTTTTATTTGTGACCCCATTTTACCACCTAGGACATTTACCTAGGACATGGGACATTTTTTAGAGCTTTACTTTGTATAGAATTGGTCGGGATGACAGGATTTGAACCTGCGACCCTCTGCTCCCAAAGCAACCGGAAAACAACGCCGCCAATAGTGGTGTCACATGTAACGGCGCGCAAGTTCCAACTTTCAGATAATCGGGACATGGGTGGGACATTGTTGCAGATTGTTACTCGACTCGGTAAACTCGTCTGACCAAAGCCGGGGCAATAATCAGCAAAACAACAGTGGCAACAAGGAAAAATAGCTTTATTGGAGACTCTAATACACCGCTAATGAATTCCCCAACTTCATAAGAGTTACTACTAAGTAAACCGAGTAAAAGGGAAAACGCCCCAATCATCACCACAACCAAGGCAAGTTTCCTTATAGGTAAATTCGCCTTAAAGTCACGCAACGCCTGCCTTTTTTCCTCTCTCCGCTCTGCCTTAAGTGCCTCTATTTCGGCTCTTGAGTGCTCAATTTGCGCTTGATAAGCAATTTTATCCAACTCCACCAAGTCGCGTTGTAGCTTTAGCTCATCACTGTGATAAAAAATACGCCCATGCTTCTTTTCCACTTCTTGGCCCTCGTCTATTTTCTTCTTGAGCCTGAAAACCCCAGCAATGACCAAAAAAACAACAATCTTAACTGGCCAATCTTGTTCATAAAACCACTCAGGCATTATTTCTCGTCCAGTTCACGCTGGGCGCGCTCTAGCTGTAATTCCTCATAAGCCTGGGCAATTATCTCAGGCGTTGAGATATCTATAATACGCCACGCTGCAAGCGTCTGCTTGTCTACGTTAAGGTCCGGGACACTTGAGAGCTTCTCAACCATACTAACAGACGCACCTAGCCGCCCATCAAGAATCTTATAAAGCTGGCCTGTATCAATATCTGCCTTGCGGGCGACCATATAAGGAGAGAGGCCACTCTCCTCAATCAGCTTGCTTAGTTTTTGGCCTAAATAGTTACTCATTACCTGATTTTTAGGCAAGTAGGAGGAAAAGTTAAGAGAAAGGGTTGACACTGAACATAAATTCCTATAGTCTAATCCTGTGAACTAAATTTCATAGGATTTTAAATCAGTGAACATCAAGTCTGTTAGAGAAAGACAAGGCTTATCCCAAGAGGCCCTTGGCGCTGCTATCGGCGTGACTGGGCGGACCATTATCAAGTGGGAGAGTGGAGAAACAGCTCCAAACTCAAAGTTTCTTGATGGGCTTTGCCAAGCGCTTAATTGCTCAGTGGATGAGCTACTTGGGAGAGCTTCGTAATGGGACGACCTAAACAACTACATCCATCTCCTAAATGGACAGTGCGCCCCACGCTGGAACTCTGTGACGCCGTGGATAGCTTCTGTCAGTCAACCGGTATCGCCCGCAATCAGGCCATTCTCAATGCACTTGGTCAAATTTACGCAAAAACAACAAAGGAGGAAAAACACAATGGCTATTAAGCAAGAAGAGAGCCACGACGTGCAGGTCATAGCTCTCTATCCAGAAAATAGTTCAAGTTTCAACCGTTACTGTAACCCGGGGCTCAACATCGTGTCAAGCGTTCGTGACATTATCGCCATCTTTGCCGCCATTGGTGCGCCTTTCGTGGTCGATGCTGTGCTGAGCGCGTGGGGGGTGTACTAATGCTGACACCTGACCAGAAAGACACACTCCTATTTCATGCCGTGAGCTGCCTACGCGGGATTGTCCGAAATGGCGTGCTGCCCGGCTTAATCGAGAACGCCCAACGCATCGTCAAAGCCTATGACGAGAATCAGACCGAGGTGGCTAATGATTAACGCTTTTTTTCTAGAGAAGGCTGCTGAGAAAGCCTTGGCTGTCCTGAATAGCGCCCAACTCACCACTGACGAGATCGTCAAGCTCAGTAGTGCGATCGCCGCTGTTGAGGTGGTACGAGACAATTTAACACTGGAGGCCACTCATGACGTTGCATAACGCCGCCATTGCCGCCTTGCGCGCTGAAATCAAAGAGTGCGAAAACACGTCAATGATTGCCTTGCACCGCCGGGATGCTCTCATGTCGCAGTTGATTGCCTTACTGAACGAGCAGGCTGTCGCTGAAGAGAACGCCCGTGCGGCACAGACACCCATTGATTTTGCTTATCCCAGAATGCGAGGTGCGCAATGACCCGCATCAATCCAGTTATTCGCACGGAATACCCCAAAGCACCCGCGCCGCGTTTGGTGAGTCAATACCCCATTAGCATTGCGGGTGTGACGGGGTATCCATTCAAGACTCCCCATCAGATTATGTCCCCTATTATCTTTGGACCAGAGGCCGCCTGCTATGCATGAGGCTTGGTTTATAGAGCACGTGAATAACCTAGTGGCCACTGGTGAACTGCAACCCGACACAGTGCAAGGTGATGAGTTTATCCACGGAGCCGCGCACGCCTATATGGAGCAGTTCTGGCGCGGGTTTTACGCGAACGAGGCGCAAGCTCATGCTTAAGCAGTTCCGCAACTTCACCACTGATGGCATCAAGCTGGTTTCAGAGGAAGAGTTTATTACTGACTGGCTTCAGGTTTTAGATGTGCACTCTTGGGACCTTGAGCGACTTCGGGAGACACTGCGCCGAATCAACCGCAAGCGCAAACCTGCCGCGCCGCACGCCGACGAGGCCAAGCGGAAAGCACTCATCAAGATTATCAAGGAGAAACTATCGTGAGCATCTACAAGAAACTAATGGCCGTTCGGCTGGCTCTGTATGACCAAGAGCTTAAAAAAGAAGGCAAAGCGCACAACCGCAAGTATTTCTCCCTAGAGGACTTCCTAAAGCCCGCCATGAAGGAGATGGACAAACAAGGCCTGTGCGGTGTTGTCAGCTTTAGTGAGTCACTGGCAACACTTACGATTCACGACGCTGAGAAGCCGGGAGAAACAATTGTTGTGACCTGCCCAGCCAGTACGGCTAAGCTAGCTAATTGCCACGAAGTCCAGAATCTTGGGGCAGTTATGTCCTATCAGCGTCGCTATTTATGGCTAACCGCTCTGGAGATTGTTGAAAGCGACTTGCTGGAGGAGTCCCAAGGTCCACCACAACAAAAGCCACAAGCAAAACCTAAGCCCCAAGGCCCAGCACTGCCCCCGCCTTTACCCGGCCAAACGCCACAAGCTAGCCAAGCCCAGCAAGAGGCCAAAGAGCTGCGCGGCGCAATTACCGCGATTCTTAAAGCGGGCTTTGAAGGATTGACCAAGGATGAGGTACAGCAGCAGTTTAGCCATATCACCGGCTATGACTCTATTAGTGTGATCGCGAATAACCCAGCGGCCTTGTTGGACGCGCAAGAAAAGTTACTGGCCCATTTTGAGCAGAAAGGTAAAAGCAATGTCGCAGCAGCGTAACAACGATTCAATCGGGCTTTGGTGGAATGCAGAAAAAAACCGCTATGACAAAAGCAAGCCAGTTGAAATAGCAGGGCTTCGCTTCTGGGTAAATGTGTACCAAACAGACCCCAAAAAGCTCAAGGAAAACCCCAATTTGCCCCACATAAACCTGTATTTAAGGCCAGCCGGGCCAGCGCCCAACCAGCCCAATAATAACCCCCCGTTTTAAGGAGCCCCATCAGTGACTGAAGTCGAACAACTGAATATCCTGCGAGCCAACCTAGACGCACAAATTAAAGTCGCCCGCACGGAAATCAAGTCCCTGTCAGAGCAGCGCAAAGAGGTCATTGCGAGACTAGATGCCCTTGCTGCCGAGACAGACGCGCCGATGATGGGCGCATAACAAGTCCTTTGTTGCCGCGGGAAAGCGAGAGAGGTTAGTACCGCGTTTTCTTTAAACTTACCCCCTCGGGGGCAGGCTCTCGAAGACACACTCTGCCCCCACTTTTTTTATTAGACGCACCGAATTGGAGGAGAAACACACATGAATGCACTTGGAGTGACACCCCCAAAGACTAAGAGCCCCGCCGAATTGGACGCTCAATTAGACCGGATTGAAGAAAAGTTGAATTGGTTGCTCATTGAGGTACGCACGGCAAAAAAAGAAAACCTTGGGCGCGCCACAAAAACAGAGCCCGCCTTGAAACCAAACTATATTCTACCGCTCACGAAGGCCAATGAATGCGGCTTTGTCATTATGGCGATGATCACAACAGAGACCAATAAGCCGGGTGGATATGTGAGCGCTGTTTTCCGTCGACTCATTAAACTCGGCTTGTTAGAAAAGCATTCCCGCGCCGTTTATAAAATCACCGAACAGGGACAAGCGCACCTAAAATCATTACCCCGTTAAATAACCCGAACGAGATAGACAGAGAGATGGCCCTTAATTTCACCGCGTTTTACCCCGAAGAGCCCAAGCCAGCCACGAGACCACGCTTAGGGCGATACGGCGCGTTCAATGACCCCAGCTACTCCCAATACCTCAAGGCGTATTCGGAATGGCTGAGTGTGACTTGCCCTGTGTTTAAAAATTGCGGCGTTAAAATTGAGGCCATTTTTAACCGAAGCACCAAGCGCCGATGCGATGTGGATAATCTCGCTAAGACGCTACTGGACGCGCTGGTTAAAGCGGGTGTTATTGCGGATGATTCCGCCGTCTGGCATCTGGACGCGCAAAAGAAGTTCACCCCTAAGGGCGAGCAAGGCACATGGTTTAGAATCACGGAGCTGTTTTAGAGATGAGTTATGACGTAATACTGGCTGACCCGCCGTGGTTTTATAACAACCGAAAAACCGGTGGCGAGCGCAAAGACAAAACCAAGTTTGGTGGTGGGGCTATGAAGCATTACCCCCTTATGAAGGACCATGAGCTTTATGGGATGGCGGGTTTTGTTCAATCACTCGCAAGCAAGCGCTGCATGCTTTTTATGTGGGCGACTATGCCTCGGCTGGACTTTGCCATTGATTTAATGCGCGTTTGGGGCTTCCAGTATAAAACTACCGCGTTTACTTGGGTCAAGCCGACCAAGGACGGCAAGTCTTTCAAGAATGGCCCCGGCTATCACACGGCTTCAAATACAGAAATTGTGCTGCTTGGCTCGAAGGGCCAACCGCTACCCGTGGCTAAGAAAATGATTGACCCTGTTATATGGCAGCCGCCCGGCCCACATTCTGCCAAACCTCAGGCGTGCATTGACCGCATTAACCTAATGTACCCAGACGCGAGCAAGATCGAGCTATTTGCCCGTCAGCACCAAGACGGCTGGGACGCATGGGGTAATCAACTGGAGGCCAGCGCATGACCTGCCAAGCGGATGCAGACGCCATGAAGCGCCAAGCACGCCACATTGCACAACTCGCTGCCGAGCTAGAGCAAGCAAACTGCCTACTGCTGATGTGTGATGAGCTACACGACTTGCGGCCTGAACTGGCAGCCAAGGTGAAAAAGCACTTGGAGAAGTACGAAGGAGGCTGGCATGAAGTGGTTTAAGTGCTTATCACCCGATCACCCCTTAATGATCCCTATTATTAAAGAGTTTGGCTTTGAAGGCTACGGGATGGCGTGTGCTGTTTTATCTGAATGTTATTTCCAAGAGCTTCCCGAGATTGATGAAATCCATCTCAAAAAGTGGCTTGGCATTTACCCAAAAAGAGCTAAAAAAATGGCCGAACATTTCAAAAGATTGGTCAAAGATTGGGCAAACTTTACCCAAACTTTCCAAAAGATTGACCAAACATTTGAAAAGATTGACCAAACTTTACCCAAACTTTCCAAAAGATTGGTAAATGTTGAGGCCTTAAACCCGCGTGGCTCTATCAAAGAAGAAGAGAATAGAGAGAAGAGAAGAGAAGAGAATATATTGGCGTCTTGCGACGCGACCACACAAATTCCCCTTGAGTTGCCCAATCAAGAGCCGACTCCTAAAAAGAAGGCCACTCGCTTAACTGACGACTGGAAACCTTCGGATAGCCTCTTGGAATGGGCCAAAAAACACCCTAATGTCGATGTGAAGCTGCAAACAGAGCGTTTCAAAAACCATCACATCGCAAAAGGCAACGTTATGCTTGATTGGAACCGTGCTTGGCAAAACTGGATGTCTAGTCCTTACAGCCAACAGACCCCCCAGCAAGCAACCCAAATTGTGCCGAATTCTGAGCGCGTCGGTGGGAGGATCAAGCTGTGATTGATATCAAGCAACTTGCTCCCCTAGAAGCCCCCGTGTCTCAGGATGAACTCGACAAAGCCTTGGCTGAAATGGCGCAAGATAGCTTTGATGCGTTCTACGTGTCCAAGTCTGACAAGGTGCGTGAGGCGCAAGGCAAGCTACTGGCACTCAGTAAGCGGCCGCGAAAGCCATCCGCGCCCCTGCCCGGCTGGATGCAAGAGCCTGAGTTGAAGCGCTGGCAGATTGACCATATGGCATGTGCTCGGCTAATGGGACGCAATTCTATCTTCTCGGCGTGCAGTTTGGAGCCTGATATGCCCGGTGCGATTGACACGCTGGCTGTCCAGTTTATGCGTGAAATGCGACAAGTCGACGTCAAGACGTGCGTTTTGCTGGGTGATACGGGACGCGGTAAGACGTGGGCAATGGTTGCCACAATGGCTTCCCATGCTCACATTGGCCGGGATAACCAAGTGGTGAATTATGCCCGGTTTGTGACTGCTAACGCGCTTTGTGAGGCGTTACTAAGCCGCAAACCTGATGATATTGCGCAGTATAAAATTGCGCCGGTCTTGGGCATTGATGAGCTTGGTTGCGAGCCCAAAGAAGGGTTCTACAAGGACTTTATCCCGATGTTTGAATCGTTTTATAGTGACCGCCACCGGGACGGAAAGACGACATACATCACATCAAACATGACGGGTGAGCAATTTAAGGCGCGCTACCAAGAACGTGTTGCCTCCCGGCTGAATGCAGACGGCGCGATTCTGGAGGTTATTGATAGAAATTACCGGGAGGCCGCCCAATGAGTCACCCAATTGAGCCACTCAACAAACCCGGCTTAGAGCTGGCCCAAGGTGTCTTAGAGGTCGTCACGGCGGCTCACGAGATGATCGCTGGCCAGCGTGCCAATAACCCCATGAGTGCGCGTGTGTTTAGTTACCGCGTGCAGAAAGTCTTAGAGCAACAGCGAGAACAAGCTGTGAAGAATTACAAGGAGACGTTATGACAGTCGCAACCCCTGAGACGCCCATCATTGAGGCGATCAATGAAGGCGTGGAACTCAATGAAACACTGAACACACTGAACGCCCCGGCCTTTGGCACGGGAGGGCTTGACCTGAGTAAGCCTGTGGATGACAAGCGTAAGCTCACCCTGTCGTTTGAGATCGGCGCGAATACCGCCAGCGTGATGCACCGGCTACTTGGTGACGTGGACAAGATTCTGCTTTTAGCCGCAATTGTCGGCTTGGTGATTATCGGCGTTTTTGACTAAGCGCCCCGTTATTTTTGTTCTTTGACAATTGAATCATTAGCGACACAGCGGGCGTCACGGTAATGACGCGGTTAGTGGAACAACGTTTTCGGATCGGACGCCACTATTTTTAACGAGCCGGTACCCAATCCGGCCTGTGTCGGTCCATTTTTTAGTGTAACTAATGAAAGGAACAAGTTATGAAACATATATTATTTACAGCTCTATTACTCGTGGCCGTACTGGGGACAGGGTGTGCGTCTTTAGGACAGCTATCTAAAAACGTGGAAAGCGCCACAACTGGTATAGAGCGGCGCGTGATTCTATTCTCTGCCACTGGAGAGCCAATTAAAACCTACGAAGGAAATTTCTATGTCGAGTCAGGCGGCGGTGAGGCGGATTTCATCTATAACGGTAAAAAAATCATCTTGAACGGCACGTACCTGATTGAAGAAATCTAAAGCTTCCCGGCAGTCCTATATGGGCTGTCTCGCTAGGTCGTACCTCGGTACTGCTTAGTGTTAGTTGACCGGGAACACCTCTCAACGATGTGCCCCATTCCAGCAGCTAACCTATGGTAACAGCTGCTCAGCGTTTGGCAGAGTCCGTTGGGTCTTTAAAACTGCCATTTAATTATTACCCCTTAATGGAGGACCGATGGACACTATTTTTGACTTCATATCCGATTGGGTACTGCCTCCCGTGATGATTACCATCCTCGGATTCGCCATTGTTGTTTTGTTTGTCGTGCTCCCGATTGGGATATATCAGGAATGCACTTCCGAGCACATCAGCATCAAAAAGGACGACTGGCAGTGCACCTCATACCGCACGTATTACTACTCCGGTTACATGGCTGGGAAGGCTTACGTCCCAGCAAGAACCAGCCGTGAGTGTGAAACCTACCAGAAACGAAAGGACCACTAATATGAAGATTAAACCCGAATACACCCTAACCCGCGAACAGGCAATCAAAGAAGCTGGCTTAAGGGATATTATCGAGGAGGAAACTGGGAGTCAGTTACGCCTGTACCCTGATGGGCTACGAGTCTCTTTTCAATGGCGCTCTTACTGTACAAACAAGTGGAACTCTGGGGAGTATTGGTTCCTAAACGAAGACTCAAAATATCGCGTCATCAAAGCTGAAAAACCCAAGCGCTACATGAAGGACCTCAGCGAGTTGGAGACACCGGGGCTAAAGGGCATAAAAATAACCTACCCAAAGGGGGAGGTTGTGGAGCTACTCTTACGGGCGCTTTGTGGGCCAGAATACACCCACATTGCGGCTGCGTTAACTCACGGGTGGCCTGTTGAGATGATCTTTGAAGGAGATGCGTGATGAATGGTAACCGACTAAAACAGCACCACGTACATGCCGTTAAGGAGCGTTTAATAGCGCTAATAGACCGCCGCAAGTTGGAGTGGGGGGCATATCAAGTTGAGCTAATGCCTGATGAAGAGTTTTGTGACGGGTTCCGGAAAGGCGTTGAGGCCGCTAAAGACATCCTTAAAAACAGTTTGCGCAGCCCCGAAATAAAAGCACTGCTTGAGGGGGACGTGTGATGACCCCAGCACAAGTCCGTCTCAGTGCATTAAAAGCACTGCGCGATGACGCAATAAACACACCTGATAACGAAACGCGAGACGAGCGCATTGAGCGTTTGAATAAGTGGATCGGCAACCTGATAAATCGAATGAAAAACGCACCAGATGTAGCTGGTGAGGCGTACCGAAAAACAAGCGATATTTATGGAGTCCCAGATTATGACTAACCAGATTAAAACCGACAACTTACGCACCTTCACCGAAATCATCGACGCGCTGAACCCAGAGATTAACCCCGAGCGGATATTGGTGGATAAGGACCGTGTAGTCTGTGGAATTACACCAACTTTTTTCGGGAACAGATGGTCACAGTATGCGCCCTATCGCCTACCCACACCCGCTGAGCGTGCCAAGTATTTATTGGAGAAGGGGCACGTAATTGAATTTGGTGGTCAGTACCGCATCCATTCGAGTGGTGATTTGTTTTGTGTACGGAACACAGGCAATGGGCCTAACTGGGTCAGTGCACCACAAACTATAGGCGAACTATTAAGTGACATCGAAGAGTGCCATAAACGGTACCAACTAAAGGACCTCGGCCCATACGTGGAACCTAAGCCGGAGCGCGTCCTGACCCCAGACAACTTTGAGGCCGAGATCACCAAGCTGGAGAGCGTGGAACTCTGGCAGGGTGGCTGCGGTTCAATAACATACAGCCAAAAACGCCCCAGCATAAACACCCATAGAGCCCGGCAAGCCATTCACTACGTCGTCCACCACGGAAAGGAGCTAGGGCAAGAGCTGCGGAACTATGTTTGGAAGGAAGGTGAATGATGATTACACTCAAGGATATTAAGTCTTGGGAGCCGTGTGAATCGGGTTGGGAAACCCTACTAAAATCACTGGGCAAAACTGAGGCCGACGATACAGTCGTGACGTTTAGCCAGGTGCTTTCTAGTAATGGCAGTAGTGATATTGGGTGGCTTCTACGTAAATTCGCAAAGAATAAGGCTTCCGAATCTCAAAAATTGGCTTTGAAAAACTGGGCCTTAGAACGAGCCAGATCAGTCGAGGCGTATGCAGATAATCCCCCAGCCGTCAAAGACTACAACGACGTCACTGAGGCATTTTTGGACGGTAGAATAACTCGTGAGGTCTTTCAGGTTAAACGTTTTTATGCTTCTGCTTCTGCTGTTGCTGATGCTGCTGCTTCTGCTGCTTATGCTGTTTATGCTACTAATGCTGCTGATGCTGCTGCCGCTGCTGGTTATGCTGCTGCTGCTTCTGCTGCTTATGCTGCTGATAATGCTGCTGCTCTAAAAGAAGCGTACGCACGGCTGGATGACCTGCTCTGGAAGGAAGGTGCACCCAATGACTAAATTCAGAAAAAAGCCCGTTGTTATTGATGCCGTCCAGTGGCGTGGGGATAATCTAGCAGAGGTACAGTCCTTGGCCAAAGACAATAGCTTTAACCAAGTAATTGATATTGGAGCCGGACGTCTCGCCATCCCAACCCTAGAAGGCACGATGCACGCATCATTCAACGACTGGATTATCCTCGGCGTCGCGGGCGAGGTGTATCCCTGCAAGCCGGACATTTTCGATGCAACTTACGAGGAGATAACGACTGATGATTAAACCACTGCTATTAACTCTCATGGCGCTGCTGATGGCCGGGTGTGCTTCAGGTGGGCCGTATAAAGTAACGACGACGAAAGGTGTATATAACTGCGTCTCAGTAGATGACATAGAATCAGATGGGAGGCCAGCCTGCATCACACAGTGTGGGCTTCGGGTTGACCTCTTTTTACTCCCCGGTGAAATTACCAAAGTAGAAAAGGTAACGACTGATGACCAGTAACGACCAACCCTTTGATAGGGATGAAGCTGTTCTAAGGTTTATAAATAACACTGCCGATTTATTTCAGGCCAAGGTCGAGGAGTGTGATTATGTCCCTGATACTGCAATCCACGAAGTCGCCATCGATTTAGGTGCGCTCATCGACGCGTGCATCGCGAACGTGACCAAAGACTGCTACTGCTACACTAAGCCAGCGTTTATGAATAGACCAACGAAAGGAGATGATGGCGATGATTAATAATGACAATTCGGAAATCGTAAACGCACTACAGGATTTAAATGCCACCTTAAGTGAACTGCTTAGAGTTTATAAGGTGGGCGAAAATGCCCGCGCCGAAATAGCTCTGGCTAAGGGTAGAGACAATAGTTCTAAAAAGAAGGTTACAGATTGGTATAAGGCGAGAGGCATAAAGCCATGACTAAGGATAGCGAAATGACGCTGGATGCACCACTGCGGCTAATCGAAAAAGGGGTTCTGAAGGGCTTAATTCGATTCAACTATGACGACCCAAACTGCTCCATCCGTGGCTTTCAAGAGACATTGAAAGACCTTTTTAAAGCCTACGCCGCGCAAGAAGTCACCAAGGTCCTAGCCGCAACGCAATTCGTCCCCATCGCGGATGCGCTCGATGAGTGGAAGGGGATGGATGTCCTACTTGGCCGGTGGAATGACTACGCTGGCACTATAGTAGATATGGCTTGGGGTTATTGGGATAAGGACAACGGAACATGGGAGGATGAGTGGTCTAAAACAT
>JACCDR011023816.1_pt1 | contig 37663 bp, 47 predicted proteins | sample 7446431 | NCBI WGS metagenome assembly JACCDR01 (sample SAMN15323443, study PRJNA562643) | freshwater metagenome | isolation source: river surface water | place: USA:Blue River Watershed | collected 2017-08-17 | reverse complement strand
GGTTACGCGCGACCGGGCACGGTTTCGCTAGTTTTAACATTTTTTCAGTTTTCAGTTTTATGGCAATGAACATTCAAAAACAATTCACCTTTGCGCTGGCGACAGCACTCACCAAAACCGCCAAGCGCGCACAGGGAGCGACGAAGCAAGAGATTCGATCAACCTTCACAGTACGCGGCAACTGGCTGAATTCTCCGGTTGGGCCGAAAGTATTGCCCGCGACCAAAAGCGACCTGACAGCGGCAGTGGTACTGCAAAAAGACTTCCTGAACCTGCATGAAGCCGGGGGAATCAAATTGCCCGGCGGGAAGTTTCTGGCGGTTCCGACTAAGAACGTGCGGCGCACGAAAACGCAGGTAATTGGTCGGAGCCAACGACCAGGCCAATTGCGGCGCACGTTTGTTGGCACGGGCAAGTCGGGCCGAAAGATCATTTATCAAAAGACGGGGCGCGGGAAGAGCCGGAAGAGCCGGACGATCAAAGCGATGTACGTCTTGATCCCCCAAGCGGAAATCGAACCCGAACCGACGATCACGGCGGCTGTACCGAAAACGGTCGCCAAGGATTTCAGTAATATTTTCTTTGCCGAACTGCGCAACGCGATCAGAACCGCCCGGAAATAACGATGAGTGAAAAACTAAACATCACGGAACTATCAAAACGTTTTGGCCTGGATCGGGCCACAATTAAGACACGGCTGGACGAGGGCGGCGCGAAAGGCAAGCGTTCCGGCAACCAGGTGCTCTACGATCTGGCGGAAGTAGCCAGCCTCATCGAAAGCGATCACGATTTGCTGTATGACCGCGAGCGGGCACTAAAGACGAAGATCGAACGCGAAACGAAAGAGCTTGATCTGAAGGAACGGCGCGGCGAACTGGTGGAGATTAAGACGGTGCGTGACGATCTGGGCCGAATGTTTCAGAAGCTCATCCAGAAACTCGAAACGCAAATGCCGTACGAGATTGCCGGGGCGCTGTTTAAGGCCGAATCGCCGGAACAGTGCCAGACGATTCTGCGTCGCACGATCAGCGGAATCTTCCAGGACGTGCGCAAGGAGCACGAAGGATATTTGACCCAGCAATGAAAGCTTTTCCACCGCACCGTGTTATTTCCCAAGCCGTTTGCGAAGCCATTCCCGCCAGCGGCTTGAACGTTTCCGACTGGTCTGATTGCTATCGCTACCTGCCGCCGGAGCGCAGCGCGAAGCCGGGACGCTGGCAGACCAGTTTCACGCCCTACCTGCGCGACATTATGGACGCGGCAACCAATCCCGAAGTAGAGAAGATCGTCTTCATGGCGTCGAGCCAAATCGGGAAGTCTGCGTGTCTGGAAAGTATTCTGGGCTATTACATCCACCGCGAACCGTGCCCGATTCTGTTTGTCGCGGAGAACGAGGGCAAGGCCCGTGCCTGGGCAAAGGAATCGCTCGAACCAATGATCCGAGATACGCCCGTTCTATCTGCGCTGATGGACGCCACCAGCAGCCGCGACCGTGACAATACAATCGAGATGAAGAAGTTCCCTGGCGGATATTTGGCCCTCGCCTGGGCAACCTCAGACGCCACGCTTTCGTCCCGTCCGGTCAAACTGTTGCTTCTGGACGAAATTGACGCCTACAAGGCGGCGAAGGAAGGCAACCCGGTGGAGCTCGCGGAGGCGCGCCTCCGGTCGTATGCCGGGGCCAAGATTGTGATGGTCAGCAGCCCCCGCTTTAAGGACGCCAGCCAGATCGAAACCGAATATCAGGCCAGCTACGCGGGCAAATTCTTTGTTCCTTGCCCGCATTGCGGCGAATTCCAGGTCTTGCAGTGGAAGGACAAGGAAACCGGGGCCTATCGCGTGATCTGGCCCGAAGGCCGTCCGCGCGAAGCGACGTATGCCTGCGTAAGTGGCTGCGAAATCCAGCATCACGACAAACGGGAAATGTTGGATCGGGGCGAATGGCGCTTCGAGGGAGAATTCAACGGCACGGTCGGTTTCTGGCTGCACGAATTGTATTCGCCTTTCCCTCGTTCAACCTGGGGCCACATGGCAGAGCGCTTCCTGCGCGCGAAGAAGCATCCCACCAGTCTGCAAACGTTCGTGAACACTTCATTGGCAGAAACCTGGGCACCGATTCAGGGTGAAATCGAGCTCGGCACGCTGCCCGAACGCTGCGAACAATACGAAACCGAAGTCCCGGCGGGTGTCCTGGTGCTGACCGCTGGCGTGGACGTGCAATCCAGCCCCGCGCGCCTGGAATACGAAATCATTGGCTGGGGGCTGGATCACGAGAACTGGGCGATCACGCGCGGTGTACTGTTCGGCGACCCGGCGGGGCGCGCCGTCTGGGAGCGACTGAAAGCCGAACTGACACGGAGCTTTCTGGGAGCAGACGGACGCACCTTCACCGTAAAAGCCGCTTGCGTAGATTCCGGTGGGCATCACACGCAGGAAGTGTATGCTTTCTGTCGTCAGAACGAAGGACGGCGCTGGTTCGCCGTGAAGGGCGCGAACAGTTACGGTAAGCCGCTGATTACCAAACCCAGCCTGCAAGGTAAGCCTGCCGTCAAACTCTTCAGCATCGGCACGGAAACGGCAAAAGACACGTTCGCCGCGTGGCTCAAAGCGGTTGAACCGGGGCCGGGCTACTGTCATTTTCCGAACCTCACGGACGACACGGGGAACCCGCTGTACGACACGGCGTACTTCGAGCAACTGGTAAGCGAGAAGCCTATCGAAAAATATGTGCGCGGGGTCAAGCAGCGCACCTGGGTCAAGATCAAGCAGAGCGCTCGCAATGAAGCGCTGGATATTCGTGTTTACGCGATGGCAGCGCTGGCAATTCTGAACCCGAATTTTGCCCGGCTGGCAACACAGGCGATGACTTCGGCTGAAAATGCAACCGAAAACGAAGCCCTAGAATCCTCCACGAAACGCCTAAAAGTCGGGCAAAAACGCCCTTTTTTAGGCAATATTGGCAAAAAATCGTTCGTAAATGGGTGGAAGTGATGGCAGAGCTACCAACAAATGCACCGGCTGCGTTCGTCGCCGGGACAACGCAAAAATGGCGCAAGACGTTCCCTGACTATCCGTCTAGCGCGGGCTGGTCGCTGACGTACGCTTTTCGCTCTGCCAATGGCGGGGCAGAGGCCAGTCTGGACGCCACCGCCGCGGCAGATGGCAGCGGCTTTATTGTGACGATAGGCGCGAGCACGACCGAAAGCCTGTTGGCCGGGACGTATTTTTTTCGGGCGTTCGTCGAAAAGAGCGGCGAAAAATATCTGGTGGATAGCGGCGAAACAAAGATCGAAGCCACCTGGGTGACGGATCAGCAGGTAGACGGACGCAGCCAGGCGAAGCGGATACTGGACGCCATTGATGCTCTGATTGCCGGGACAGCGACAACCAACCAGAAACGTTACCAAATCAACAATCGGGAATTGGAGCGTTACCCCTTAACCGAACTCATTGCGCTGCGCACGCACTATGCCAACCTGGTCGCGCGCGAACAACAAGCCGAACGCCTGCGCGATGGCAAAGGATTCTTCAAGACGATTCACACTCGCTTCACGAGGCCAACCTAATGGGATTCTGGGCAAATCTTTACCACCGTATCACCGGACAAGTAGCCGCACAGCCCGTGCCGTCGTCACGTTTGATCCGCAGTTACAACGCGGCGATGGCGACCCGCCTGACTTCTGATTGGGTGATGTCGCCCACGTCAGAGCGAACAGAACGACGGCAATGGCTGCGGGCGTTGCGCGCGCGCTCGCGCGACCTGTCCCGCAACGATGATTACGTCAAACAGTTCCTGCGCCTGTGTAAAAGCAACATCATCGGGCGCGGGATCAAACTGCAAGGGCAAGCGAAAACGAAACGCGGCGACAAGCCGGACACCGGCCTGAATAATCTGGTCGAAGACGTTTTTCTACGCTGGGGCAAAAAAGATACCTGCACTACGTCCGGTCGTCTCAGTTGGACAGATGCGCAACGGCGTTTTGTGACAACACTCGCGCGGGACGGGGAAGTGCTGGTGCGAATCAGGCACGACAAAATGAACCCGTTTGGCTTTGCCTTGCAGTTCATTGACGTGTCCTGGTTGGATGAAGTGTATTCAGGCCGGGCTGAGAACGGCAATCGTATTGTCATGTCGGTCGAAATTGACGCTAACGAGCGCCCGGTTGCCTATTGGCTCACGCCGCCGCCTGACCTGTACAGCGATCCGAACGTCGCGCAGGCGCAACGCTGGCGCACGCGCGTCCCGGCGGAAGAAATCATTCACGAGTTTTTGCCGGACGATAGTGAAGACGACACAACTACGCGCGGGTTGCCCTGGACAGCCGCCGCTGCGCTAAAAATCAAAGTCCTGGACGGCTACGAAGAAGCCGAGCTTGTGGCGGCGCGCATCGGCGCTTGCAAGGGCGGCTTTCTGAAGCCCCCGGCAGACAAACAATACGAAGGCGATGAACCGGATATTTCGATTGAAGAAGTCGAACCGGGGATGATTCAGGAACTGCCGCCCGGCTACTCCTGGGAAACCTATGACCCAACACATCCGAACCAGAATTACCCCGCTTTCATTAAGGCCTGTTTGCGCAGTATCGCCAGCGGTCTGGGCGTCAGCTATAACAGTCTGGCGAACGACCTGGAAGGCGTAAACTATTCGAGCATTCGCCACGGTCTACAGGAAGAGCGGGAAGTTTGGCGCGCCTTGCAGCAATTCACGATTGAGCATTTCTGTGAACCCGTTTTTAAGCGCTGGATCGAAGCCGCTTGGCTGAGCGGGCAATTGGCAGTCGAACTATCTGACCTGCCGCGCATTCGCGTGAAGTTTCAGGCAAAAGGCTGGAATTGGATCGATCCCGCCAAAGAAATCAGCGCTAACATCGAAGCGATTCAGAATAATCTGACCACGCGCAGCGATGTGCTGGCGCAGCAGGGCGAAGACTTTGAAGAAGTCGTGACCCGGCTCGCAGAAGAAAAGAAGATTCTGCAAGCCGCCGGGCTTTGGCAAAAACCGGCACCGCCGAAGAAGCCTGCGCCTGATGACGATGATGACAAGTGATGGTTTCCGTTCGTTTTCTCCTCTTGCTCTGCCCGCTGGCCACGGCGGGCAATTTTGTCTCCGCAGCAAAAGCAAATCCAAAGCCTGTTTATTTTGCGCCTGTCAGGTGACAGGCTATGCAGAAATTTACCCTTGAAGAAATCCAGCAACGCGCCATCGGGCAACGCTTTGAACTCGCCTTGCCACTCGAACGTGCCGAGGGCGAATCCACCAGCGACAGCCGCACGGTGAACCTTGCCGTCACGTCGGATCAACCGATCCTGCATTGGTTCGGCTATCTCAAGCTAAATCACAGTCCCAAGGCAATCCGCATGGAGCGCGTCAAGGCCGGCGCGCCGTTGCTCTTGGAGCACAACCGTGAATGTAAAATTGGCGGCTTGTCCAATTGGCAAAGCGATGGCCATAAGCTGCGCGCCGATGCGACATTCAGTCGCAGGCCGGAAGCGCAGGCCGAACTAGACGACCTGCAAGACGGCATCCCACGCCAAGTGAGCGGTGGCTTCTTGCTGCATCATGTCGTTCTGGTCGAAGAGAAAGACGACGACTACAACCTTTATCAATCGGATGATTGGGAACCGATTGAAGCCAGTTTGGTTTCGATTCCCGCCGACATTTCGGTCGGCATCGGGCGCGCCTTAGAAGCGTCCATTGACCCACCTACCACTCGCGCGCCAGGGGAACCGACGCCGCGCATTGCATCCATTACGGAGAGGACAACACAACCTATGGACAAAGACCTTGAATTGATTGCCATCGGCGAACGATTTGGCGAGCTTGAATTAGCCCAAAGTTTCGCTTTGCAAGGCAAATCTGTGGAAGAACTGCGCGCGGCGATTCTCGGCAAGCGCACCACAAAACAAACTCCCACGCCCGCGCCGCCGGTACAACTGACGGAAAAGGAAGAAAAAGAATTCTCCCTCGTGCGTGGCATCCAGACGCTGCTGAATGGCGGGAAATCCTTTGAACTGGAAGTCAGCCAGCAAATTCAGCGCACACTTGGCGTGCAGGGGCGCGGCGGCTTCTTTATGCCGACCAACCTGCGGCAGTCTTCGCCTGCCGGGGCCGTGCCGTTGCAACGCGCTGGATTGGAAGTGAAAACCGCCAGTGCTGGCGGGCGCGCGGTCTTCACGGAATACGGCGGGTTTATTGATCTGTTGCGCAACCAGGCGATGGTCGCGCAATTGGGTGCGACGTTCCTGCCCGGCTTGGTCGGCAACGTGAGTTTTGTCCGGCAAGCAACGGCGGGCGCGGCGTACTGGGTGACAGAGAACAGCGGCAGCGACGTTACCCAGACGGACGCAACGATTGAACTCGTGACACTGGCTCCCAAGAACCTGATGGCGCTGACCAGCTATTCGCGGCAATTGCTCGCGCAAAGCAGCTTCGACATCAACACGTTCGTGATGAACGACCTGGCGAAGGTCAACGCATTGGCGATTGATTTGGCTGCTTTGCACGGGGCATCGAACGGACTGACCGGCATCTATGCGGAATCTGGCGTCAATGCGGTGGCGTTCGGCGGCTCGACCAGCAGCAGTGTGACAACTGGCGGCGTCCCGACCTTCGCCAAGATGGTCGAAATGGAAACCGCTGTCGCGGCGTCGAATGCAGACACGGGGTCAATGGCCTATCTGACCACGCCGAACATGCGCGGCCTGCTGAAGACGACACTGGAATTTGCCAGCGTCGGCTTCAAGCCAATCTGGACAGGCGGCAAGGACATGGGCGAAGTCAACGGCTACCGCGCGGAAGTCTCCAACAACGTCAGCAAGACGATGACGGCTTCGGCGATCACCGGCGGCACGGCGCACGGCATTATTTTCGGCGCGTGGGAAAACGTGATGATTGGCGAATGGGGCGCGATGGAAGTCACAGTTGACCCGTACACGCTTGCCGCGCAGGGAATGGTACGCGTTATCACATACCTGCTGTGTGACGAAAAACTGAAGTACGGCCCGGCGTTCGCCAAAGGCACAATGGCGACACTCACCTAAGCTGGCACACCTGGCACGGGGCTGGCCCTGGTCGGCCCCGATTTTCTTCCACGAGGAATTTTATGGCAGTCAAAGTTAGTAATGGTGAAGTCGAAATCATCTGGACAGGGGCCAGTGGTATCGCATACGGCGGCGAAGACTATTTCGCGGGCGACATTTTTACCGTGGATGCCGCCACCGCTGCGCGCGCGATCCGGGAATCGCTGGCCCGTGAAGCGACGACCGAAGACAAAGCCGCTATCGCAAAGAAAGGCGGCAAGAAGTGACGACCGGCACCTTGACCGCACGGCACCGCGATAACGGACGATGGTACGAGGCAGGCGACCGCATAACGTTGGTGGACGATGACGCGGCGTTACTCATCGCCGAAGGCAAGTTCACTCCTGACCCACCGGCGGCACAGACCGGCAAGCCGCCGGTCGGCATTCCGTCGCAACCTGTCCGCAAGGTCGGGTTGACCAGCGAGGACTGAGGCAACTGATGGCGTTCACGGAAGACTTGTCAGTATTTTTTGACCAGGCTGATTTCGCCGTCGAAGCCGTGTTTTCGCGGGGCGGAAACGAAGTTGCCTGCGCTTCTGTGATCTTTGATATACCGACCGAATACGTCGGCTTCGAGCAGGTGAACGTCGCTGCCGATGCGCCGTACTGTCTGGCCCGAACCTCCGACGTGAGTGGCGTGAAGCGCGCGGACAGCGTGGTGATTGAAGACGTGACTTACAAGGTCGCATTGATTAAGCACGATGGTACGGGTGTGACGCGAATTGACCTGGAGCTTTATTGATGCCTGAGACGATCCGGCAAAAATTGGTGGCGGCGATCATTACAACACTGGGGCAGATTCGCGTCAGCAATGGCTACCAGACGGATGTAGGCGCGACCGTGCTGGATTTCCCGCGTCAGGTGCAGGCGACCTATGGACAAGACGAATTGCCCGTGCTGGGCGTCTTCGATGTGGATAGCACGACCAGCCGGGAGAATCTGAACGCGCGCAAATTTGACCGCGTGCTGACGATCCAGATTCGGGCTTACCTGAAGAAAGACACGCCGGGGCCGGAGATCAGGAAGATCATCGGCGACATCGAAACCGCCATCGGCACCAACCCCCGATGGAACGGCTTAGCGATGGCCACAATGCCCGCCCGCGAAGGCGTGGTGATTCAGAGCGAAGATTTTGAAATCAGCGCAGCGGCAGTGGAGGTTACGATTCTCTATCCTACCTGCGCGTTTAATCCTTACGAATAGAGGGCGAAAAACCTATGGCTTGCACTACAGTCAATAACTTGAAATTAGTCAATTGCACCGTCTATCTGGCGCTGCGCGATGCAGACGGAAACCCGGGCGCATTGCAGGACGTAGGCGATGCGCCGATGTTCGATTTCGGCGCAACATCTACGTTTGCCGAAAACTACAACAGCCGGGGCCGCTTCAAAGTGCGCGACATTTCGTTCGTCAATCAGATTGATGCGAATGCCAAACTCTCGCTGAAGGAAGCGACGCTGAGCAACCTGGCGTTGGTGACGTACGGGCAAAAAACAACCCGCACGGGCGACACGACAACCGCCGAACCATTCACGCGCACCGGCATTGTTGCAGGCGAAAAAGACCTGTTGCCGTTACTGCCGAGCAAAGTCACGTCGGTTTCCATTCGGGACAGCGCCGGGTCGCCTGCGACGTTGGCGGCGACGACCAATTACACCTTGGACGCTGACAACGGGATCATTACCTGGGTGAATGTGACCGGCTTCACGCAGCCGTTTAAGGCCACCTACACTCAGCCGAACCGCACCATCGTTTCGTTCGCCCGCAACGCGGCAGCCGCGAACGAATACTATTTAGTGATCGTCGGAGAGAACGCGGCGAAGGGCTATGAAAAAACCAAAGTGACGCTGTTCCGCACGCGGATCAAGCCGACCACGGTGACGCTGGTGGACACCGAAAGCAACGACGCTTCCGGCAAATACGAAGTCGAACTGGATGCGCTCGCCGACCTGTGCCGTAGCAGCGCGGACGCTGACCCGCTCGGTCAGTTTGGCACCATTGAATACCTCGGCTAAGGCTGAGCCATAACCACGAAGGAAACCCACGAAACCTATGGACTTTGGCAAATTATCACGAGCGCTTCATACCACGAAGGCCGAATACAACGGCAATGAATTTACAATTCGTTTCAAGGGCATCAGCCTGAAACTGCAAGAAGAATTAAAAAAGATTGGTGGCTTTGATGAAGAATCAGATGTCATCAAACTCCCGGAGTATTTGGCTGTTTTCGTGGTCAGCCTGACTTCGGGAGAAGATGCACACGCGCCAACTTTGGCGGAATGGCACGAGGCGGACATTGCCTTTCAGGCCGCAGTTTTCAAGGCAATTCAGGAAGCAATAAATCCGGGAAAGTCTACGGCCAGTTTATCGAGCGATATTTCAAGCGCGGCGATAAGCGTGGCGTAAATTTTCAGGAATTAAACCTCATCCAACTCGCGCTTGAATTTCACGTCAGCCCTTCGGAGATCGAAGCCGAATGGGATATTTATTGGGTCAATCGCATTCTGCTGTTTTTGGAAGCGCGGGCTAAAGCTAACGAGCGATAGCCCGTTTTTCTTATGGCAAAAAACCTGGAAGCCTACAAACTAGGAGTCGTAATCAGTGCGGAGGCGGCATCAGCGCTGCGCGCGATTACGGCTACCGACAAAGCCGCGCTGGGGCTGGAAAAACGCTTCAAGAGCCTGAAGGCAGCCGGAGAGTCAATCGCCAAAATTGGCGTGGGCTGGTCGGCAACGGTCACAGCGCCGCTTGCCTTGCTCGGCAAAGGGGCGATTGACGCGGCAAAGGATTTTGATTCGCTCGTGCGCGGAATGACCGCCGTGAGCGGTTCAGCGGAAGCGGCTGGCGCAGAAATCAAACGCCTGAAAGAAGTGGCAAAACTGCCCGGCTTAGGCTTCAAGGAGGCGATCCAGGGATCAATCAGCTTGCAAGCCGCAGGCTTTTCGGCTGATTTAGCGCGCCGAAGCTTAGGCGCTTTCGGCAACGCGCTGGCAACGGTAGGCAAGGGGAAAGCTGATCTTGCCGGGGTGGCGTTAGCGCTTTCGCAGATTCAGAGCAAAGGAAAAGTGTCTGCGGAAGAGATTAACCAAATCGCCGAACGAGTGCCACAAATCCGCAAGGCGATGCAAGCCGCTTTTGGCACTGCCGACACAAAAGCTCTACAGAAGCAAAAAATCGGTGCGACGGAGTTTGTTACTCGCGTTGTCGCTGAATTAGAAAAACTGCCCAAAGCAGGCGGTGGCGCAGCGAATGCGTTTGAGAATCTGGGCGATTCGATTAACCAGGCATTGGTACCGCTTGGCAATGTGCTACTCAAAGCCATCGTCCCGGCGATTGACTGGTTGACACCGAAATTGGAAACGCTGTCGCAAAAATTCTCTGAGCTTTCCCCGAATATGCAGGCAATTGTGGTAGGGGCAGGCGTCTTCGCTGCCGCGTTAGGGCCGGTGCTGATTGGCCTGGGGGCGATCACGGCTGCCATTGGCGCGTTAGGCGCACCAGCGGTAGCGACGATTGTCGGATTAAGCGCAGCGGCAGCGGCACTGGGAGCAGCCTGGGCCACGAACTTTGGCGGCATCCGGGAAACAACGGCGCAAGTCTTCGGCGAAATCAAACAAGTGGCCACGGAGCAAGGTCGGCAACTGGTCGCTTGGTGGAAAGAAAACCTGCCGCTCATTAAGCAAACGGTGCAAACCGTGCTAAACGCCGTCAAGGGATTTTGGACGCGGCACGGAGCCGAAATTACTTCAATCCTGAAAACGTCTTGGCAAATTCTTAGCACAACTATCGGCACGGCAATAAATGCCATCCTGGGTGTCATCAAACTGGGAATGCAGGTCATCAATGGCGATTGGAGCGGTGCTTGGAAAACGCTGGTCGCAACGGTCAGCACGACCATTCGCGGTGTCGAAAAAGTCGTTGGACTGCTCGCCAAGCGAGCCTATGAAGTCTTCAAGTTGGGCATCGTTTCTTTGATCGAGCTAACCGATTTTGTAAAGCAGAAGATGATTGATGTCGGTGTCGCTCTTGTGCAAGGGGCGATTGATGGCGTCAAGAATACGGCGTCAAAACTCTGGCTTGCCACGAAAGAAATGGCGCTGGGGGCGTGGCGGTCGGCAAAAGAAGCGTTGGGAGTACGTTCGCCGTCACGGCTCTTTGCTGAGTTGGGCCGCAACGTCGTAGACGGCTTACTGCTCGGCATTCGGCTGAAAAAAGCAGAAGTCAAAAAAGTGTTGGCAGACTTGCTGACCGAAGCGACAACGACCGCTAAGACGATTGCCGGGCTGGCTGATTTGCGTATTTTTACGGCGCGCAACCGCAGCCAAGATTTGCAGGAGCAGCTTGACCGGGCCAAAGATTTGTTCAAGTTGCGCCGCGAATTAAGGACGATCCAGAACGCGCCGAATGTTCCACTGACTGGGGCTTTGCCGGCCAACGATGCTTTGATTCGTCAGCAGACCGAATTCATCAACGCCATCAAGGCAATGGGGGAGGCGGTCACAAAAATCCGGAGTGGTGAAATGCCGCTCTTCCTGGGCGGCTTACCGGATAGCGCGCAAGAAGCTCCTAGCGTGATTCGGGAAATGACGGAGGCGCTGACGGCGCAAACACAGGAAGGGATCAAAGCGGCGGAAGCTTACGACGACATCAAGAAGGGGCTGCAAGGCATTCTGGATGCTTCGGAGAAATTGACAGCGGCGCAACGATTACAGCGGCGCATTTTTGAACTGCCCGCTGACGCGCCACCGCAGCAGCGCGCTGAATTGGAAGGTTTGTTCAACCGCGCGAGATCGGCGGAAATTCAGGAAGAGCAGGCGCGCGAGCCGCAAGCGCGCAAAGCGCCTGGCTTCTTTGAGCGCGCAGGCTTCGGCGGTAGCTTGTTCGGCGACGGAAGCGCTGCTAGCGGCATTCCTGATCTGGCGAAAGTGCAAGGGGCAACTGCCGGAATAAAATCGGCATTGGAGGAATTGAAGACTATCGGCGCAGAGGCATTTGGGCAATTAGCGCAAGGCGTTGGCTCAATGCTGCAGGATTGGATTCTAACGGGGGATGCAGGGCCGGATGCGCTGCGCAAGATTACAGCGCAGATTCTCGCCAGTGTTGCCGCTGAAAGCGCAGTACTGGCGATTGTCGAAACCGCCAAAGGCTTCGCGGCGCTGGCATCAGGCAACCCGGTTTCAGCCTCGCAGCATTTTACTTCTGCGGCGATTTTTGGCTCCGTGGCAGGTGGGGCGGCAATTGCCGGTCGTGCTATCGCGGGCAATTCCTTCAAAAACCAAAATGCGACAGCCAGCAACGCAGGGCAGAATGCGAATTACACAAGCGAAACCTACGCCGGGAATAATTTTCATTATGGCTCGACAGCGACCAGCAGCGGGTTATCTCCCGCTACCTATCAGGACGCCACGGGAAACCGCGCGGTAGCCGCAGCCGTCGAAAAATTGACTTCCAAAATTCAGGCGACAGACGGTAAGCAAATGGTTCTGACGACGATCAAAGACAATGCCCGCGCGGTAGGTCGCGCGACGGTGGACGCGATCAATGGAGATTTCGGCACTGGCCTGCGATTAGGGCAGCGCGTAGGAGCAACCGCATGAGTATTTTGAATCTGCAAACGTTGGACGATGCGGGAATGAGCTTTGAGCAGGTAGGACTGCAAGCGCGGCGCAAGTCGGCCAATTTCGGTGACGGCTACACAGCGAGCGCGCGCTTCGGCGATCCGCGCGGACTGCGCGCGTGGCGCGTGCGCATTGATCTGTTGCCAGACTTCTCCGTGGACGCTTGTGCGCAAACGTACCTGGACACGCGGGCGCGGTATCTGTGGAACTTCTGGAAACTGCATAAGCTTGAACGAAGCAGCGAGATTTTCATCATGCGCGATCCGTTCCCCGATGATCCGACCCGCACGCTGGCGCGTGTCTTCGCCCGCTTCAAAGATGAAGAGCTTAGCTACGCGCTGGATACTGAGTATTTGTTTCAGACTGGTCTGACGCTCCTGGAAGCGCGCGTGCCCGGCTATGTCAGCGCCAACGACTACAACGCACAAGAAATATGATCTGGTTGCCTGACCTTGCCACGGAAGATTTCAGCGCCATTCGGGCGCAACATAGCCCGTTGGTCGTCGAGCTCGTGCGCATTGACTGGCCTGCGCCCGATGGGACGATCTGGTACTGCTCGACGCAGGCAGACGAGGTGTTCCGGGCGTATCCCTTGCCTGCGAATGTCGGGCCGATTGAAGTTCGGTTCGAGAATGATGTTTTTCTTAATCTGTCCATTGAAGACGGTATCAGCGACAGCAGTATTGATCTTGTCTTCTGGGACGCCGACAAGGCGATTCGGACGCTGCAACGCACCCACGGCTTCGGGCAAAAGATCGAAGTCTTCTATTGGTTTCCCGAACACGGCTTGCTCGTCAGCCAGTGGCACGGGCAAACCGGCAGCCCCAAAGAAATCGGTTGGGTGAATTTCGTCCTGCCTTGCACCTACGGCTACCGATCAGCACTTCAGCCATTGCCGTCCCGTGCGTTCTGGCCTAGTTGTTCTGCCGTCTTCGGGGCGCTCAGGACAACGCAAGCCGAAATAGACGCGGGCGATTGCCCCTACAATCGGCACCTGGACGGCGGCACGATGGGCAACCTGAACGGCAGCGAACCGTATACGTCCTGCCCGCGCAACAGTCGAACAGCCTGCACGGCGCGCATTGGCGACAGCCTGAGTTATTTGGGCTTTGATACGGTGCTGGACAGCTATCCGAACGGACGCCTGTATTCGCTGGTCAGAGGCAACGAAAACAATCTGAAACGCCCGTTGCGGCGTGTCTACGGTGGGCAATACGTCGAAGACCTTGATCTACTCGCTTACGCTGTAGATGTGAACACGAACCATCCAGACAAGGGCTGGGTGTTGTGCTTGTTCGCTATCTGCGAAGGGCGTGTGAGCTACTTATCAGAATTCGCCATCAACAACGTGCTGGTCGGCTGGGAACACCAAACAAACCGCACAGGCGAGAAGCGCCAAAGTAAAACTTTCTTTTCGCCGGGCGTCGGCAATTACAGCGGCACAGCGTTGGTCGTGGGCCGCATTCAGGGCGATTTCAGAAACAGCACTGGCAGCGATCTGCGGGGGCGCGTGTATTGTGGCGGCAGCAATGATGTGAAGGTCTACAGCGACCCCGAAACCTACGTCGAAACGTTCACCACAAATCGCGCGTGGGTGTTTTACGATGCCTGGACGAACGAGCGCTGGGGCCACGGGCAAAGCCGCAATATGCCGATTCAAGACCTGATTGACTTGGCCGAGTGGTGCGATGAGAGCGTGACTACTCTCGACGCCGCAGGCAGCCCGCTGACATCAACCCGCTCCACGTTCGTGGGGCAGTTGCTCGACAAAACCGCACAGAAACATATCTATGAATTGTGCCTGGCTGGGCATTTCACGCTGCCGTTTCCGCATCGCGGGCAGACCCGTATTATGGGATTGAGCAAATGGGAAAACCTCACACTTTGCCCCGTATTCAGCGACCGGGGCGAAAACAGAAATATTTGCCTAGAGGACGAAGGCGACGAAAAGAGTTTCAGCAGTTTGACTGCCAGTCAGCACGATGCGCGCGAACTTCCCTTCCGTATCGTCTGCACGTTCAACGATGGGAGCATCGGCAACCAGGAACGGCCCCTTGTGTTTGAGGACGTAGACGCGAAACTGAAAGCTATCGCCGCCGGGGCCGATCCGAACAGCAGCAAAAAATACAGCCTGCTCGGTGTGAGCGAATTGGGCCAAGCCATTCGCGTTGGCAACCTGTTGCTTGATCTTGGCCCATTCGACGGCACCACGGACGAAGGCGGCGGGCGCAAGAACAATTTCAGGATCGAATTCACAACGTGGTTTTCGTACACGCTTGATCTGCACAAATACAAAGTCATCAAGGTCGAGTCTGATTTGCTGGAAGGGTATGGCTTCGATTATTTTCGCATTGCCAAAATGGAACGCACCGATGATCTACACGTCAAGATCACAGCGCAGGCGTACCCCAAAGACTACTACGATGAAATCGAAAGCGAAACGCCGCCCGTGACCTGGACGCCGGGCAGCCCGATTACACCGAACCCTGGCGGCGGCGGCAACGATCTGCCGTATCCAATCGGATTTTCAGGCGTGACCTACGATAACGACCGGATTTATTTCAACTTGGAGTATTAAGCTATGCCCAGCAATTATCAGGGCTTTGAAGTGGGCTATGACAAAGAGGACGGCACCGCGCCCGTGAAATTCGCCAGCCAGGTCGTCAAAGTGCGCGATATGACGAACAGTGCTGACCTGACTGACCTGACTGCCGACAGCAACGGCACGGTCGCCAGCGGAACACTCTCTGTTGCCGTGGGCACGCAAATTCGGTTTTATTTTCAAGTAACGTCAGGCACGTACAAAGGCGTCAGCGGCTTCAAGGAGATCATCACCACATGAGCCTTGTCGCTAGAAAAATGCGCGGCATCAATCTGTATGCACGCGACAACGTGCGGGCGCGCTGGTATCCCGACCCGACAGCCCCGGCTGCCTGGGTGGAAGTTTGGGCCGTAGACACTGACAAGCCCATTACCTTTGAGCACGCAAAATTCGTGGGACGTTTTTCACCGGGGCAGCAGAACGTTGCGATTGATTTCAATCCCGCGAGCGACCGCTACCAGGAATTGCGCGTCGTGACCTTTTCAGCAACGGGCGTGCCGAGTGTGCGGTATCTGGACGACGCCCCAGCCGTGACCGTGCTATTCAATCGGCTCAGCAGCGCGCCAACGCTGACGCAGGTGGGCGCGTCCGAAGAAACGCTTGTGCAAATTGCAATCACCGATTTTGACCCGCGCTTAGTGCAGGCGCGGCAGATTCAGATTGCCAGCAACAACACGTTCACCAGTGGTCTTTCAGATAACACCGTCGAAGGCACGCAGGCGGTTGCTACCGCTATTTATGTCAATGGCATCGCGTCCGATACACGCTACGCGCGCGTGCGGCATTCAAGCACAGGTACAACGGGGCCGTGGTCGGCGTGGTCAAACGTGCTGATGTTCACTTTTGCGAACAGTGGCGGCGGTGGTGGTTCGACGGGCGGCGGCGATCCGTGGGGTGGCGGCTATTACGAATATTAGGGCAGAAAAATCAATTCAGCCAACTTCTGATAATGCGCCCGTATGGGCGTCTTAGTCTTACAGCGAAAATACGCGACAGCGAATAGCACTATCGGCGAACTCTCGCATGAGGGGCGCTTTCTTTGCTTCATTCTCGAAGACGTTGTGCGGCCCACGAAGATCAAGGGCAAAACAGCGATTCCGGCGGGGCGCTATCAAATCCAGATTACGCCCTCGCCACGCTTCAAGCGCGATCTGCCGTTGCTGCTGAACGTGCCCAACTATGTTGGCATTCGCATTCACCCCGGCAATGACGCAGGCGACACCGAAGGCTGTTTGTTGCCGGGCTTGATTATGGAAACTGACCGCGTGCTGAACAGTCGCGCCGCGTTCGAGAAACTGTTTTCGACGATTCGTTTTTTGCTCAGCAAGGGAGATTGCTGGATCGAAATTAAGGACGTGCTAAGTGGGGAATAGGCTTTTATTGTTATTGCTGATCGTTTCGTTCTCGCTGACCAGCATTAAGTTGGGCGCGATTCCGACGAAGTATGTTTGGGTCTTTGAGATATTGCAGGCGATTGGCACGGGGATCATGTTGGCGCTGGCTGCCTATCGAAACCCGGATGGCACTTCGGCAAAAGCTCTTTCTCAAAAACAACAACCAGGCTACATCGCCCCGCGCGATTTACCCAGCGAGGACTAAAGGAAACTATGCAAGACTCTTTTTGGATTAACATGGGAATCAGCACCGTCCTGACCCTGCTATCGGAAACAATTAAGAGCCCGGCGGCAAAGGCGAAATACAAGCGAGCAATGCTCAAGATTTACAAATCCATCAAGTTCGCCTTCGCTGATGACCCCGACTTTGAATAACCACTGCTGACTGTTGCCCTATGCCTGAATTATCAACCACCTCACCGAACCGTTTTCGGGAGGACGTGATGGAACTAACACGGCACGAATCTTCTATGTTGGACCTATCCGCAATCAAGCCGCTGCTGGGGGCGTTAGGGTTTTTCAGTCTGGCGGCAGTGTATGCAGCGGGCTTTTGGCAATGGCTTGCTGAAAACAATAAGGCGCTGGCCGGGGCCGCTGCGGCACTCAATATCCTCTTCGGCCTCTGGCGCGCGGGCGTCTGGCTGCGCCGCTCTCTGCACCGCCGAAAAGCGGCGCAGGAGTACCTGAGTAACAAGCCGCGCTGGTGGCTGAAATAAAACAACTTCTTTCTACCCGCCGCTGGGGCGGTGGAAATAACTTGGGAGAACTATGGCACTTCAATACTCGACCGCTTTGCGCAACGCGCAATTAGATCAAATCGAAACCATCATCGGCACGTCGGCAATCCTAAAAATTCGCACCGGTTCCGTCCCCGCCAACTGCGCCGCTGCCGATAGCGGCACGGTGCTGGCTACGCTCAACCTGCCATCTGACTATATGGCAGCGGCTTCGTCTGGTAGTAAAGCGAAATCGGGCACCTGGGAAGACACCAGCGCAGATGCGACCGGGACGGCGGCGCATTGGCGGCTGTACGCCAATGACGGTACGACCTGCCACGCGCAAGGCACGGTGACGGCGACCGGCGGCGGCGGCGATCTGACGTTGGATAACACGTCAATTGCGTCTGGCCAACAGGTCACGATCAGCAGCTTCACCATCACTGCGGGCAATGCCTAAGCTCTGTTTCCTGTCGTATGCCGGTTACAGTTAATTCTACCAGTCAAGGGTCAAGTTCTACCTGGAGCCACTCGTGTAGTGGCTCCTACCGGCTTTTGCTGGTCATCGTAAAAACGACGGGATCAGCCCCAAGTGTGACCTACGCTGGGGCTAGTCTGACTCAGGCATTTAGCTATACAGACGGCACATTCCGATTCACCGGATTTTATAAAATCGCCCCTGCTAACGGAGCCAATAATATCGTCGTCAGCGGGGGCGGATCTTTTTTGAATGGTGCCGCAGTTTCGGTAACGGACGCACACCAGGACAGCCCTATCCATCTCACAGGCGGCGGGACGGTAACAGACACAACTCAATCGTCAGTCAGCCTTAATTCGGGAACGGGGCAACTCGTTTTCGGTGCCTGCCTTCACGCTGAGGGGGTGCTGTCTTACTCCGGGACTCTCGTTTATTTAACCGGGACTAGCGAAGCGTACCTGTACAAGACGGGGGCGGGTACGCAGACCGTTTCTATTAGCTCCTCAACGGGAACCGCGCTATCTGGGGGGTTCTCGGTCAAAGAGTACGTTGCTCCCATCACTGGCACAGCTTCCCTGACACAAGCAGGGCAAACTGTAAGTGCCTCCGGGACAGTTAGTTCATCAGGCATCTCCGGCAGCGCCAGCCTGACGCAAGACGGCAATAGCCTCAGCAGTGCAGGCACGGTACGCATCACGGGCGCGGCGTCGCTAACGCAGGACGCACAGACGACCAGCGCAACAGGCACGGTCAAATTGTCGGGGGCGGCGGCGATTACTCAGGATGCGCAGACAGCCACAGGCGCAATTGTTGTTGCCACGCGCGGCGAAACTGCACTGACACAGGACGCGCAAACGATCTCTGCTGCGGGCGTAGTGCGGATTGCTGGAACGTCCGCGTTGACACAGGACGCAGAAACGCTTAGCGCCGCCGGAACGATTAAGATTGCCGGGGCAGGCGCGCCGACGCAAGACAGTCAAACCGTCGCCGCCAACGCAACCAGTGCGATTGTCGGAAATGCGTCGCTAACGCAGGACGCACAGACGACCAGCGCAACAGGCACGGTCAAATTGTCGGGGGCGGCGGCGATCACGCAGGACGCGCAGACGACCGTCGCAGCAGGCACCGTCAAACTATCGGGCGCGGCAAGCCTAGCCCAAGACAATCAAACCGTTGTTGCATCATCCAGTCAGGTAGCAACAGGCACGGCATCCCTCACGCAGGATGCGCAGACGATCAGCAGTGCAGGCGTGGTGCGGATTATTGGCAGCGCCGCACTAACGGCAGCCGACGCCACCAGCAGCGCCGCCGGGCAAATCCTGATTGCGGGCAACTTCGCGCAATCGCAGGCCGGAGATACATTCAGCGCCGCCGGAGCGGTGCGCGTTGCGGGCCTACTGAGCAACACGCAAGACGCCAACACGCTGACCGCTGCGGCATTGGTGGCGATTCGCGCGCAAGCTGGTTTGACTCAGGATGCGCAGACGAGCAGCGCGGCGGGCACGGTTGGCACATTGGCAAGCACGGGCGCAGCGGCGATCACACTGGACGCACAAACAAGCAACGCAGCAGGCGTGGTGCGCGTGACTGGCGCAGCGACGATTACGCAGGCCAGCCATACAGTGATTGCAACGCAAACCGCGATCCGCGCTGACCGCGTGCGAACGATCACGGTTGCCGCAATCCCTGAAATTATCGTGAGGCAGAAAATGAGTACAACCATTCCCATCGTTCCCGCGAAAGACCCCACAGCTATCGAAAATTATGCCGTAAATTGGTCGAAATGGCTTGGTACGGCAACGATTGCGTCATCGTCCTGGGCCGTGCCGAGTGGGTTAACGAAAGTATCTGACGGGGTGACGGCAACCAGCGCAACGGTTCGTGTCAGCGGTGGCACGCGCGGTCGCACTTATTTAGTGCGCAATATGGTCGTTGCATCCGATGGGCGCACCGAAGTACAGAGTTTCAATCTGTTGATTGAGAGGACATAGCAAAATGGGCACACCTGTCTCTGATAATTTAGCCGTCATTTGCGACTTGCGCGCCAGTCAGTCTATTCGTTTGTCGTCCTACGACCCTGACAATACAGTGATGGCTTATGCGGTTGTTGCGGCCCCAACGAAGGGCACGATCAGCAACCTTTCCGCTGCGACTGGCACGCTGGTTTATACGCCCTCCGGGCCGCAGACGAGCGGTACAACGGACACGTTCACTTACCGGACGACCAACGCAGGCGGGACGAACAGCAATACCGCTACCGTTACGATTACCTTTCAATCGAAAAAGACCCGCGTGCGCGATCAACTTGTCGGCAAGAGCGGCGGCAAAGTCACGTTCATTCTGACGCAGAAAGTCACGAGCGTTGATGGACTCTTGCCCGTTGGTTCGTCCGTCAGCGCCAACGTAGACGCGAACGGCTGGTTCACGGCGGATCTCTATCCGACGGCGAATTTGTCTCCGACTTGCTATTATCAGGTTTGGTATACGCCAACGGCGGGGGCAGTCAACCAGTCGAATATTGGCGTCTATTCAATCCCTTCTACCACCGCCGTTATTACGTTGGCGTCATATGCCATCACTGACGCAAATATCGCGGCGCAGTATCTCTTCCCTAGTAAAACGGCGATTGATTCGATCCTGACCCAGCTTGAAATAACGGCGGGCGGCGGCGGGATTACCGCCCCGCAGAAGACGGCTTCACAACTGGCCGCCTTGACGCCTGGCTCAAGTGGGCAACTCTATTACCAGACCGATGCCCTGAAAGGGTACAAACGCGATTACGGATCAGCGGTAGGCATCCGGCAGGCCGCGCCGTATTACCACGCTTACGAGCTTGGGTTCCTTCCAGAAGCGTCCGACTCCACCACGCGCACGGCAAACAGCGCAGCCTGGGCAGCGATGATGACTGCGCTACCCGCGAGGGGCGCGCGCATCGCCTTCCCAGAAGGCCGGTTCTATTTTGCCGAAGACCTGGAAGTTACCAAACTGGTGACGATTGAAGGCGCAGGCACCGGCTTCGCCGTGCAGGAAGTCGGTACCAGAATCTATGTCGAATCGGGCCAAAGTGGTTTTTCTTTCATCAGTGGCAGCGCTGGTTCCACGATCAAAAATCTGTCGGTCATGACTCGCTCCGGCTACAGTGGGCAGACCGCAGGTGATGGCCTGTATTGCTTGGCGACGGTCAAGATTGACAATGTGTTTGTCTCCGGTTTCGGGCGCGATGGCATCTTTATGGATGGCAATTCGCCGAACAGCACGGATTTTTCCTCGATCAAAGACACGCACGCCTTCGGCAATCGCCGCGATGGGTTCCACTTCAACGGCGGCGATACCAGCGTCATGCAGATTCTGGGTTGCAATGCCTACCAGAACGGGCGGCACGGCTTCTACAATGCCGGTGGCACAAACACGTACACAATGCTGCATGCGTCGGGGAATGGCGCGCTCAGCGTGTCCGCGACCACCAGCGCAGGCATTACGGCGTCTGGCAGCGCGCAGACCGTCACGCTGTCGAACGTGACAAACATTGCGGTAGGCGATTTGATTTCCGTGGACACCAGCACGAACTTGGAATTGGTGTTGGTCACAGCGCTGCCCGGTTCCAACCAGGTGACGGGCGTTTTCTCGAAAAATCACAGTTCCGGCGTGGTCGTTGTCAACGGTTCCGTTGATTTCTACGAAGATGGCACGTCCTGTGTGTACCTGAACATCTACGCCGAAGGCGGCGCGTCGGCCTGGATTTATCTTGGCCCGAACGCGATCTATCATTATTTCATCTTCGGCATATTCGGTGCTCCGAATATCTACGCGGGGTCACTCGGCATCAATGGCGATCATGTTTTTTGGGATCGTGGTCACATCCGCACGCTGCGGCTGCGCGACCGGCTGCTGACCGGCGGCGGACTGAGCGTGAATCACCTGGTTGAATCCGGCGTCTACTACATGCAGGCAGGCGGCATTGAAAACCTGATGGAATACAATTCCAGCAATCAGGAATCGGTGTTCACGAAGCTCGGCTACTCCAAAGTCTTGCGCGCCACGGGCACGCCGCAAACGCTGACCGGCGCAGGGGCAGTGAACCTCACGACCGATACGACGCTCATCGTATCCACGGGCGCAGATGCGCTGACGTTGGCGGATGGTTCGAGCGGGCAAATCAAGAAAATCATGATGAAGACCGACGGCGGCGACGCGACTTTAACCCCAACGAACCGCGCCGGGTATTCGTCAATTGTCTTCAACGACGTGGGTGACACGGTGCTCTTGCAATTCCAGGACAGCAAATGGTGGATCATCGGTAGTTACGGCGTCACCATTTCGTAACCAGTTTGCCCGCCCCGCAACCTGTTCTTTTCAAGGGAATTGGGGCCGAGAAACTGCCAAAGAGTCATAGGGGCGCACTATGCGTTGGGGCTATGGGTCTAGGGTCGGAGTAACGAGGCAACCCTGATTTCTGGGGCGGGCAATTCAAAAGAAAAGGTAGCTTGTATGAGAATTCTTTTGGCTTTGATCTTACTCAGTGCTGGCGCATTGGCGAACAGTACCTATACCTATCGCGTTGAAGTGCCGGAATTGCCCCCGCTGCGCAGCCGGGATTTTACGCTCAGCATTCCCGACCGCTCGCACAGTAAGTATGAAACGAACGTATCTGTCGCGGGAGACTGGCCTGACGTTGATCATGCAGTGGCAGGTGGGTACGGGGGCAGCCTGACGATAACCCGGTACAACCGCAACCCAGACGCCGCAAAAGTTGCCACCTCTGTCACCGTGACGGTGAAATTTACGCGGAAAATTGGTGCGCCCGATGATGGCGAGCGGGAAGTGGATATTTGCGATACCTTCCCGGCTTGCCTACCACCACCACCAGAATTTGTCAGTTATCTGGTTTCCGTGGCGCGGCTGAGCGCGGACGGAAACTATCTGCTGTTTTGGACGCCGCAGGAAGGCGGGCGCGTCGTGCCTGTTCGATTGCCACGCGCCCCTACGCTGGGCGATTTGCGCCAGCGACGGCGGCACTGACTCTAACCAAAGGGGGAACCTATGTTGCGAATCACGTTGACCAGCCTTGTATTTTTCTTCGCGATCATTGCCAGCCATTGCCAGCCGCGTCACAGTGGCGTGCTGGCGAATTGGCAATTCGAGGGGCACGGCAGCGGCAACGGCGCAATCACCGGCGTCGAAGCCCAGCACGTTCAACCCATTAAGCGGCTGAACCTTGTCACCAATGGGCAGGTCACGTTCGACCGCAAAGGCTACCGCGCGCAGGATGGCTTAGCGATCCGTGTCCGGTCGTTGGCCCGGTATTCGTTGCCTCCGTTTGACCGGCGATTGTTCCTGCAAGGCGGGGTGTATTTCGGTGCGGTCAGGTACAGCGACACGCCGGGGCACCAGGATGCTTACGCCAAGCTTATCGTGCAACCGGCCTTTGGCGGCGGCGCACAAGTCGGCACCGGAGAGGTTTCAATCATCACCAGCTATGCCTACTTGCCTCGCACGCGCATTTGGGCACAGCGAGCGTTCTTCGATCCTGCCGGGCGCGGCCTGGACGGGTACACCGCAGGGCAAAGCCTCAGAGTCGAGGCGGCTGTTCCCATCAATCGAAGCCGGTGGCTGTTCTTGCTCAACGCCAGCCACGGGCGCTACTACTACCAACGCAGCGTCGAACGCTATGGGACAGAGGCGGCACAGGTTCGGTACCGGTATTCGGTGACGGAATTGAGTCTCGGCATTGGGCGCAGGCTGAGAGGGAGTTGACGGCCCAGTGCCGTATCAGTGCCGCAGTTAACCACTTTGGTTGCAATCACGGCTTTGGCGGGGAACGAAGAGGGCGGACTTAAATTGCGATCATTGCTACGATTAGCAACGATTTGATACGATCTGGACAAATCGGACAAGAGGCTTTTAACCAGTGGGTCGCAGGTTCGAGTCCTGCTCGGCTCATCAATCAAGGCAATAAGTTACGGGGAATCGAAAGATTCCCCGTTTTGCTTCAGTGCCGTATCAGTGCCGCGACTTTTGTGACCATCGCGCATTGATTTGATGACTCGCTCACCACTCCGCCGGATTTCCTGTTGGCACCACCCACGCCGCGCGCTCCGCTTCCAATTCGCGCAAGCCTCGGTCAATCGCCTCGCGCAGCACCTCATCGCACGTGCGGTAATACGTCGCCAGCGCCTGCCCGCGCGATTTCTGGTCAGGTCGCACTTTGATCGTGGTGGCCATCGGCGGGATACCGCTTTTGGGCCGTCCGCCTTTGCGACGACGCTCTTTGATGGGCTGTGAGGCTGCTGATGGCATAAGGTCAATTCGCGTATACGCAATCCGCAATTGCGGGAGGAGCACGGATTGCGTATACGCCATCAGTCGAATTCATGTTCGACGGCACTAGCGGCCAATTCGCCAGCCTATGTAATCCTGATGGACGCCGTAAATTGGCTTCCGCTTCAAAAGCCGATCAACCAAAGGCTTTTCTTTTGGGCTGTCAGGATTCATCCCGAAATTGTGCAGAACGTGGCCGACGCCCTCTACGATTTCGGAATCGCTCATCCCTTCTTCCCAACCTTCGCGGCGATCAGCGAGAAAGAGTTGAAGGAGCCAATACAGCAGGATTTCTTTTTCAGCCTCGGCTCTGTCCAGCCGGGCCTGTTGATTTGGTGGAAGAGGTTTTGCAATCAGACTCATATTTGGTTCCTTTCCGTGTCGTCGAACATCGTGTTGCACGCGGAGTCGCTTTCCTCGTGCAGGTTATTTGCACCGGAAGACGCGACCCGGTGAACACGGCGTTATATCGCTCTCAAAATCTGACGGCCTATCCATTCGGCGACAGGAGGCACTACGGCGTTTCCGAGTCCTTTAATTCTGTCCAACCACGCGGGAAGCCCATTAACCACTCTGCTACGCTCGGCGGCAGGGATGATCCCATTGTCAGTTTCCATAATCGCGCGAAACCAGCACTCCACGTCCCGCCATTCCCCACGCGGCGAGGCTTGCCATGTTTCGCATCTGGTACGAATATCATTCGGTCGTTGAATGCTGAATTTAATACCCCGCCATCTGACCTTGTTAGAGTGGGCAACAATGAACAACCTTTGTCGTGTGTGTGGCGCACCGAAGGCGCACGCGGAAATAATTTCCCATTCCGCATCATACCCGATGCTGGCAAGATCACAGAGGACTCGATCAAATCCGGCAGTAAGCAAGCCTGGGACGTTTTCAATGAGTGCGACTCTGGGTCGTAATTCGCAAATGACCCGAAAATACTCTGTCCACAATCCGCTTCGCTCTCCTGCCAGACCTGCGCGCTTTCCTGCAAGGCTAACGTCTTGGCAAGGGAACCCTCCGGCGATAACGTCAATGGGTGCGAGATTGTGTTTTCCAACGGTTCGCACATCAGTGAATTTAGGAACGGAAGGCCAATGCTTTGTGAGGACGCTTCTTGCATATTCGTCAATTTCTACTTGCCACGCGCAACGCATACCGGCGCGTTCAAGTCCTAAATCGAAACCGCCGATACCAGAGAATAAACTACCAAATGTTACTTCTTTGCTCATAGGTGGCGATACAACATACGATGCACCGGAGGCCAAAGCGCCCCGGTGATCTTTCTGTTATCCAACTTTCTGTTTTTCCTCACCTGCTTCCGTGTACCCGTCTAACGCTTCGACGGCGCGGCGGACTTGATCTTCCTGCACATGCACGTAATTCCGACTGGTCGTAATATTACCGTGGCCCAGGACTTTTTGCAGGGTAAAGGCATCCCCCGCGGTCAATTCTGCCAGTCGTGTGGCAAAAGTGTGGCGCAGCTTGTATGGCGTGATGTTCTGCACGTATCCATCGCTGTACAGCCCCGCTTCCTTCACCGCTGCTGCGAAGGCTTTATTAAATCGGGTCAGGTGCGTCTTGGGATTCCGTGGCGACGGGAACAGGTAGTCGGTCTGGTTCTCCGTGGCAGCCTGCACTAGCAGTACCAGGAGCTCATGCGAATGCCGGTTCATTGGCACAAAGCGTGCGGTTTTCGTTTTGGTGTTTTCGATCTTGATCCGGCGGTTAACGAAATCCACGTCGCTGACTTGCAGCTTGACCAGTTCAGACGGGCGCAGGCCCGTGTGCAGGTTCAGGGCAACAATATCCGCCAAGTGCTGGCGGCGTCCGGTCAGGCAGGCAAGCAGTCGCTCCTCTTCCTCTTTGGTCAGGATACGGTAAGGGCGCTTCTCGACCGCGAACTTTTCGACCTGCCGACACGGGTTGCGCGTGATGCCCCAAGATTCGTTTGTCATCGCTATCGTGAACAGTTTGGACAGGACTTCCAGGTGCCGGTTGATGGCGGATTTTGTAATCGGTCTGCCCTTCGGTGTGATGACCGCTGCCCGTTCGATCTTGAACTTCTCAATGTCGAACGGCGTGATTTCGTGCAAGTACCTTTCCCCGAAGTGAGCAACCAAGACGCGGCAATGGTATTCGTCGGCTTTCCAGCTTCGTTTGTTCACGCGCGCCCAGGCGAGATAATCGGGTACAAAGTCTTGCAGGCGTGGCGCGGCAGACGCCTGTTCCGGGGTGCCGTATTTGGCCTGGTGCAGTTCGTCCAGCATTCGGCGCTCGGCAGCCAGCGCCTGGGCTTTATTGCGTGCAGTGAGAATCGTCTTTCGCACGCGTTCGCCGCTTTCCAGGGTCAGATCAACGACCCACTTACCAGAATCTTTGCGCTTGTAAACAGTCATACGGTGGTAGTCATTTCTTTGGGCTGTTTGGGTTACGTGCTGAGGCATCACTACACTCCTTTGCGCGCGGGAAAGGCGAGCAGATTGTTTTCCGCCGCGATGCCCGGTTGGCGTTCAATCCAGGCGTCCACGTCGGCCCGTCGAAACAGCAACGTGCCGCCAATGCGCTTCCCCGGCAACGGGTCAGTCGTTCGTTTAGTTAAGGCGTAGACGCCAGAGCGGCTGCGGTGCAGCAACTCAGCGACGGCCTGTACGTCCAGGTAATCTTGTTTCATAGACTTGCTCCTTCGGTTGAAATCTGAAGTAGTGGCCACAGTATTGGCAGCGATACAGCCCTTGCTTCAGTTCCCAAATTTCCTGCCATTGCTCGCACAAGACGCAGATCGTAGGCCATTCGGACGCGATGACGGTGCTGGCGTGCTTCTTCCGCACCAGCCAGAGCAGCGCCAGCTTGTGCGAGCGAATCTGCTCTGCATTCGCTTCCGCAACGGCGCGCGGTGCAACCAGCAATCGGCCCTCGCGTTCGGTTAGGGTTGCGCCTTGCGTGCGCAGTTGAGTGAAGAGTTCCTGGGCAGTCATCGCTCTTCAAACCTCCGCTGGCGTGCAGCGAGGGCTGCATTGATGAGCTTGTCGGGATGCTGCCCGACAAAATTGACAAGCCAGAGAAAATTCACAGACGCGCCGTGTTCTGGCTGAGGCAGGGCGGTTCGATTGACGGTAATTAACAAAATGCCGCCATCGGACAAAACGAAAGTGGAAACCGGGTCGCCCCAGACAATAAACACGGGCCAGCCAGTCGCGTTGGCCAGTCGCTTGGCTTTTTCGATCTCGTCTTCGTTTGGCATTTGCCCTTTGACTTCCAGCCAGCAGCGGGCTTTCGTGAGCCGAAAATCCGGCAGATAGTTGATCCCCGCCAGCGCAAAGCCTTCCGGTTCGTAGTCGTACGGTACGCCCAATCCATCTAAAAAAACGGCGTAGCGGGCTTCCAGGCGACTGCGAAAGGCGTATCCTTTGTAAACTGTCTCTATCGCTTTTAGATTCTGCATTTAGCTCCTTTTTTTAGTGCGTGGCCCCACGAATAAAGGTAGGTGCCTTTCCTTAGAGAAAAGTACCTACCTTTATTCGTCAGCGTCCTCGTTTTCTTCGGGTTGCGCCAGTTTGTATTTGCCTCGTCCGCCAGCGCGAACTAAGCAACCATCGTCAACCAGTTCGGCTAATACGTTTGTGATGTTTTGCGGGTTGTACTCATCACTCCACGCGGCTTTGATTTCGCGGGTGGTGATGATGACGCTTTCGTCGGCGAACATGTCCAGGATGCGCTCGTAGAGCGTTTTCGTTTTCGGCTTCAAGGGGCGCGTGTATTCGAGGAACCAGCGGCTGGCGTGGTCATACTCGAAGACCACGGGCGGAAATTTCTCGCCTTTGACTTTCGAGCAGGTAAGCTCGATCAAGCCCTTCTGATTCTTGACGTGGTTAATGTTCATCTGTAATCGGACGGCCCCGGTGAGCGAGCTCGCGCCGCGCGAAGAAAACATTTCGTGTTCGCCGTGCGTCTTCTTCCCCATGTGATGGACAAGCAGCACAGCGCAGGCTGATTGCTGGGCGAATTGGTTCAAGGGCCGCACGACTTTGCGCTGGAGTTCGGCGTTGCTGTTTTCGTCGGCAATGTCGGCTGCCTGGGCCATCGTGTCAAAGACAACCAGATGGATTCCCCGGTGCCTGACCCATTTGGCTAGGGCGTTCAGGCAGCCGGGCTGCGTGATGGCGAAAAAAGCATCGCCGAACTTCGGGTCAACCGCAACGTGAAAATTGTTCTTGATCTGCTCTCGTTCCTGGTCGGTGAACGCGGCGCGCATTTTGCGCAGGTCGGCTTGCAGTCGGTTCGGTCGGTTCTCAAAGTCAATGTAGAGCACCTTGCGCGGGGCGGCTCCATCGAAGACGGGCGGGAATGGACGCCCCGCAGCCATACAGAGCAGGGTATTTAGGATCAGGGTTGATTTGCCTGCGCTGGGAACGGCAACGATGCTCGCCAGTTCGCCCGGATAGAGGTAATGCAGGATTTGTTCGCCTTCTTCAAAAAGCGTCATGTCGTAGTCTTCCAGGTCGAAGAAGTTCAGCCCGAAACTGGCGTCTGCCGGGTCGTCGGTCGTCGCTTGTCCGTCATCCAGGTCAACGGTCAAGGCTGTCCAGTCCTGCGGATCATCGCCGATAGCGTATTTGCAGACCGACTTCGCCAGTTTCTTGATTTCGTCTGGCGTCTTGGGCGGGTCGCAGCGTTCCTGGTTAACCCGGTTCAGGGCCAGTTCAAGCTCGGCCTCTTCCAGGCCGGCGTGCCGCAGCCTGCCCGCAAAGCTGAGCAGGAAACGGTGCCGGTCGCCTGCCGGGATTTTGTCGGCTTGCCCTGTGGATACTGGCGGGGCGGGCGCAGGTTGACTGCTCAGTTGCACCAGATAATCTTCCCAGTCTTCGGGCAAATCAGGCAGGCGTAGGGCATTGCCCTGGGGATTCAGTTGCCAGGCGTAATGGGCTTTTGTCCAGTGCAGGCTGGGTGGCGCGACGACGTAGCCGCCTGCGCCGCGAATGTCTACGCCAGGGCTGAGCTTGCTGGCAGAATTTTTGATCTGACCGGCCTGGTCGCTCTGAAACCAGAGGTGAAACCCGGTGCCGGTCTTGACTGTCCAGCCGGTACTGAATGGGAGGTCACCCAGTAAATCCTGGACGCGGTGAAAGGCGTCTTCGTCGTACTTGCCCCCGTCAAAATCCAGCACCACCAGATTTTTGGACGGGGGGCCGGTTAGCACGCCGATGTTGGCGGAAGGCCAGGTCTGCCACCAGCGCGCAACAACATCCGGGTCGGTGCTGGCGTCCTTCAACCCATTGGCAGTTAGGGGATGCTTTGCCGGACTGCTGCAATGCGGGCGTCCGCAGGAACAAGCACCGGAACTGGGGAGAATCGTATGAAGTGGAATCACTGCGTAACCATTTTCTGCGTAATGCAACGCGGCTTCTGCTAGCGTGCGATCATCGTCGAAAGGTAAGATCATAGCGGGTTGCTCTCGTGAAAACGGCTCTGCCGGAAGACGGGGCGACCTTCCGACAGAGCAAGAAAAAAAACAGGTTAGAACGGCATTGCGTCGTCCGGGTCGGGCGCAGGCTTCGGGGCGGGCGCGGACGCCTTCGGTGCCGCCTGGGCTTGTTGCTGGGGCTGTTGGCGCACGTAGTTTTCCGGTTGGATTATGGGGCCATACTTCGGGTTCCACTTGCTGACCGACCGGACATTGGCATAGGTCTTGTCGCCTTTCGTTTCGTGCAGAACGAACAATCGCCCGTTGGCCTTGTACAGCTTCTTCAGGCTGAAGCCTTTGATTTCTTCAGCCGTGAACTGCGCGCCGCGCCAGTTTTCGAGAAACGGGCGCAGGTTGGATTTCTCTGCCAGGGAGCGAGTGAACTGGCGCGAAATCTCGAAGCGTTTCCCGTCCTGCCGCCGCTGTCCGTCCTCGCATTCCAATTGCCAGACGAGCTTGATTTTGTGCGAGGTGATTTTTTCGCCTTTGTATTCGTACGTCACTTCGCCCAAGTCAATGATGTCGCAGAGCACGGCCTGATGTTCGCCTTCGGGCGGGCGTTCATAATTGCCGCCGCCGGAATCAGCAACGATAATGTCATCGGGTTCAAAAGTAGCTTGGTTACTCATAGGTGTTCGACCTTCTTTCTGTGGCGCGTTTACGCCGTTAGGACGTGTTGGATGGTTTTACTGAGTTGATTCAACTCAGCGGTAGATTGACGGGCGAATTGCCCGCCGGGGGCGTCTGGCTGCTCCATCGAACCGGAGGTGTCCACCAGCACGAGCAGGTCGCACGAGAGAAATGATTGCGCCAGCGATTGATTGTTTTGTCGAGCAACACTGGATAGGCTGCCCTTGACGATTGCAGTGGTCATTACTTGCTCCCATTAAAACGGCACCCATTGGGTGACGAAATGCTCTGCGCCACGGGGCCACGATGTGACTAGCACGGCTCCGTCGGCGTTGGTGATTTCTTTCCAGGCGTGAATTTCCTGGACGTGGAACAGGTTGAGCCGGTAGACGCCCGTGACGGTCAGGACGCCGCAACGATACGGACTGACGTAATTGTCCCAGCGACTATGCTTCAGCGATTGCCCTGTCAGGCTGCGCTCAAAATATAATCCGGCGTCATATTTCTTTTTGGTCTGCGGGTCGCGCAGTGTCTCCCAGGCAGACTGAATCGCTCGAAAGCGATCCGCTGCATCTGGCTCCGTGCAGGTGTCGGGGTGCCAGCTACGCGCGGCCCGCCGATGGCCTGATTTAATCTCGTCCGGCCCGGCGGACTCGGACACGCCCAGCAAACTGTAGAGCGTTTCCGGGCCATTCCCGGCGGCGAAGAAGGCGCGCAAGACGGTTTCCGGGAAGATGACCGACCAACTGCCGTCCGCATAGCCAAAGGCAGATTTCTCGCCGGTTGCTCGTTCTTTGCATTGGCCCAAATATTCCAGGCGCAGCTTACGCGTGCTGGGCTGGGCCACAGTGCTGTCTGTCTGCGGCAATTCAATCGCCTGCCAAAAGTGAGATTCGATCAGTTGGGCAACGGTAGGCCCAACCGTGGGGTCAAGCAGCCAGCGTTTGGCTTGCTTGTCCCATTGGCGTTGCGGGGCCGGAACGGCGCGTTTGAATTGATCCAGAAAGGCTGGATCGTACGGGCTATCCATTTCCAGATAGCCCAGCAGGTTGGCTTGCAAACTAACTTTCATACGGTGCTCCAGATTTTCGCTGCCAGTTGGCGCAACCGCGCTGTCAGCCCCAGCGGCGCAGGCGTGGCAGTGAGTTGCGGATATGGCAGCAACGGCGAAGGCAGCGGCAAGGTGGTCGGACGCCGGTTGCGCGCCTTGTTGAGCGCCTCGGCGTAGCTCTCTGCCGATTGTCGCTGCGAAAAGACGGGGCCGAAGGCGTACCCTTCATGATCAAGCACGCGATAGACCGCGCCACGGGGTTGAACGGTGAAATAAATCTGCATGAGGACTCCTTTCAGGAAGAGGGGAAGGAGGGGCAGAAGCATTGCCAATCTCGTGAACGTCTGCCCCTCGGTTTGCGTGCAACGCGTGCAGCACGCAAGATCAGACCGGCACTGCGGGCATTCGCAGGAAAGTGCGGCCCCGCCAGGCGATTCCGGTCAGGTTGCTGAAACTGCGGCCATTGGCCAATTTGATCGAAGCCTTGCCCACCGCTTTCACGCGGGCTTCGATCCAGCGCTTGTCGCTGTAGGTCAGGACGACATCCCCAGGCGTCAGGCTCGCCAGCCAGCGGCGATAGACTTGCTTGGCGGCATCTTCGAGTTGTCCGACTGCCTGATGGGCTTGTTGCGCGTCCTGGGCTGCCCGGCGGGCGCGCGCAAAGTACCGGGTCAGCGTGGCACTGTCGGTCAGTTGAGCTTTGGCTTCTTGCAGTTGCCGTTCGCGCTGGTGGGTGCGCTGACACAGCGAGCGATAATGTTCGCGCGCAGCGTGCAGGTCGCGGTGCAAGGTTTGCGCTTCTGCGAGCAGGGCGTGATTCATATCCGCACCCCCAAAAGAACGAGCAGCAACATGCCGAGGCTGGCGAGCAGCAATAGTCCCAGTTCAAGGGGCGAAGGCAAGCGGACAGCGACCGGCCTGGCGTCTGCCACCCAGGCGTCTATGGCGCGTTCCCCGGCAATGGTCAGGGTTAGCCCGCCATCGCTCCAAGCGAGCAGGCCCCGTTCAATCAGCGAAAAATACGTCGCGTGATACTGGCGCGGCTGGCTAGCGAGCGGCAGTGGCGACGTGTGAAAAAGTTCGGCGAGTAATTGGGCTTCGAGGTCAGTGAGAGGTTTCATTGCTGCCCCCTTTCGGTCGCCTTGCTGATAAGCAGGTTCAGGCCAGTCAGGGCGCTGGCAAGATCAAGATGTAGCGTTCCGTTCAGTTCAAGCTGGTTGTCGCCTTGCGCCCAAGTGAAGCCGAAGCGCAAGGCCTGGGTCGGGGCAGGAGCAGGGGCAACGATTGGTTCCGGTTCGGCTGCGACAGCAATCGGAGCCGGAAGCGACTTGGCCGGCTTGATTGCCTTAACCGGGGCGTGCTCATTGACATGCTGATAGACCGCCGGATAAGTCCCGTTCCCCGGTTGCACGCAGCGCACCACGCCTTTGGCTTCCAGTGTTCGCAGGCGATACCAGATTTTCTGCACCAGTTTTTTTCTTTCCTGCTCATTGGCAGGTGGCGGCAGCGAGATGGCAACACCGGGAATCGTAAAGCGTCCGGTCTGGGCAGCGATAGCGGCCTGGACAGTGGCTGCCGGTTCAGTTGGGGCGGTCGTCTTACCGACGATCTGGTCAATCAGGTCGTCGCCCCCTTTGACGAAGCTGCGGACGTAGCTTTCCGCCAGAGTTCCGGTAGCCAGCAGGTTGTCCTGGTGCAAGCGATCCAGCAGCGGAAAGATTTCCTCTTTGCCGAAATCAGTGAAGGCAGTGAGTTTGGGGATGCTGGCCCCGACTGCGAGGATGGCGCAGTACAGCGCAGCTTTCTTTTGGTATTCGCCCGGAATCCGGGCAGTGGAAGGCGTGGGCAACGATTGAATCGTCGCCAAGATGTCCGAAAAGGTTAGCATATTGACTCCTGGTGAAGACGGGTTGTAGTGGAAACCTCCCCGGTGAGAACAAGCGTAAACTTGTCCTCACCGGATCATCGGAAGCGACTCTGCTTTCGCTGCCCGCCTGGAACCAGGTGGGGGTATTGGCTCACCACTTCGCGGATCGTCCCGAAGACCCGCAGGCAGGTGACGCCCAAACGGAAAAGAACGGACACCTGACCACCAGCGCAGCGTGAATGCCGGACGCGCGCCAGTGGTCAGGGGCGCTGCGTGGGCAGCGCCGGGGCCTGGTCAGCCGGGGTGACGACCAGGAGAAAACAAAGCGCAGACGCGGTGCCTGCGCCAGAGCCGGTTCCCGCTCCGTAAGAAGAACCGGTAGGCGAGTCCTTTCCCCCGAAACGCTCGCCTAATATTTCAAGGAACCGGGACGCCGAGGAGGGAAGGGCGTCCCGGTGGCGGTTCGGGTGTCCAGCGGGAACCGCCAAGCTCAAGATGTTCAGAGCTATCTGGAAAATTGAGAGCGGCAAACTCTCCGTGGTACTTGCTCGCGGCGGCGTCGTAAGCTCTCGCAGCTTCTTCGGCTGTATCAAAGGTACCGAGGCGATAAAGTTTGCCATTCGCCACTAGCCGAACGTAGAACTTTTTCGATTGAGGGTTTCTGCTGACACCACGGAACCCCGCTCCACTGCGCCGAAACTGTAAGGTTGTATTCCAGTGATTCTGCGCATTCGTTGCCAAGCGAAGATTCTCGCGCCGATTATCAAGACCTTCCCCGTTGCGATGGTCAACGTGAAGCTCCGAAGGGGCGTTGAGGATTTCACGATGCAGATACACCGTTTTTTGTCTGCCCCCATTCCAAATGCCGCGCTTTGCATAATGGGTAGACCTACCACGCCGAGTCTTCGTCAGGTACGTCCATTTGTATTGCGCAATCCGCGAGTAATCAGCTTCATCAATCAGTGCAACTTTCCCCTGCGTCAAAGGAAGTACCTGTATCCGACAGGCTTCCAGGTATCGAACGACAAGACGATATAGCGCCACATGAAAACACCGCTTGCGAAACTGAAACCCCTTACAAGGCTCTCCCTGCTCGTTGCTGCATTGGTCATTGATGGTGTAAATCTGGTTGCTGCTTTGCGAGAGAAGCAACAGAACGCCATCAACCATTTCGACGTAAGGATTGATTGTCAGTACCTCTTGGGCTTTCAGGATCGAAGGCAGCCACTCTGACCGGTTCGCCTTAACTGTCGCATCAATTGCCGCGTCTACGACCTGCTGAAGTTTGTCTGGATCGAATTGCATATTGATGGTTTCTACTTATGCTGCCTGGGCGGTTTCCTGTTCACCGAATAACTCGGCAACACTGCGGCCCAGATATTTGGCCAGTCGCACGCGGATGATGCGTGCTGTCGAATGGCCGTGAATTACCTTCGATAACTGATTGCCGTTGAAGACGTATTCGTCGTTCGACATCTCCTCGGCAGCTTTTTCGAGCGTAACCGCCCGGAGTAGCACCTGACACTTGATTTCATTACTGTTTTGCATACACTTCTTCCGTGTGCCTTGATTAGGATTTATTGATTGTTTAGGACGAGCGGAAGGTATAGTACTACTGAATATGCGTCAAGAGAAAAATACGGCATCGCTGAATTATTTCGAGATAAGGTCTCGAATAAATGAGGCTGTAGGCTCGGATAAGAATACGGATATTGCTGAAAGGGCGAGAGTTACCGCTTCGGCGGTAACTAACTGGAAGACGGAGAAAAAAATTCCGATGGAAAGTTTATTCAGCATCTCTGAAGCTACAGGCGTGTCAATGCACTGGTTGTTGACGGGGCAAGGTGGAAAATTTGTTATGTCGGAGACCGACCAAGACGAAACGGTGCGCGCGCTGGCGTTCAGTGTCGGAATGAAAGCGGGGAAACTGACCGACCCGGCGAATCAGGTTTTATCAGAAGAGCTTTTACGAATGATTGATGCAAAACTTGCCGAACTACTGGAACGCGAAAAGCAGATGCCCTCTTAGCACTTGGAGTTTTACAAATGAAATCCTTACTTTTGATTTTGGTAATTTGCTTGGTCTCCGTGCCCACATTGGCTGGGAAAGGGAATCGCCCTTGCTCTGGTAAGAAAGGTGGGGTTGTACGGTGCGCGGGTAAGAAGTTTGTTTGCAAAGATGGATCAATTAGCAAGTCGAAGAAGTCTTGCAACTGACCCAACGTTTTTCAGCTACGCCGCGAAAAACAACTGAATAAATAACCTCAGCCCTAGGAGCCTCACGCTATGGCTATTTTAGATGCACACGGACAGCCGATTCCGTTTTTTCGATTCAATCGAGAGAATAACCAGCAAAAAGCGATTGACCAATTGTCTGGTCTTTGTATGGGGATATTAGCTGACGGCATAGTGACTGAAGCTGAAGCTGGCTTCTTTGCCGAATGGGTAAGGCATTACGCTGAAATGGAGCCGGTTTGGCCCTTCACCGATATTCTGGCGCGAGTGGAGCGTGTTTTTGCCGATGGTGTTTGCGACGAAGGCGAACGCTTAGAATTGAAAGCGATTATGGAAGAAGTTTGCGGGAAGGTCGAACCAAGTGAAGTCGGCGTAACTTATGCTTCAAACTTACCGCTAGACTCGCCGTCTCCTATGTCTATTATTTTCCCCAGCCGTGAATTTGTTGTCACAGGAAAATTTGCGTACGGCGCGAGAGATAAAGTTTTCGAGGCAATAACCCGTTTAGGTGGGTTGCCGCTCAATTCTGCACCAACACGGAAGACCCATTATCTCGTGATTGGTGCATTCGCCAGCCGCGATTGGGCGAATACGAATTTTGGCCGAAAAATAGAGCGTGCAGTGGAATTGCGCGAACAAGGAACGGGTCTAGCTATCGTCTCAGAAGAACATTGGAAACAGTTTATTTCTTAATCTTTTCAGCCCGGAAAATATCAGCCATGAAAGTAATCCTCATTACTCTGCTTCTTCTTCTCTCGCTACTTACGGCCCAAGCGCAACCAAACAAGGTTGTAACGGAATACGATAAGTTCGATGACAAGACTATAATCGCACTTCAGCTTATATTTACAGGTGGCAATCTAATCGAAGGCTTTGATTTTCTTCAGCTTACAGTTGGGCATTTCTTTTCAGGGCAAGAAATGAAAGAAACTGCCAAAGACATATTTTGTATATTCGAGGTTGTTGACGCAAAAAGCGAAGCAGCGGAAGGTATCGTCTTTTTAGTTAACAACTCTGACCGTGTAAAACCCCAACGATTTACGCATAGTAAAACGGAGCGCGAAAGTAATCGTTACCGACATAGATATGTCTGCTTACTTTCGTACGGCGATTTTATAAAGATTGCATACGGTCAGGCAGAATTTAAGCTAGGAACGTTTGTCGGGAAAACTGACGACGATCAGCGAAAATTGCTACGCGAGTTTGATTTGAAGGTGTCAAAAAAGTCGTAGTCAAAACTACTACTTGATAAAAAGGTATCCCGATGCGCGAAGTCCTCAGCAAACTGGCGCAACGCGGGTGGAATTGTCGCCCGCTCACGCTCGACGATTTTGACATCTGGTGCGACCAGGAAGGTGTGCGCGTGATTACGCTGCCAATGCCAGCGCGCGGCCTCTATCTGGTACGCCACGGCTATCCGCTCATTGTCCTGAACGAATCCTTGCGCGGCCCCGACCGTCTATTCGTCGCGTGGCACGAATTCGCTCACCATCTGTTGCATACCCCGGAATCCTGCTACTTTGGTTTCGGGCTGGAAGAGAAGGCGCAGTATCAGGCCAATCTCATCGCGGCCTGTGCGCTGATTCCGCGCGCGTCCCTGGCCAGCCCTGACCCTGACTTGCCCGCTGATCTGCTTCGCTTGCGCTGGCAGATTTATCAGCGCAGTAGGTATTGATTGCCAGCGCGCCAGTAAAACTGTATAGTCTCTCCTGCCAATCTCCTCATCGCTTTTCTATTTGATGGCGCAGAAGTTAATTTCCAACGACTCTCTAACTTTCGTGGCTGTCGTGTTGCACTTGCTGGCACACGATCACCCTGTTTTGCAGGGTGATCTTGACGCGCTATTGCTGCGCTGGCATCGGCGCTTTGGGCTGCGTACGATCCTGCAAGATGAGCAGGCGATTGTGCGCGCTGTCCGTGATGGCTATGCCACGGCCCGTGACCTTAGTGAAAAGACAAGCATTCCGTACGTGACTGTGACCAAGCGGTTGAAGGAACTGGTCACTGCGGGTGTGCTGACGACCAGCCATGCGCCGTACGCGGAAGGCCACGGTGGCGACCGTTGCACCGTGCTCTATTGGCTGGCACCGAAGTGGCGAGAGGCATTCCGACAGAAGCACCCGGCGACGGGGCGGCCTGTGCAGTTGGGGCTGTTCTGATGGGGCGAAGGTACTTCCGGGGGCGAAACGTGGGGGTTACGCGCGACCG
>JACCDR011786938.1_pt1 | contig 37678 bp, 51 predicted proteins | sample 7446431 | NCBI WGS metagenome assembly JACCDR01 (sample SAMN15323443, study PRJNA562643) | freshwater metagenome | isolation source: river surface water | place: USA:Blue River Watershed | collected 2017-08-17 | reverse complement strand
GGGGGGAGAGGGGGAAACGCTTGCCGCTGGTGTGACCGTCACGTGACCGTCACGCGACTCGGGCGTGACCGTCACGTGACCGTCACGTGACATTTCCTCACTGGCACGCTCCCGGCTCCGACGCTTCCGCTCGCGCGCCGCCTCTTTTTGCGCATCTTTTGCCGCTTGTGCCTCCGCAAGCACGTCCGCCACCGCAAGTAGTTGCTCGGGCGTCAAGCCAGCGGCCACCAGTGTTTTCAGTTGTTGTGCTGTCATTGCCGATGGCGTTTCGGTGGAAATGTATAAAAATCAGCCTTTTCTATGCGCTTAAACATCGATGTGCATAGTTTACCAGTCGCAGCAGACTTCGAATTCGTGCTGGCACTCAGGGCAAGAGACTGGTAATCGCTTGCTTCGCTCGGTGCCATTCTCGCACGGGTCTATTTTTGACCAACTGAAATCGGGGCTATCGATGAGATCGATGTAGTCACCGCATTTCGGGCAATCAGCGTTTAGTTGAACGCTCCAGGTGGCTTGTGATGGGTCGATCATATGATGTGGCCGTAGTATGCTAGCAATGCGGCGTCAATTATGCCATCGTGAGGCACTTTGCATCTCGGTGTCGGCAGCCACTTCTCTTCGGGCCACAGGTTGCGAGCTTTCGTTAGCGCATATTCCTTTGTTTGACCTTTCGGGACCGTTCCAAGCATCTTGCGTTGCCAGTTCTGGGCAGATGGCCTCAGAATGGCGGCATGGGGCATTTTAGCCCGTAGATATCCTACCAGCTCACCAACCGACAGAGCAAGTTTCCGCAACGTTTGGGCTTTCGGGCAGTGCGTCGGGGCTTCCTCGATAACTATTGTTTGTGCGTTCGTGGCCGCGTTCTCGACTATTGCCGCCCACGCATCCTCTGGACCGCTGCATTTACGTCCGTCTATGATGTTGCCGAGGTGGCCGAGAATCGCTATTCCGCCGTCTTGTCCGGGGTCTATTCCTATTATCATATTAAAAAAGCTCGGGTTGGGTGATGGCTGGCTTTGGGGCGTATTGCTCGTAGTCCGAAACAATGGCCTCCATGATGTCAATACGCACGTCCGCGAGTTCTTTTGTCAGCTTTCCATCGGCTACCCATTTTCGGTAAACCTGCTTCCTGGTTGTCAGCTCTCGTTTGGCTTCGCGCCATTTTTGTTCGTTGGTTATCATGTTTGGTTCTTGGTTAAATCCTGGCGGCGGCAACGCCGTCGTTCAGGGTTGAAATTTGCCGCATCTTATCGCGAATCCTTTTTACCATCGCCTCCATATTAGTTCCTGCGAGAAACGGAATATACTGGCGGCTTGTCGTCATGCCGCCCACGCGGTCCACGCGTCCTGTTGCCTGGGTCATATGCACCGGGTTATCGGTCGGAAAAATGATAGCTGTTCGCGGACGGTCTCCGGTCAGGTCGTGCAGGCTCACGCTAGCCCCGCCGCTGCCTATGTTGGAAATCAGAACGTGTATTCGGTTCGCCTGAAACTCACGCTCGTAAAACTGCCGCGTTTCGAGGTTCTGACCTCCGTAGAAACCTGCCTTGGTGTTTAGCTGTCGCCCTAGCTCTTGACGCGTGTCTGTAAAATTGCAAAAAATTGGCACGCTTCGGCCTTCCGCTAACTCAGATTTTGCAACGCGCACCATCTCGGGAATCATAGCGTGTTCGCATTTCTGCCAGATCTTCATCCTTGACCTGCGTTGAGTCGCGAGGGCGGCCTCGGTATTGCCGAATCTCCTTAGCGTGTCCGCTGTATCCATGCACTCACGCCACTCGCGGTCAATGGCCGCGGCATTGATGGTGACCACTGGCAGCAGTGAAATTTCCGTCTCCGGGCAAGCATCCCCCAGCTCTTCTTTTCGTACTCTGCAGCCACGCCAAGGAAACAACTGGCCATGCACCTTCTGGAGGTCGCTCATTCTGCCGGACCACTTCCACGCACCGCGTGTTTTAAGGCATCCATGCTCGGCCACAAACCTTTCCCAATCTTGCCCTCCTTTGTGCAGGCCCACAATACGGCCCGCATATCGTAGCTCTAGAGGGCTTAGAGCTAGTGTGGCACTAGCCATGATTATCGGCACGCCCTGGCGGACTGCCGCGGAGAATGTGCGGCTCGTTAGCGTGTCGTCATGACGCAAGGCTTGAGCCTCGTCTAGTATGATCAAAAGCTCGGTCGGGTTTCGCCACCGAAATTCACCGTCCGGCCCTGGCCCTGCAATCTCCGGCCTCCAACTCCCCCTGACGGCCTCGTATGTCGAGATAAAATGTGCTTCCGCGCCGAAGTGGGCAAATGCACGCTCCCAGCCTCCTCGCCCCACTGGCGGGCATATAACGCCTACGGCTCGCCCTGTGGCTAGCGCTGCCGCTAAGGCCATGTATGTCTTTCCGGTGCCCATGTCGGAAAGGTCCACGGCCCCAGGGTATCCCCACTCTGCTTTTCCGTGCCGCAGTGCCCGCAGGAGCTGGGCTGCTGGCTCAGCTTGGTATGGCCTCAGCTTGGCTTTTAGGCTGGCTGGCAGTGGCGTTATTGCCGCCCTGGCCACCGCCGCCGTCTTCGGGGCGGCGATAGCAGCCCTGGCAACCTGATCGCGTCCGTAAGCTGTCAGCTCCCATTTTCCTGGACTTCCAGCAAGCCACTGCTGGATAATCCAAACATGGTCCTCTTGCCGAAGTCCCCAGCCCCGCCGCACGAATTCGCCCTTGTGAGCACTCCAGCATTGCCGGAGAGCTAAATCGTGAGCAACGGACAGTCTCACGGAACGATACCATGCAGGATCACCATTTGCCATCCTCCGAGTGAGGGGCGGCAATGGCAGGCCTGTGGGCCATGCGGGCGGGGCTGGGTCTTTTACGTGCATCTATTCGGGTTTGCTTTCGGATTCGGCGTAGTTAGCTGCGTCGTCGTCTGCGTCGTCGTCGTCTGCGCTTTCGCTTTCGCCTAGCACCATTTCCCGCCAGCACGACTCGCGGGCGCCGTCCTCGGTTGAGCTGCTCCATGAACGCGTTTGGCCTTCCATGTCGTCAACCGTAACCGTCCAGACGCCGCCAAGCTGCCCGATTTGCAGATTGGTGACTGGCACTTCGCCGAGTGCTTCCGCCAGTCCGTCGCCTGCCCACGGAGCCGGAGCCGCTGGCGTTGTTTCGTCAAGGAAATTCATGGTGGCTTGGCGGTCATCGTCTGTGATTTGCGCACACCGCACTACCTTGCCGTCATGATCTCGCACTAGCACTTTCCAGTTGGGTTCATAGATGCAATCGGCTTGGGCCTGACCCTCGTTGCCGCGTAGCTCAAATACCCAAGTTGCCGGAACGCTCTGAGTTTTCTGGCCTATTTGGAGGCAGTTTTTCAGCTCCTCCACACGCGATCCAGCCTCTTCAATGCGGCTCTTAAAGCTTGCCATTACCGCCTTTTTTTCGTCCTCTAAAGCTTGCAGCACGTTGAGGCTCTTCACGAGGTCCATCCCGGCACCCGCTAGCTCATGGTCGGTCATCGGAAGGTCGCACGATACCATTGCCGTCGCGGTGGGCCATTGCCATGCAGAGACGGCTGGCGTTTCGGGAGCGTTTTCTATTGGCTGGATTTCTTCGGAGGGCTCGGAAGGCTCTGGTGTTTCTGGGGCGTTTTCCAGTGGCTCGGGTGTGTCCTCTGGTTGGGTCGGTTCTTGTTTTTTGCGTTTTGCCATATTGTTGTGTTGTTGTGTTGTTATTGGGGCGTGGTGAAATTCGGCGGCCATGCATTCGGCGGCCATGCGAGCCACTAGCCTATCTAGCATGAGTCGTGCTACCACGTCTAGCATGTCGATGTTCGGCGATTGCATTACTGCCATTATTGGGGTGTGGTGAACTCTAGAAGGTCAAACAGTGTCGGCACTTCCGCTTCGGCGATTGCCGATTCCGCGTATCCGATGGCCGTATCGTAGTATGCCGGATTCAGCTCGCAACCGCTAGCATTGCGGCCCATTCGAAGGGCTTGGTAGGCGGTCGATCCGATTCCTAGAAACGGGTCAAATACCGTATCGCCAGGGTTGCTATACCGCCGAATGCAACGCTCTATGATGTCAATCTGCAACGGGCAAACATGCTGAGTCTCGTTGCGTTGACTCTGCTGGCTGTTTAGGGTGCTAATCCGGTTGATGTCCGTCCAGATATCAGGGTTGTTGCTAGCCGGATTGAATAGCATCCACCCGCTTGGCAGTCGCCCCTTGTCTAGCAGTGCCTGACAGGCTGCTTCGTGCTTCCGCAGGTCGTATCGGTTAGTTTCGCAGAATGCAGCCCAGGCTCGCTTGAGGTCTCCGAGCGCCATGGCGGCCATGACCTCCGGGCTTGGCAGGCGGTTAGGTGCAGATTTCCACACGCCCGCCGCATCGATCTGCCATTGTGCCAGCGTGTAGTCGTCCGCTGTTACGCCGCACTGCTTCGACTTGCATTCAGACCTCTTCCCTGCACGCCCGCACGTAGGGCAGGCCTTTCCGCCTCGCTTGGTAACTGGTTTGTCGGCGTAGCCTCTGGAGGTGTCAGTCTGTGGCTTGCGAAACAGCAATACATACTCGCAGCACCCGCACCCCATCTTGGTTCCGTCTTTGACCATCTCAGTCCAACCAAGTCGGTATGTTTGCGAATTTTCCCGAACAACATCCGTGTCGATTGTGATTCGTCCGAGCTGGGCAAACCCGTGTTTGCGAAATGCGGTCGAGCACTCATCGGAGAACGGCTCCACCGTTGGGAACCCAAGCCCAGTGACATTGCCGAAGCGTATCCTGTCTTTAACGTGGATGCACGCCACGCGGCCCGGTGCTAGCACTCGATAAAGCTCCGGGATTAAGAAATCCATCTGCTCCCAGAAGGCGTTATTGTCGTCATTGTGGCCGAAATCGTTCAGTGCCTCGCAATACTCGTACTGCGTTCCGAACGGAATGCTAGTGACGATCAGGTCTTGCGAGTTGTCTGGCCAGTCTCCCCGGTTCTGGGTTAGCTCCAGGGTTGTGTCGTTGTTTGCGATTTGGTAATGCATGAGTTGGTTTGCTTATTTTCGGATAGTGATGCGGCGCTTTCCCGCTAGGCTACGCCGCAGCAGTTCTGTCGGGTCGCTCGTAAGGCCTTTCTGTCGAATGAGGTCTGTCATGGTGGCCACTAGCTCATTGTGCCGCTTCCACTTAGCCTTAAGCTCGGAAACAACGCTGTCCTCTGTGTCCAGGGTTATGATGTGGATCTCCACGCCTTTCGTTTGGCCGAACCTCATCACGCGGTGAATGGCTTGGATGAAATCGTTGAACTTGTAGCCCACTCCCAGGAAAACGGCCTTGTGGCAGTGCTTTTGGAAATTGCAACCCGATCCGGCAATGATCGGCTTGGTTGCCAGAATCGGAAACTCGCCTCTCGCAAAGCCCTGGATTCGCTCCTCTCGTGTGTCCAAGTCTTGACTACCCCAAACCGTGACGGCCTCAGGAATGCCTTTCTCGATGGCGGCGCGCTCGCTTTCGAGGTCGTGCCAAAGCAACCAATGTCCGCCTTGCTCTCGTATTAGGTTCCTCGCGAAATCAACGCGTAGTTGTATGCTCTCCCGCTTCGCTGCCGCGTTTCCTGCTAGCCCCATTGCCTCATCGCGGAAAAGATGGCTCTGCCCCTGGCTGTCGTATTGGCCGCGCGTTGTCGTATGGTCCACGTGGAGCCGGTGCCATTTTACCGCCATTGGCGGCAGGTCATACCCTGTCGCGTCGTGCCCTAGGTCTGCCGGGCTTGTCAAAAAAACCGCCCAAGTTTTGAGCCAGAACCAGAATGCTTGCTCTTGTGCAGGGTGCAGCGTGAGATTGTTAGCCTGGCTGCTGTCCCGCTTGAAGAACCGAGTCAAAGCCCGCCCTGAGTCCATCACGCCCAGGAAAGCCGCGTAGTGTATCAGCTCTTTGTATCGGTTAGGGCTTGGCGTGGCCGTAAAAACGAATCGAAATTGAACTCCGGCAAACTTCGAAAGAAAAGTCTGATACGTGTCGCTGCCGTAGCTACGTAGCACGCTACTTTCGTCCAGCCCGGCACCCGCGAAAGCTTTCGGATCAAGGTCGCCATCCCGCACACGCTCATAGTTGGTGATTACTATGCTCGCCGTGGCCGCTTCCGCCTCCGCCATGTTGCGGACATACTCTACTTTCAGCCCCATGGCGGGGCCATCGTTGGCAATGAACTCTTGCCTAACCCCTAGCGGTGCAACAATTAGGTATTTTTTGGCAATGCTTCGCCTGCGCATTATGCTCGCACGTTCCACGACCCACTTTGCTAACTGCAAATGCATTCGCGTCTTGCCTAGCCCGAAGCTGGCAAAGATCGCCCGCCGCCCGCCACGCAATGCCCATTCGCAGATGTCGCGTTGGTGTGGCTTCTCGAGCAAGCTTTCGTGGCAAGGGCTAGTAGGTAGCACGCCGCTCAGTTCGGCCTTGGGCAGCTTGCTTTCCAGAAATTTTAGGTAGGTTTCCATCTCAGAATATCATTGCAATTAAATTGCCGACTGACATGCTTCCCTCTTCGCCTGAATATTCGAATTCCTGTCGCCAATATTGGAGATCCGGGAGCCCTGCCCCATCTAGGAATTCTTCCAAACGTTTCAGTGAGGCCGGAGATATCTTATCCATCGGCGTTGTCAAAGCCTGGAATAAATTGTCTGGTAATTCGATAGTTTGTGAGTCCTTCATAATTGCGTGTCTTAGCTGTTTGGCGGCACGATCCCCATCAGAGAAATCGATTTCGTCCATAAATGATTCATCCATGGTCGTTTAAATTTTACCCGATTGCTCTTTGATCCACTTTGCAAACGACGTGACTTTGGCTTGCACCTCCGCCTGGATTCGCCTTCCTGACTGTGTGCTCAATTGCGGGACAACCAATTTTCCAACCTCAGCGGCGAACATTAAGAGTTTTTCTAGGTCTGGAGCGGCAGCGGCAGCCCTGGCCGCAGCTTCTTGGCGCTCTTTTTCTGCCCTGGCCGCAGCTTCCACAGTCGCAATTCTAGCTTTGGCCGCAGCTTCCGCTGCACGGGCAGTTTCGGCGGCGATTTGCTCAGCCCGGCGCAGCTTTTCAGCTTCAGCGGCAGCGGCTTGTAGTCTGGCGTTTTCGGCAACAAGCCGTTTTCTCTCGACTTCTTCGGCTAGGCGTTTTTCCTCAGCGATGCGTTCGCGTTCTATGCGTGCTTTTTCGGACTCCTCAGCCAATCGTTTTTCCTCAGCTAATTTAAACGCGTGGAATTGTTTTCGCTCAGCAAGAAAATCGTTAAACTCTTTTTCGGACATGGCGACCATAGAGTCTGCCGTAATATGCAATATCATTGGCGATGCGTCCTTAGCGGCGGCCAACCTCTTCGCGGCCAATTTACTTCGCTGATCCTCCAGGAATCGCTTCTCGAACTCCTCTGCTTGCAGCAGGCTTGCCTCTAGGCTTTCCAGGCTTTCGCGCATCTCTTTAGCCACGCGATTAATGGAGTCAACTCGCTTCCGAGCCTCTTCCCCTAGCTCCTTGCGGCGACTATCCAGGGCGGTGCGGATTTTGACGCAAGCCAATCGTAGAGTTCGCGCTCGCTGCATATCCTCTTTTTGGCTAACGTCTGTAACGGTGAGTGTCGCAGCCTCGCTTGCGACCGCATTCAGCCGTTCGGCGAAACCTGCAAGCTCCTCGGATGGCGAATTTAAGCTGCGGGCTGTGGATGGCACGTGTGCTACGATTTCTAGGGTATCAGTCATGATTGTTGTTTTGGTTAAAGGATTTCGTAAGGTTCGGTGTTTTCGTAGCCTTCCCAGATGGCCCGTTGCAGGCTCTCTGGGGCCTCTTTGCTAAGCTCAGCCTGCCGCCGAAGCGCCTCGGCCAGCATAGGCAGGCGGCCCACCTTGGCCGACACGTCTAGTCCCAGGGCAATGCGTGCTTTCTCTAGTTTGGAGCCAGTGTAGAGTGCATGGTCTCTCGGTAAATTTGCCATTTGGTAGAGCTGGAACAAATTCGGCGCCTTTTTGCTCACCACAAGCCAAACAAATCGCTTGGGGCGGTGGCCTGTCAGTAGCTCGTGGGTATCTAGGTAATATGCCGCCTGCAGAAAATAACCGAATCGCCAGCACTCATCTGGGAAATCAGCCGGATGACTGCTGGAAGTCTTTATGTCCAGCAAATACGGCCCGTATTCGATTCGCCCGTTTTTGTGGCGCATAGGCAGATAGTCCACGCGGATTTTTCGGCGCACGTTGTTTATCGGGTCGAATCCGATCAAGCTCGCCTCACGCATACCTTCGCCGCCTAGCAGGTTTTTCAGCATGTCGCATGTAGCCAACCCCTTTGCTAGCCGCAACGCCGTCTCGATCATTTCTGGCGTGACAAGATGCCGCGTGCGATCCCACGCCGCAATAGCTTTTACCCCCAGCGTTTTTGTTTCGCTAAACACCTGGAAATGCTTGTCTAGCTGATCCGCCGCGAACTTCCACGGCTCCAACACGATAGCGTGCAAAATGGTTCCTATGGCAAAATGTTCGCGAGGCTCGCCCGGAATGCTCATGGAATGCCGCATCTCCGCCAGCGTTCTGAATTTCAGAAGCGACGACCTCACCGCCGGGGCTGCATTGTATTCGTCCTCGGGCATTGTGCGGTATTGCGGAGGCTCTGCCATTGGCTCTAGGATCATATTGAGGAACCTAGGTTGCTGAGAAATTCCATGGCCTCTTCAGTGCAGTCTTGAAAGGGATGATGTAGTGATCTCCTTGAAGGATTAGTGTGATGATTTGGGACATGGTGTTAGTTTGGTTAGGATTTAGGTTTGAGTTTTTTGAGAACCGCTTCCCACGCGTCGATGGTCCATACAGTTGCGTTCATGCCGTATTCCCCGATCATGTTGAGGACGAAGAATACCAAGTGCGGCGGTTGCAGGATTATGCACAGGAGGATGTGCGTGACCCACGCAAAGCATTTCCATATCGCGAGTTTCTTGAGGATCATATTTCTTGCTTTGGCGTCAGGGTTTCTTTGGCATGTCTTGCCAGCGTCCAGAGCTGGCTACCTGTTAGCTCTGCCCAGTTGTCGGGCCATGTTCCGGCAGGTTTGGGCAAGTCTTCGTAGGTGGTGCCATGCTGCAAGAGGAGGTTGGCGATTCCGTCAGCAACGCACGCTTGGCAGGCCGGGTAGTTGTTGACGTGGGCCGCCAGGATCATTCTGCGGGCCTCAATCGTCATATCTCCCAGAAGTCCATCGCCGCTCGGGCTTGGCTGGGATTTCCAGAGCCCCTTTGCGAAGTCCGTCCAATGCGGGGCAGGCGTCCAGTCTTCCTCAGATCCCGTGACCGCACTCATCTTTTCCGTTAGCTGTTGCGCGTCACGGTCGTCGCCCGTGGAAATTCCCAATGCCGACAACAAGGCGTAACGCTTTGCATACGTTAGCGTTAGGCCGTATGCTTGAGCCCAGTTTATCGTTGCCCGACCGTCGCGGGTAGTGGGCAGGTCGCCAAGTGGGATTTCCGTCGTGAACTCTATTTTTTCGCCGGACTCAGCATGTATGATCTGCGTGCAGAGGCTAACAGCCAACACCTTGCCTTCCGTTCGGATCGCTCCCGGCATCTGGATGAAGCTCAAACCGTTGGAATACATGACTGGCAGAATCGCCGTAATCACGTCGCTCAGGTTAGCATACGTGCTGTTTAGTGCCGTATTTTTGCGGTTCTTCGAGACCGTCACGCCCTCAGACTGGACGGCGGCAATTGCTGAAAGGAGCTTAGTCACTGGATTATTGTCTGTTTTTAAGGATGAGCCTCTTTAGGGCTTCTGGGTTCACGCCGCCCAATGTGACGAAGGCCACATCATCGGCTCCGTATTCGCTAGACCTGGCATGGCACCCATCGCACACAAGATGGACGTAAGAACCAAAATATAACACGCTGTCCATGGTATCGCGGCACTCCAGACATTTCACGGTGCTTATGGGCATGTATTCTTTGAGCATCGCCAAAAGACCCGCGTAATCGTCGTCTTTAAGCGTATCGCTTTTTGGCGTGTATTTACAAACCTCGTTAGCCAGCAAGAGAGCATCGCACCAAATGTCATTGACGGTCTCCGGCATTTCATCGCACTCTGCGCTCAGGTATTGGGCCAAATCTTCCACTTCTTCGAGCTTCTCTTTCACCCAGGCGGCCAATTGCGACTTAGCTTTTTCCAGCAGGTCTTGGCGTTCAGCCTCCCACGCCGCCAACTGTTGTTGAGCATCTTTTTCGGGCTGCTCTGCCCATTCGGGTTGAGCCATGGCTATTGGAGCGTTAAGCGATCTTTGAGGAGTTTCATGGCTTTTTTGCGGAGCACTGTAGCCAGCGGGTATCTACCGCCCCGGAAAGCGGCCTCCTCCTCCTCCAAAACATGGAGCACAACTTCGATGACCAGCAACGGGTCTATGGGCGGTGGAAGCTCCGAGCCTTCTGGCGTTCTTTGGGTGCGTGCTAGTGCTTGATCCAGCGGGAATGGATTCGAGACTCGGCTCATGATCCTTTTATCGGCAGGAAATTTCACTTCTTGGAGCGTCTCAAGCGGGAATGGACTAGCGTTGGGGTCTTTCATTCCGTGGCCCCTCCTTCCTCCTTGGCGTCTTCCTTGGCGTCTTGTAGCGCGTGCTCGTAGCCGCTCCAATACGCGTCGCTGGCGTCCCCCATAACCTCCGGCATCTCCGGCACGGCAGGGGCGTCGAGAACCTCGACAGCAAGAGCTATGCTGACCATCAGCAGCACTACCGAGAGTGCGGCGAAAAACCATACGGTCTCTATGTCATCCCGGGAACGTAATCTCGTTTCCTTGGCTCCCTCTGGCGACGTGGCTGGCATGTAAATTTTGTCCACAATCACCATCCGGCACTGGCGAGATCGGTAAACACGCGCCCAAAATGCCACCCACGCCGTCTGGTCTGCAGCGTGGTATTTTGCCAATTGTTCGTCTGTTAGCGGCACGTCCGCCACTATGACGGCTCTGACGGAAATCCTGTAAAGTGTTGGTGGTTCCATGGTCTATTTGAGTTTTGTGATTTCCTCAGCGCACTTCCATGCGCTGGTTTCTTGCGGGTGGTGAGCCGTGTCGAATCGATAACCTTCCGGCACTTGGTAGCCCTGGTGCGCGTAGATCAAGCGGGCTATACGGTTGATTTTTGCTCGCCTCCCTGTGTTCGGGTTATCGATTTGGAACAGCTTCTTCTCGTTTTTATCTACGGTAAACAAAGTTTTCATAAGATATTGGCATAGCTACGCCCGATGTTGTCTCTCAAGACCTCCAAGAGGTCACTATTCCGACGGCGATAGCTATGGCCACCGCGTAGCCCGTAGGAAATAGAGCCAGGGCGAAAAAGAATGTCAGAATTGCAGCTCCCATGGTATTTTTTAGGGTTGGAAAGGTAGCCCCGCCGGGAGTCGAACCCGGTTCCCAGCCTTCGGAGGGCCGGGACAGCGGTCCGTCTGTCGGGGCGCTGTTTCGCAAGTGCCCGGGCAGGCAGCGTATCCCGCCCGGGCTTCTCGCATTCCGTCATCACAAAGTTGTTGCTGCTTTTTTACGATCTGCCGCCTTCGGTCGCGGTAGATTGCTTTCGCGAAGCATTCGCCGAACGAGCTGACTCAGGGTCAAATCCTGCCTTTCGGCTTCGGCGGAAAGTTTTTTCTTTAGCGGGTCTGGGAGACGCACGTTGATGTTGGTTGCCATATTTTTTTGGTTGAGGTCGTGGCGGATTCCGGGCGAAAAAATTCACGAGCTTCGGCGAGCGTCGAATTCCAGAGGTTGAGGCCGTTAATGACAGTCCGTCCGGATTCGTCGTATCCGGCGGCCTTGACCATTTCGTCGATCAGTCCGCCAGTTTCGAACTCAGCGTCTGGAAGGCCGTAGAGGATAGTGTCGTCAGGGTATGCGGCACTAGGGCCCACGTAAGTCTCTTTCCCGCCTGTGCCGACTACGACGGCGTTTCCAGATGGAAAAACCTCACTAACCACAACTTCTTCTCCGGCTTCGAATTGCCCGGAAATGTCATGCTTCATGACCGCGGCATCCCCGACCTTTAAATCTAGTGCCGCAATGTAGCGGTTCCCCGTTCGGAAGCCGTCGGCGTCCAGCTTCTCAACGCCGTCGCCGTCCACGACCCACTCTCCGCCGTCCGACGTGTCCTCTAGTCGATCCTCCGCAATCACCTCGTTAATGGACTCGACCAAGATGTCGATGCCCCAGATCGTGCCGTTGTTGTCTTTTACGCGTTCGGTGCCGGAGGCGGCGAGGGATTTGAGGGCTTCTAGGATGTTCATGACGGAATTGATTTGGTTTGTTTGGTTTGCGATGGCCAGCGTTTCTGGCATTCCGGCCCGTAAAACGAAATCTCACGGCATGCAAGTGATTTTCGCTAAAAATTGCATTTTTTCTGCCGACACTCAGGAATCAATCCGTAACTCGTTAAGCGTGAGCGAACTTCGAAGATCGGAATTTTACACAACAAAACCCGGAGGATACGAAACTCCGGGTTTTGTTGCCAGCGCGGTCGCCAAGGCCGGAAACCAAACGCTGTGCTTTTCGAGGGCAAATCGTAGCGGTGGGCGAGATTCGAACCCGCGACCTTCAGGTTATGAGCCTGACGAGCTACCAGACTGCTCCACCCCGCTGCCGGAGCCTGGAGCGGCATCTTTGTCGCGTCAACTCCGGAGATTCAACCCCGCTCAACGCTCCTAGTGCCCGCCGTTTAAAAAGCAAGCCCGATTTTTCACCATGGCAATTTTTCGGCGTAGCTCGGGAGTCGCGAATACGGATTCCGGCCGTCCGTTCGGTCCGTCACCCATGACAGCGGGCCTAGACTCGCGGGAGGATCCTGCACCCCCAGGGAAATCGAGTTAGCGGCAGCGCCAAGGCCGTTGGTTTCGTGTTCAATAAACTCGATTTCCGGCCATTTTGAGCGGTCGATTTCGCAGCCGGGATTGCCGACTAGCATTTTTCCGACTTGCTGGCGGAGTAGCCAGCGAATTGCTTTTTCGTGGGCCGCGTTTTGCGGGTGGAAATCGTCCAGGAACAATCCGTGAGGCCTGAATTGCTTTGCCGCCGCCAGCTCAAGCTTGTAGTCCTCGCTGCTTTTAGCTTTTAGCTCCCATTTGTCTTTTGTCAGACGTGCCCGGCACAGGTCTATGTAAATGAGCACTTTTGCCCCCTTGTCGGCTAGCATCTGACAAAGCTTTTTCCAATGCTTGACTTCCATTGGCTGACAGCAAGGCCCGTCACTGGGGTTAACAATGACGTAGTGCCCGGCAATCGGCAGCTTTAGAAGCCGTGTCCACTCTCTTGAGGAGTGGTGAGCGTAAAGAGGGACAATCATGACATGCTGGAGGATGCCCCGATTTTTCGAACCGGACAGGCTGGCAGGGCGTGCCCGACTGGGTTTCTCATACCCACGATATGCTCGGTGGAGAACCAGCTTTCTTTGATGCTGTTGCCCTGGTTGGCACCTAGCCCGCAGAAATGCGAGCCTCCGGGCGACACCGCCACTGCAACGGTTACGTGGTGCCCTCCGGGACGTTTAAGCACTACGACAGTTCCCTCCGACAATGTAGTTGTGGGCGTGCCCCATTTTAGATAGCTAGCGGCCCGGAATGCATCCTTAGGAGGCTCGAATCCGCTCTCGACCATGCAGCCAGCCAAGCCGGTTCCGCACCACGGCGTTTCGTCGCCGCCGCCAAGCCAGCTAAAGCCAAGCCGCTTGATCCAGCCCATTATCGTGCTGTTGTGGACAGGTCCGGGCGTTTCGCGAAGGCCCTCGTAGTGCCGCATTTTTGCTAGGTATCCGATCATGGTAGTGCTATGGGTTCTTTCCCGCTAGGGGCTTTGGGTTTCAGTTTCACGCCGAGTTCCGTTCGTTGGCTCGCGGCGTCATAGCTGACGCTTAAGCCGTCTATGGTGGCGCATGACGTAAGGAGTGCCATTGCGGCAATTGTTATGTATTTCATGGTTTTATGAGAATGTTAATCACCCATAAGATCACAACTCCCACAAAAACAATCGTCAGAATTGATGTTTCGTTTTCTTTCATTCTGGTAAGCAGTGACCCGCAAGTGCGCGGAATGAGCATGATTGCAAAGGGCATCCCCGCACCCCTTTGGCTAGCGTTGTGAGTTGGCCGAGATGCTCCATGGCTGTCTGTATCTCTCCGCGCACCTTCACAATCTCCGTGCGAAGGGCGTTGATTTCCTCGCGGCTCTCCGTGTCCCTGCGGTTCTGAGTCCACACGAGGCGAGCCCATAGCGTTGAGATCAGTGCGACGAAGCATGTTTGTATCCATGTTGTTGCCTCCATGCGGTTATTTTGTTTGCACGTGATCTTCGAGGAATTGCAGCCACGAAAGCCGCACCCACAACACGGCGGCTTGAATGAGCTTCTCTCGGTAAGCGTATGGCACCTCCGGGAAAGATTCGGCAAGCCATCGCGTGGCCAGCAGGTGTTTTTCTTCGCGGTGATCGTATTGCTTGTCAATTTCGCGAACCTTTTCGACGGTCGCCAGCCAGACGGGCTTGGCGGCCCTCAATGCCATTCGCAGGATCATGGCTAGGATGTTGAGAATTACCTTTTTCATACGGTGTTTTATTTTGTGATTTCGGAATTGTCAAGTCTAGGTCAGGGAATCGCTTAGGGTTAGGTCCGCGCCCCGCACCGTGCCGTCATCTCCCCTCATGAGCATCCGCACCGTGGTGTTGTTGACCTTACGAAAAACAATTTCGTTATTTGCTAGCGGCGACACCCCGGCCTCGGGATAAATCCGAATATTGCGTGCCCAAAAATCCCCCAAGCTGCCTCCGGCAGCTAATGTTGGGCCGTTAGTGACGCCCACTACCCTCGGAGCCATGCGATGCAGCACAGTGTCCCTCCAAGGGTGGCTGGCGTGGTCTGCACGCGATGAAAATCCGATGCCTGCGTTGGCCCGGACTGTTACGCCATGACCGGACGCCCCTCCGAGCTGCACAACAGGATCTCCAGGCCCGTTAACATTGACAGTCACACTGTTGCCCGCTAGCGTTAGCGCCGAGGCCGATGACTCAAACCCCAAAAACTTGCATGCGGCAGGCCCCATCCTAACAGAGTCTACGCTGTTGACCATCGCCCGAAAGAAGTCTCCGACGAACCCAGCAGGTGCATTAACCCCCAAATACGTTCCCGACGCACTCCACGTGGTCGCTGTGCCAAAGTAAACCAATGGCGGGGCACCGCTTGCACCGGGAGCGTTGGAGTTTTGGCCAAACAGCACACAGCTATTTTGGTATTCCTGGGCTATGTTCTCCACGTCCTGGACTGTTTGCAGTGTCCGCCAAGCGGCGCCGTCAAAAAATCGCGGCCTGTTTTCGTCGGCGTCATACACCTGCAAGCTTGTAGCCGGGCTTGCTATTGCGCTCATTTGTGCCGTCGTCATACGCGGCAGCAACAGGCCCTTTGACGTGCTTTGCAGCTCCACCAAGGCCGATGCGTGAGGCCTAGCCGCCGGAGCCTTGACGCCAACCGACTCGACCGGAGCCCCAAAGAGGCTGCCGTTTTGCCCCTCCGCCACAATGGCCGCACGCGATGCCGCCCGCTCGCTGTTGCGGATCCACCATCCTATCTCGTTTTGCACGGTCCCGCCCGTGCCACTAGTGCCAAGGGAGGAAAAATGCACAATGTTAGTCACGGTGCCGCCCGTTATGTCAGGCAGACTCATGTATCCACCTATCAGCCCTATCCCGCCGCCCGTTTGCCAAAACCTTACGCGACACTGAGCCCCCATCCAATGTTCAGTTGTGCCGTCGCCGTCGTATGTTGTGACGGCGTCATAGCTATTGTATCCAAACGAGGAAAGGTTGCGATTTACCGTGCTGTAATCTCCGAAAGAATGGTTGACCGTCTGCCCTAGGGGATTGGTTATGGTGGCCGCCACAACGATCTGATTCCCGCCGCTTGACGGCCCGCCAGGGCCTACCTTTAAAACGAAATCACCATTCTGTGAAAAGGTCGTGTCGCCCACTGCGAACTTTTGCGAGTGATTAACAGCCTTGCCCAACCGGAACGGAACCTTGTTTGCGGATCCGTCCCAATACTGCCATTGCCAGCCCAGGAAGTCATTGGGAGCCGCAAGGCTAGCGTAGTTGGCATCCGCATAAACAAAGATGTGATCCACGCAATATCCGCTTAGCCCGAATGAGTTGTCAGCCGCTCCGAATGTCATGATTCGATGAGCGTATTGCGTGTTCATTCGCGTTCGGCCCACAATTCCGTGAGCCTTAGCTGTCGAATTTTCGTCTGTCGAATGTATCAGCAGCACCGGGGCGGAATCGCCCATGACGGCACCACCGCCCGTTAGCGTTAGCTTGCTTGCTGGCGTTGCGGTGCCTATGCCGATTCTCCCGGCAGCCGTGAACGTTGCCCGCACCGCATCGTTAGTGATGATTGCAAACGAGTTGGCGTTAGTTGTTCCGAGCTTGCCGCCGCTGATGGCGTTGCCATTGGTTGACCATGAGCTTCCGCCGCCTCCGGCCTCCAGTGCATCGACCCTGCCGCCCAGGTCGGTTGCAGTCTCCTCCAGGGTGTCAACCCTCGCTTCCACCGCATCGAGATCGCCAACCGAAGCCCAGAGAGTGACGGGCGATTCCGCAGGATTTCCGTCAATGGGGCCGCGGACTAGCCGGATTTCGCCGTGCGTCAATAGCTCTATGCTGCTGTCACTCTTTACGGCGTGGACTACCAGCCAAACGGGCTCGGATGCGTTAAACATCGCCACGTTGGTTTCCGCCGCTGAAAGCAAGAATACCCCATGAGCGTGAGTGCCTGCCTCCCATTGCTCCAGCGTGGCGTTTGCGGGCGTTGCCGTTTGCGTTGCAATCAGCCCCTGCGATGCCATTTGGCTGCCGTATATGTTGAGTTTCAGTTCGCTAACGCCTGTCATGGAGCGGACTCCAGCAGCATCCCGGAAAAAGAATTTCCATTGCACATCCACGCCAGCAATCAGCACGACCTCGGGCGGCGTGGCTGTGTTTGTTGCAGCTTTAGCTAGGTCGCATATTCCTAGCTCGGGCCGAATGTCCGTTCGTATAGTTTGCATAAATTTTAAGGGCCTGTTTTCGTGAAATCTGCGTAGCGGTAGGCTGGCACCATGCCATCCTTGAAGGCCATCGCGTAAATTCTTTCCGTTGTTCCGACGGCCGGGTCAACGCTGATGTTTAGACCTATCCACACCTCGCCATCTGAGGGGCTGGTTGGAATAGAGCCTATTTTCCAAACGATTGTTTGCCCTGTCGGCCCAAGTTCGGGGCGAATCGTGAGCGGACGCGGGAAATCAGCAGCCGGTCCGACGTGCCCGCCATCGCTGAATGATGGCGGTGGCACGATCCGCGAATCAATAGGCAATACGTAGTTCAGCGGCGGGTTTGTGGTGATGGTCTGCCAAGTTGTTTCGCGGTCTCGCTCAAGCTCCAGCTCCACGCGTGGGTCAAATCCTAGCCGCAGGGTCGTTTTCGTCACTAGGAATGTCCCGGATACCGCAGGCAGCAGGCTAACGGCTACCGTGTCGCCTGCCACAATGTCCGCAAAATGGATACCAACGCTAACCGTCAGCGTATCTTTTGGCCCGTTTTCTCTGTTCGTGGTTTCCGCTATCCTTTGGGCTTGGTCGCTGGTGCCCACGAGGTCCAGCCGTAATGATTTTGCGGCTCCACCGGAGGACTGTGTTTGCCCTGGGGCGTAGCTTGTTTCCTCCCCGGCGTATTCGCCAACAACTTTTTCCGACTCGCCAGGGAGTTGTTTAACCGTGAAATTTTCGGATAGCAACTCAGCCCAATCTACCGTGAGTTCTGGCGGTGCAGGCTGCCCCACGTGCAGCACGTATTTTCCAGCGTAGGGCGAGAGTCGTGCTGACATGGCCGTCAGAAACTGCCGCGACACGTCGTCAGGACTCGCTGATAGCTGGATCATGCCGTTGACTCGGTAGGCTGGCACACCTCCCACGATGGCATCGCAGGCGTTCGCGGCGGCAATTAGCGAGGGCGTATCTAAATCAGGCAAACCGACACGTTTCCGAAAATCGGCGTAGCAAAGTGCGGCGTTTGAGTAGTGCCCTAATGAGTTGTCACGAGGGTCGCTAACGGTCCTAATGCCGTCCACCACGGCGGACACGTTCGGCGAGCTTTGAAACAAGGCAGGACTCGGAATGCCGCTACGCTCATCCCAGTTAATGACCTTAACGACAACGTAGGCAATGCCAGCAAGTCTATGCGAACCCGTCCACCCGCCTAGGCTAGCCGTTGTCAGTGGCCCGTTGGCATCTTGCGTGGATTCGCCTAGGTGGCGGTAAATGTTGACGTTCGCCCATTTTCCCTGCCCCTGCCCGTTGCTGTCTATAACAACTTCTTCGTCACCGAAAAACACGTTTGCGATTCCGTTCACGGGGCCGTCACAAAGAACAAATACCAACCAGAGGATTTCCTTGTTGGCTCCCGTGACCTCGGCATACCGAAGGATGCCTCCGCATTTGGCACGGCCATAGACAAGGATTCTAGGGGCGTCCGCAGATTTCGACCCGTAGCGGAGAGCATAGCCACGAGACTCGGCCACTGTGGTCGAGGTTATCGCGTTCCCTTCTGTGTTGCAGGCTATCATTCTTCGTGGTATAAAACAACATGCTCCGCCACCCGCCACTCAACCCGCTCATTCGGCATGTGGCGTTCCCATTTTCTTCCAGACTTCTTTTCACCCTCCATAAATTCCAGGGCTTTTTCCAGCGTGCTGAATCCGTCCTGCCAAACGCGGAAGAACCCATCCGGGGCCGTGGTTTCCACCTGGTATTCCCGGTGGCTGTGACGCCATCGTTGCAATGTTGCCCACAAGCGTTTCAGGATGCGGCTTATAATGATAGGTTTCATTAGATAAGTTCTGTATGCTCGTCAGTGATCATGTTTTGAGAAATAATATCTATGCCGATGACATTGTGAAGCCAACTTTCGAAGGATTCGCCCCAGAGTTCGGCTATCTTGTCTAGAGCGTCCATGTCCTTTGGTGTGTATGGCTTGCCGTCATGTCCAATTAGAGATACTTCAATATCGCATGGCTCCCGCCTAACCCGAACGGACTTGCAACCTTGCAGGTGCTTTTTAAACGGTCGAAACAGCGCCGAAATGCCTAGTGTCACGTGTATTTCAATTTTCATATCTGGTTTCCAGAGGAGTTCTGAGGCGGAGTGAATCCGTTGTTTTCTATGTAATCTAGCACAGCATCCAACTCCGGCCATCGAACGAAAGATGGATCGATTTCACGCTGATGATCGGCTGCTGTTTTCGCTATGTCCCGAAGGCCCTCTATGACCTCTTCCCTGGTTATTCCGAAAGGGATTGGCGGATAATTGTTAGGTATGTTTTTCATATTTGGTTTCCAGAGGAGTTTATGGCGAGACTTTCCACAGCCTTGTAGTATTGCAAGCCAAGATCGCCGGGGAATCGCAATTGCTGATCCTCATGCGTGTAGCGTATGGCCGTGTTTCCCTCGTAGGCTACGGGAGCCCCTCGAATGTCCAGCACCGTCTGTATGGCGTTGTTTCCCGCCCCCCAATGGAATTCCGCAGGCTCCAGGGTGCCTTGAAAAATTTTGAATGGTCGCCCAATCAGGAAACCGTTTTCATCCGTTGCTCCCATCCAAACCGTTGTGGGCGAAACAGATCGCGATGATTCATCGCCCCACCGCAAGTCAACGCGGCCATGGAATCCAGACTGGCCAGAGCCTGCTGGTGAATCATTGCTAGTGCTGACACGCATGACGCCACTCTTCACAGAGTTGGGCGTTACGTAGCCGCTGCCGCCTGCCCCTGCTTGCCTGCCGCTGGCTCCGCCTGAATAGCCTCCGCCGCCGCCACCAAGGCCGCTGGTAGCGTTCCCAGTCGCGTTAGTGCCCTGCATGTCTGGGTTGCCGCCAACTCCGTTGCCGTCGCCGCCGGGGCTTCCGGTGGAGCCGTTCCAGCTCCCGGCACCGCCGCCGCCTGCAATGCATATCGCACGCGATCGGCTCCCGGCGGTCACTGCCGCGTGGCCTGCGAATACGCCACTGAGCCCGCCGCCGTTGTGCTGGTGAGCCACACCCTGCCCACGTCCGCCGAATCCGAAGACGTTAGTAAGGTTAACCCCACCCTGCCCCACGATGATTGTGAATGGCTGGCCTGGAGTTGTGGCTATCGTTACAGAGCTATATCCGCCACGGCCACCAGGGAGCCTGTCGGGACCGCCGCCCGCTCCAATGCAAGTTATATTGCATGTTTTGAAGCGTGGTTCATCCGGTGCTACTAGCTGAATTTGAACACCTGTGTATAGGAAACTTTGGGTAAACTCGCTGAGAACAGGCGGTGGTTGCAAGTCCTCGGGCGTGACGCCCGTCACTATGATTTTTAGTCGCTCTTGCTGTCCGTCTAGTTGCGTAGACGTGTCGCCGATCTCTAGATTCCCGGCCCACGCTTGAAATTTCTTGCCTTCCCACTCCAGGTCGTGAACGCCCGTCCAAATGTATTTCGGCACGCGTGTGCCCAGCTCCACGAGATAGCAGGGCCGAAAGGCAGCCTTCTTGAATTCGGCTATTAGAATTGGATCAATTCCCCTAGGCATCGTATTCAATGATTGAAAATGTTGTCTCCGGTGACATTCGCGAGGCGTTCCAGGCAAGTGGCGGAGCGTCCTCATCTAGCCGGAATAATCCTTTGGGCGAGTTGTAGTTCACCTCGGTTTCTCCTTCGAGTTGCACACTTCGCCACAGCTCCAGCTTCGCGTTTCCGTTGGCGTCTGCTATGCAATCCGCCGTGACCCGGTTGAGCTTGCCTGCAATGCTAACCCATGATCCGCTCGGCAACGCGAGCGATGCCGCAAGCCCCGTGAATCGCACGTTGAGCGATTTTCCTTGCGTTGCCTGGGCAAAACAAAAGCCAAGTGGGCGGCGCTCCAGAGCGAACCAAGAATCGCCAAACTCGAAATAATTCTCACGCCCATTGCACGCCAGAAAGAATCCAAACCAAGCTTTCGCGGTCTCCACATTCATAACCGGGAGCGTAATGACGGCCCCAAAAACTTGCATTGGCCATATAGCTATTCTGCTCTTTCCGGTGTATGGCGAGGTGCTGACGCTGCTTGCGGTCATGGGATTCCACTCGATGGCACGAACACCGCTAACCGAAGGAAATGGAATGATGCGAGGCATGATTTAGAGTCCGAATTCGAGGGCTAGCTTTTCAAGCAGGCGGGCCATTTGTTGGAATTGCAAGGCGTGGTCGTAGATTTCCAGCCGGCCAATGCGTCCTTGGAAATGGCTTGTGCCGTTGTATTCGCGGCCTGCAACCCATTCAGTTTTACTTGCGGAAGCCGCGGCAGCGGCGGCGTAAGCGGCGTATGTTTGGCCGCCTTTGCGAAGCAATATCAAGATTGGCTGGCCAGACTCCCACGATGCCACACAGACAGCAGGCGTGGTATCTTTCGCACAGGCAACCGTTACGGGAGAATCTCCACCAAATGCAAGGTTGCCGCCAGATGTTAGCCTCAAGGCTAGTCCTAGCGACCCGAGAGACAAGATAAATTGCTCGCCCGTTCCGTTGCTGGTGTAGTCCCACACGCACGCTACCGTTGTGCCCGCTGTGCTTGATACGTCTAGTGCCGCAGTTGTGGCCGTGGCACCGAGTGTGAAATTTTTGGTTCCGCCGAATACAGCGGTCCGCTTGCCGCCAATGCCTGCAGACGTGTAGGTTGGCCTGTCGCCGGAAATGGATTGTGTGCTCACGAGTCCGCTCACAGGGTCCGTCCACACCGCTGGAGATGTTCCGAGTCGCGCTAGGTTGCCCGGATTGTAAGCGTAAATGGGGGCGGGAACGTCCGGCCTTGATAGCGGTTTTAAGCACACAATAGCCGATGACGCTCCCCGCTGGGTGACTAGCTGGAACTCGGATAGCGTCGATGGCGCTGGATTCACCACGGCATCTAACGTAGGAACCACCGTTGCGGGCCAAGTAACCGTTCGGTTGCCAGTGGCGTCTTGCAGGAGAGCTACGGAATACGCGATACCCAGTTGCCACGCGGACGCCGTGAGCGTGGTGTTTGCCGTGAGCGTGTGCCGCCATGCTTGGGTTGTGGCCGGATTCATCTCCGCCGAAAGGTCAGCGTGCGAGCCAGCTCCGGCAGCTCCTATGTTTGCCCGTGCCGTGGCCTTGGCGGTGGCGTCAAATGTTTGGCTAGACGTTCGCACAATCGTCGCCGTGCTGAGTGCCGCAAAATCCGCTTCCAGAGTCTCGCCGTCATCCTTTGAAAAAAAGAGGTCGTTGGCCTCCGCTTGCGTGTAAGCTGTCGGCGGCGAGGGCGTAGTTGATGTTCCGACAACGGGCGTTAGTGCCCGAATTTCAAAAGGAGCGTTAAGGAAAATTGCATTGCTCCCGGTGTCTGTCGATGCAACTCGTAAGGTGTAGATTCCAGCGGGAAGCGTTCCAGTGTTCCAGGCAAACGCCACTTGTGGAGAACCGTTTATCTTCCACTGATCAAGCGTAACAGCTTGAGCGAGCCCGGCACCGCTAACGGCTATTGTTCCGGCGGCATTTATAAGCTCCACCGTGAAGGCTTCCCCGGTTGCAACCAAGACGCCAGCACGGAACATCGCAAGATCAATACGCACGTCCTGGCTATCAGTTAGGGCGAACGGCATCTTGCCTGTAAATTCGTCACGCCCAACCTCTGGACGCTCAACCTCGCATTGGATTTTTATGATTTGCATTTTGCTAGCAATTTAAAGTTTGGCGGAATGTGCCGCCGCTGTTGTATGCCTCGGATACAATGCCAGGCACTTCGCGTTTGAAATCTTCCAGGGTTTTGCCAAGTTCTTGCCGAGTAACCCCGGATTGAATCGGAATGTTGAAGGTTGGAGCGAATGCAGCTTGCGGTGCGGTCATACTTTGCACCGAGGAGATAGAAGGCACGCTCATGGCACCAGTGGAAAAGATAGCGGCGTTGCTTGCTGCCTGTCGTTGCCCCCTCTGAATGTAATCGTTAAGGGCATCTTGTGGCGTCCATCCCTTTGACGTGCTTCCAGTTGGCAGGCTTGTTTTTGGGCGAACTGTTTCGTTGCCGTCTGTCGCGTCCTTGAAAGCTTTCATGGCCGCATCCCATTCGGCGGAGATTTCAGAGCTGCCGGATTTCCATGCGTTCATTGCGTTTTCTAGCCCGTCCGATAGCCCCTTGGTGAGAATTTCCGAAGCGGTCCCTAGAGATTTCTCGATTTCTTTGATTGCGGACTCCGCTCCTGTTTGGCCGATTTCTATCGGTTGGAACGTGATGTTTGCAACGCTTGAAATCCTTCCAAGGCCAAGGAAATCCATTACCTCCGAAACGGCTCCAAGCACTTTGTTGAGCCCGTCTATCAGGAAATTTATGACCTTTCCGAATCCCGTCTGAATGGCGTTTGCCACATATTCCATCATGCCGCGAATGCTTGAAATTGCACCTCCGACAAACCGAAGAATTCCCTTGAGGCTTTCAACCACCTCGTTTGCCAAATAAGTAAATGCAATGGTAGGTGCCTCCATAGCCATTGCCATTGCCGTCCCGACAATTGCGGCTCCAGTCTTGAATACTCGAAAAAATCCAGCCGCTATTTTGCCAAGGTTTCCGACGAAAAACACACCGTCTTTGATGATCTCCAGGAAGTTTGTCGCACCGTCTGAAGCTCCAAAAAACGCTCCCGCCACCTCGGTGACTACGGTGTAAATCGCGTATGCTATGTCCGCAATTTGCGAGGATATTTCCGCCACTCCACCGGATGCGGCAACCCATTCAAAGATTCCCGCCGTGATGGTTGCTAGCGTAGGGGCGAGTTGCGCGGCCAATGCAATTTGGGTCCGCTCGTAGAGCATCCCCAGTTGCGCCGCTTGAGCCCCGATTCCCGCCGCCGCCTCAATTGTGGCCGAGCTAAGAACAGCCCCCATGGATTGCCATTGCTGGCCTAGCTGACCCGCTGCTCGGGAGGCCCCGAGGAGCGATGGCAGCACATTAACCGCCACGTCTTCGCCGAGGATGATGGACGCACGGGCGGTGGCTAGGGCCGAATTTCCTACGCCGTTTAACGCGTTAGCGAGGGCATAGACTTGCTTGTCAGGCTGGAGGGCGGCGAACGCTTGCACGTCAAGATTTAAGGCCTTAAATCCGTCCAGTTTTGCCTTGTCTCCACCCAATGCCTCACCTAGTGCCAGCCTCGTTTCGTTGAGGATGTCTTTGAGGAGGTCGAAGTCTCCACCTGTTAGCGATACAGCTTCGCGGAGCTTGAGGATGCCCTCACTGCTAACCCCTGCGGATTTGCTCAGGTTCGCAATTTCCTTGGAGGCCTCCACCCCACTTTGCACCATGCTCCGAATCTGGGCAGATATGCCAGCCATGGAGGCAGCTACGCCAGCGGCCCCGGCGGCAATGCCAGCAGCCATTCCGGCGGCGATGGCACCACCTAGTTTGCCGCCCTCACTTTCAAGGGCAGGCCCCGCTTGCCGCAACTGCGTGCGAGCACGCTCCGCGAACCGACTCGCGTCGGCTGCGATTTCCACGGATATGCTCGATATTGCGTTGCTGGCCATGCTAGTCAGTTATGAAGTCGGTCATTTTGAATGGTTGATTGCTCTTGCCTTTTCCTCCGGTGCGGTTGCCGTGGAATGCAAGGATGCTAGCGGTTAACATTTGTGCCCGTTTGGTTTCCGCCTCGAACTTTGCAGCCTGCTCTTTGTCATGCGTCTGTATGGTGCCGATGATTTCTCCGAGCGAGTAGCGGTCAAGGTAGTCTCCTCGCAAGCCCGCACGCCCCGCCCTGGCCTCAAGGTGGCACCACCATTCACGCGGCGTCAGTTTGGCTTTTGGTTTCTGGCTCCCCGCCTGAATTGCCTCCTAGTGCGACAATGGCCTGCAATGCTTCCATCAGTTCCTTTTCGGTTTTTCCGACGCCATCCCGGAAAAATTGCTCACGTATCGCGGGCAGGCTGTTTGTCTTGAGCACGGCTTCTACGTGCTCTGGGTTTTTCGGATATTGGAGGTGCAAGACCGATTCGTAAAATTCGATTGAGGCATAATGCTGCTTTGGCACACCTTGAGCAAGGTCGATGCCCATGGTGTCCAGCACCTTGCGAGTTGTGGCTGCGGATATGAAAAAGTTCATTAGACAACAGAGTTGATGGTGATTGCTCCCGTGCGCTTGAATGTGAACTCAATAGTGGGCCGCCCCTCAATAGGACTGCCCTGCGAGTAGTTCGTCAGAAAAGCCGAGAAGGTTTGGTAAGTTCGGTCCGTTGGCGGCGTTGTCGAGTGCGATGTTGCATTGGCCCCGGCCTTTGGGTACACGAGGTGAACATCGTAGATAGCGGAGTCCAAGCCTACGGACGCCATAAGCTCGTGATGTGCTCCGTTAGTTATCAGATTGCCAGCACTAGCAGGGCTGGTGATGTTGGGCTCGTAGAAGCCTGTTGCAGTGTATTCACCAGGGTCATGCAAGGCCTCGGGAATGAATTCCTTTGCAGTTCCTAGCGTGCTGTGAGTTGTCGTGTCTATGGCTCCACGCTCTGCGGTGGTGCCGTGGTCCGTGATGGAATGGATTATCTTCCATGCCGAGGCGTCGGTGCTGCCGAGTGGTCGGTAATAGACCAGGGTTCCTTGGGATGTCTTTTTGGTTGCGGCCATAAGTTAGTTAGATTTGAAGGTGAAGGTTATTTCGTAATCCGTCCGGTTTCTAGCGGATCGCTCTTGATGTTGTGCTAGCGTGCTCGGAGCCTCGCTAGCTTCTTCGGCTTCGGTTAGCTGGACAATAACGGCGTAGATTGAGACAGAATGCCCGGTGATTGCGACTGGCGCGGCGTCGCTGGCCTCGATAGCTAGGCGGCAAGCGTGGGAGATTTCGGACGCCTCGGTGAGTGACAGGGCATCCACCGTGACGCTGCATTGGCCAAGCCACTCGCCGGAATGGCTCTGCTTTGGAGGCTGTCCGCCGATGTTGATTTCGACAAACGGACGCCTTTCGTTTTCCCTGGCGGGGCCTCGCGATATGCGTTTCCCTGCCTTTGTGGCTGCGGTGGTGAGCGTCTTGACAACAGCCTCCATGATGGCATTCTGCGGGCTCATCGGCGTGCCCTCCTCCTTTGTGCTGCTCTGGCTACCTGCGTGTCGATGTCATTAGCCAAATCACGGCGTAGAACTTGCAAGCAAGCCTCCTTGCTAGCCGCTGCAGCCCGCGTTAGAAAATTACTTCCGGCAACCAGCGAGCCGTTGCGTGCCTTGAATCCTTTTTCCACTAGGTGGAGGTAACGGGCTGGTGACCTGCCGCGAATCTTCGCCTTGCCAGCGCCAACGCGAGCCGTTGCTATGCCTTCATTGAGTTTCACCTCGGCTTGCTTTTTTAGCCCTTTGCGAAGCGTGCCAGTCCTATTTGGAGCTAATGACTTAGCGGTTTGCAACAATGGCGTAGCTGCACGGTTCAGCGTCCGGCGGTATCCGGTAGCGACGGCTCGCTTGGCCACACGGTCCAGAGCCTGATGCGTCCGCTCCACATCTCGCATGATAGATTGCAAGCTCATTCGGCTGTTTCTGCCCGCCTCCCAACGGCTGTTATCGTCATGAGTTTACCTGTGATTTTCAAGGATTGCACGCTGTAACGCTTGCCCTTCCAGATCACACAATTGATTTTCGGCACAACATCCATGGCGTGGCACCGCACAGTGATTTCGTCGGTGTCTTCATTGCGGCTTTCGACTACACGCCCCCAGAAGCCGCCTTTTGGGCTGAACTGCTCCACAGGCTCGCCGCTAGGTCCGTATCCTTCATTGACGCTTTCCAATGTCATGTAGTCGTTAAAGTTCATGGGGCGATAGCGGTGTGCTGTGCATAGGGTGCTAACAGCATGTCGATAGTTTTCGTGAAATCCGTTGTTGGGTTTTCACTGTCCATCTGCTGGAGCTGTTCCGCCATAAGCAGTATGGCCCGTTTCACGTCTGGAGGCACCGCCCACGCGGTGGTTGCGGTGACTTTGACGTTAGGTGACTTGTCAGCTACGGTATCCGGCGTGACCGTGGCCGATGGGTAAAGCATCGGAGGTTGGCCTTTTTGCAATGTGCATGTAGCTGCAGCCCATGCCCCGTTTTTCCAATACTCCACCACAACGCTTGCCGTGCTGGAGTCGGGAAGAAACTCCGCCCTTCCGACGGACGTGTCCCGGTGGTAGCTCACAACCGTTGCAGCCCCGCAACTCCGCATGAGCCTATGCTCGATGTTTTTTTGAGCCGCCGCAAGGTTGGCGTCGAGACCTGTAGCTAGATTGGCTGCCGCCTCACTGTTAGCGTCCAGACGCAACTGCCCCAGAAGCTCAGCGCGAGTGACGCAGAGCGGGGCGAAGGTTACGGTCTGGACGCTAACAAGAGGCATTGCAGTACCAAACAAAGGTTAGGTGGTGGCGTCTTGGATTGAGGCGAAGTAGTAGGCACTCAGAGCCCCACAGTTGAAATAGCGGCTCACAACAACGGTGTTCGTTGCGGTGGTTGGCTCGTATTTGCGACTGATCACGAGTCCGCCCCAGTAGGCCAGCAGGTATTTGCTGAAATCGCCGAACAGAATGGCGGAACATACGCCGCTGGCCGTGCCTTTGGTGAGTGTGCTTGGAACCTGATTGGACACAAGGCAAGGGTAGCCGTTGAGCGTGTTTTCGCTCTCCCATATCATGTTCGCGGTGCTGGCCACGCGAGGCGTCTTTTTCAGCTTCCCGCGAACCTTGGTATTGGATAGGTAACGCGAGCCCTGGACGTTGGCATCGGCAACCTTGGACTCAAGGTCAACGATATGATCCCATGTTGGAGCACCGCCGTTTGTGCCGATTGCCACCACGGTGGATGCGTCCGTGGACTCTTTGAGAAGGCCTTTTGGCTGGCTGGAGCCCGTGCCCTGCATCGCATAGCCGTCAATGCGGACCGCGAGCCGCTCTAGCATGAGTTGCAGTATCATGTCCCCGATGTTCGGCGAGGATTGCATCAGCAACTGATCGGACAGATCACAGTGAGCGGCGACTCGGTAGGGGCTGAGGCTGGTCTTGCCCGTTGCATGGTCCACGTTAGTGGAGGAGGCGTTTTCCGAAATGATATTGAAGGTTCCGGTCGGCGCAATGTTCGGGATGTCCAGGTTGCCCATGAGGTCGCTCAGCACAAACGCCCCGGCTTGCTCCACGATGGGAGTAGCCAGCCTGCTGGTGATTTGCATCAGGTCCGAGCGTAGGTCGGTCGGAACGAATTGGCTGCCTAGGTTGGAGCCCGTAACGCTTTGCGTAGCCGCAAAACGCCGCTGAGCTGATCGGGCGGCAACCACGCGGAGAGCCTCGGCGGGAATCATGAGGCTGGATGCCTCATGAGGATGCGACACTAGCGCAGTTTGAAACTCGCGGCGAGCTTCCTCGTTAAGCTCTCGCACAAGTCCGCTGCTGGTGTCACCGCTGAGGGCGGCTCGAAGAGCTTTCGCAATGTCCACCTTTTCGTATTGATTTCGCGTCCCGGCGTCCATCCCGTAGGTGTGTCGCTCGTGCTCTGGTATCTGGCTTAGCTCGTGCTGTTTGGCGAAACGCCTTTGCAGGAATTCGAATTGCTTTTCCTGTGCCTCCAAGGCTTCCAGCTTGGCAACAACTTCGGGAATCGGCTTGCCGTCTTTGTCAGTGGCGTTGCTGATCTCCGCCTCCATGGCGGCTCGGACTTGTTTGAGCCCGGATTCGTAAAAGTTCGAGGCGTTGGCTTGGTAGCCAATGGCCAGCAGAAGCGGTATGAGTATGAGTGTGGTTTTCATGTCGTTAGAGTGCTATGGTTGTGGGGAAGTGAAGCGAGCTTTGAATCTTGCTAGCGTAGCTGAAAGCCGCTCTGTATCGCGGTCGGGTTCTGGTTTTTGTTCCGGCTCTGGTGCGGGCTCTGGCTCCGCGTGAGTGATCTTGTCGCAAAGCCCCCAGGCAATTGCTTCGCTGGCATTGAGCCAAGTCTCGGCCTCAAGTGCAGCCATGATTTCGGTGGCTTCTTTGCCAGTTTTTTTAGCGTAGCTCTCTACAAGCAATGAGTCGATTTTGTTAAGGTTTTCCACCTCTTTTGCAAAGTCGCTGGCGTTTCCTGCGAAGATTGTCCAGGCTCTGTGAATCATCACAATTGCATTTGATGCTACGCTAATTTCGGTTCCTCCTAGCATGGCAATGGAAGCAGCGGAAGCCGCAAGGGCATCTATGAAAACCTCCACCTTGTGACCCTTGCTAGCGTGAGCATCCAATGCGTTCAGGATTGCAATTCCTTCGAATGGGTCGCCTCCTCGCGAATTGATTCGAATGACAACGTCCTTCTGTGAGTCCAGCCATGAAAGCACCTGGATCGAGCTGTGATCACCGAAGCCTTCGCCGATGTCGCCATAGATACGGTATTCGTTAGGTGCTGCGGCGTTTTTTCGTGCGAACTTTTGAGCCCATGCCCATCGCTCCGCCACTGCCTCGCATCTTTGCATGGCCTTTGCCCGCCGAGATTTCCAGTCTTTTGGAATGTCGCCGATGCTTGCCAGGTATCCAGCACCTAGGAATGCCGCCATCCGGTTTTCTGTTTTCATTTTCGTTGTCGGGTTTCCGGGCGTGCCAGTAGCTCCGTCGCCAGCGGCTTTCATGTTCATGGGCTCTAGCAGAACGTCGCCTCCGGGAACGGCAGGCAGGTTGATTTTTCGGCGGGCTTCGTTTGCGGTGATTAGGCCGTTGATTCGCAGAACCGCTAGGCTTTCAGCCTGCTTTGCGGTATCAATCCTCACAAGCTTGTCGAAGTCGTGATCGAACTGAACCGTATCCCATTCGGATGAGTCCAGAAGCACACCAAAGCTTTCCTCTAGGTTAGCTGCTAACGGAAGTAGTGTTTGAGCAATGAAATTGTTGGCCTCTTGCTCTGGGTCTGAGTTGTTAGATTCAAACCCTAACATGGAAGGCGGGACGCCAAAGACGCGGCATATTTCCAGGTTCGTAGCTTTTAGGGCGTCAGGCGTGGCGTTCGCCTGTTGCGAGTCCAACTTATCGATCTTCATCGATTCCGAAATCAAGAACGGGCGAGCTTCGCCGCTCCGCAAGTCCATGAGCCGGGCCGCCCACTGCTCGTTGAATTTCGCACGCAACTCTGGCGTGATTTTTGCGGGTGTCGAAACCACGTAGTTGGCAGACCCGCCGCCTTCGTAAAATCCTTGCAACTGACTCATGACGCTGCGAGCAAGGGCGATTGCGTTGGCCGCCCCGACGCTCGCCCCGGTGGTGGTGAGCCCGTCAAACGTGAGGCCGCCGCGAATGACTAGCATTTTTTCCCAGTCTAGTATTTCCATCTTGCCGCCTACGGAAACTTGAAACTGAATGGTGTTATCCACAACCCGTTGGGAAACGCAATGCGATGGAATCGGAGCCAGCTCCGCGTATCCGCCGCCTTGATTTCGCACAAGGCGAACGTATCCAACGCCATTGAGCACAACATTGGCGATGACCGCCCGGCGGAAATCAAAGCCGTGCATGAACTTGTTTGGCTGCTTCAAGAGTCGTGCCAGAGGGTGCTTTGGCAGCCTCTTGCGGCCATCTTCGCTAACGCGGTAAAGGTCCAGAGGGATGCTGGCCATGGAGTCTGACACTTTTTGCAGACAAGCAAATACAGTGCCCATGCCCTCTATGGTGGCGACTGGCAGACCCACGCCACGAAGCACAGCGGCCAACGTGTGGCTCTCGGGCGTTGCGGCGTTGTGCCAGCGGCGAGGCAGTCCGGCTTGTCGAATACTGGGCAAGGTCATAGCCGCCGGAGCTGTCTTGCGACGCTCTAAGCCCATGCTGCCGAGTATTTTTTCCAAAATTGCCATTGCGGCGAGTTTTGGGGGCGATGCGTCCGACGCAATATCTGGTTAGGCTCCGTCTTTAAAATATCGGCCAAACGCGACATTCGCGACAAAAACGACGTGCAAGCGTCGTGGATGTGTGCATTATCGCCAGCACCATGAGTATCAAAAATGTTGCAATCGAAGAAACCGAAGCCCTCGAAGAATCTAAACAAGCCATCCAACCGCGTTGGTTGCGAATCCCAACCGCAGCCCACTATTCCGGTATGTGTCGGAGCTTTCTTTATCAGGCAATGGGAAGCGGAAAGTTGAAAAGCCGCAAGGTGGGGACTATTCGTATAATCGACCGCCTGAGCCTTGATGCTTTCATCGAAAGCCAGGACGCTGGAGGAATTGATTTTGTGAAAGCGAAAGCCAAAGCCAAAAAACAAGCTGCCCGCCGCCGTGTCCAAGCCATAATCACCGCCAACGAAGCCCGCCGCCATGCCCAATCCGACTAACTTCAGAAACCGCATAGGCACTTTCTCGATTACGCCAGATTTTCTTGATCAAGCTCTACACCTGGAAGACTCGCCATACCACGCGATTATGAATCAATGCGTGATCATGAAATGTGAGTTCAACTACCCTCATTTTCGATTCGATTACGTTGCCGCTTCGCATTTGTTTGACGAGGTTCCCGATGGCGTAGTGCCGCCTAAGTATACCTGGGAAATTCGTGAGAATGGCGATGCTGTGCCCGTGCGGCGCCTCCACGAATGATCAAGCTAGTTTCTTGCGGATAATATGCACGAGCCCCGATTCCTCCCCACCTCAATTGCCGCTCGGAAATTCGGTTGCCCGGCCCGCACCCTTCGCCGCCTCGCCGCACAGGGCCGCATCTTGGCAACCCGAACACCCGGAAGGCACCACCTAGTTGCCGTCACAAACAACGGATATGTCCAAACGAATCTCAACAAAACAATTAGCGGACAATCTGCATGTTAGCCGCCGCACCGTGCAGCGCCTCTTGCGTGCTGAGGGCGTGCGTTTCCGCCTCACTCCTGGCAGCCATTACCGCGTTCCTGCCGATTGGCAACCGCGTGGCAACCCTTGCAAAGAGGTTGCAGGTTCGAAAGATCAAATGCCAAATGCGGCGCCATCACCACCGGAACACGATGATGCACGTCAATAGCTGGCACGGCACGGCCTTTGTGCCGCACATAAGGGTCGCAGCAAAGCGGACTCTCGCGGAGGGCCAGCAGTCTCACTCTTTGCCACCGCGTGGAGCTGCGGAGCTTGCGGGCTTTCTTTTGCTTGTCGCTGCTAGGACGCGACGTGCCGAGTCTTTTAGGCAGATGGGGCATGGAGCATTGCGGCAATTTTTGCGAGTGGATCGTCCTCGCTGGAGCGAGGTTTCAGTTTGGCCCGGCTGGATGGCGTTAGCCCTAGTTCGCCGAGTGCGGATTGGAAAAACCGAACGTGTTTTTCGTAAGTCACGAAATGCGGGTTACGGACCAATGCGCCTTTTTTTGTCTCTATTAGATCGCCATCGCCTATGCTCGCAAGCGCGGTTTGCATCCAATGAAAATGCATGGCCGCAAGCTCCAAGCAATGCGAGTCGGATTTCTCCAGCGTGCCCATTAGCTGCATTGCCTCGCGGGCCGAATTCCAGAACCGCAAGGCGTGCGGACGCCGCTGGACGGCTATCGGTATTTCGGATAGCTGCCCTGTTAGCTGGCCAAAGGTTGGTTCAGGTATTTTTTTTGATCCGTTGTCTTGTGTATCCTGTCGGCGACGGCCCATTGAATCTCGTTTCATGCGTCCAGAATCCTAGCTGAATTTCAATATGTCAACATCAAACGAAACATCCAAAATCATGGACGAATACAAAAAAGTAATCGAGGGCGCACGCGCCGCAAAAGAACTCAGGCTTCGCAGGATAGCGGCAATTCCCGTGCTGCTCTTGCCGTTTGCACTGATTGCTTGCGTGTGGCTGTCGCTAGCATTCCCTGGATGCGAAGGACACTTCGTTCTGACCGCGTTTGTTTTGGTTGTGTCTGGATTTTTTTGTGCAGTCTTTGCAACCAAAGATTTCACCTCACTACCAATCGAATGAAACCATTTGGCCAGGCCTACTTCGATCAGTTCTCGCAACCGATTCCGCAGCCTTTCACGAACTTTACCGCGTGCTTTCGATTGCCAAAACTGACCGCATCCGCACGCCCAATTCGCAGAGGCGTATCCCTCAAGGATTGGTTGAAAACACGGACTCTCTTGGGCAGGCCAGGGGTTCACTGCTTCGATTTCGATTCCATGGGTTGCCTCTTGGATTCCCAATTTTGTATCTTGCTGCACTGCGTTCGCACTGGCGAACCACTTTGCGATATATGGTTTTCCAGAAGTGAGGTTCGACACGCCAACTGGCGGGATGTTGTAGCAAGAAGACTTCGTGAGCGCCGCCGCCCTTTTCGAACTGGAAGAAAAAAATAATACTAAGCATGAAACCAATAACCGATGAGGAGCGGAAGCGCATACGCCGCGAGCGTGAACGCATAAAAAAGGAAGCCGCTAAGCGAGAGCGAAGCGGAGAAATAGACCTCAGCCAAGACCTAAAAGACTTGGCCTCAGGAAACTCTCGCCGGGTTTTGACTGTTCCGCTTTCGAGGATACAAGTCCGCGATCTTAAACAGACTGGTTGCCCTGTCGTATCGGCAACCCCAACATCCGCGTTTTATCATGTAGGCCCGCGCGGAGCTTCTACGATTAGAGGACGCCACTCGCTCAAAGATAGAATCGACGGCAAAATGGTTTTCTGGCTAGGCCTAAATGCTGATCGCAAGCCTTTTTCGATGGCCCTATAATGGATTCTTGCACGGCCTACGCTCACGCCGTCATCGTCGGCAAGCTCCCCGCAGGTCCGTGGGTGCGAGGCTCATGCTTGCGGCACTTGGCAGACCTGGAGCGCTCGCAGGATGCGGACTCCGAATTCTACTATGATCCAAGGCCGCTAGCCGCGTTTCAAGCGTTCTGCGGGATTCTCCGGCAATACCAAGATCCTTGGGCCGGCCGTCCAGTTGAGCTGATGCCCTGGCAGTGCTTCATCGCTGGATCAATCCTAGGTTGGAAAAAACGTCTTTCGAATCTGCGTCGTTTTGACTTGGCCTATGTAGAGGTTCCTCGCAAAAATGGCAAATCGGCTTTTGCGTCCGCTTTGATTCTTTACATGTTTATAATGGACGGCGAAGCCGGGGCACAATGCTACACGCTGGCCACAAAAGAAGAGCAAGCTAAAATCGTTTACTCAGATGCCTTGAGGTTTTTCCCACCCGATCTGCGTCATAAATACTTTCGAACGAAATGGAAGGTCACCGAAAGCTTGGACGGCAACTCTAAGCTAATGCCGCTTGGGGGCAATTCGAATACGCTAGACGGACTTAATCCACACTTCGCTTGTGCCGATGAATTGCACGCGTGGAAAGACCGTAACCTCTGGGATGTTATTGTTTCCGGCATGGGAGCGAGGCTCCAACCGCTGATGTTTGGGATTACAACTGGGGGATTCCTGGCGGGTGGTATTTGCTATGAGCTTCGAGAGACAGCTATTCTGTTGAGTGAGGATGCTGGCCGCGGCAAGGTGGGTCTGAGGCACCGTTTCTGCTATGTGGCCGCTCCGTCCGCTGCAGATGCGAAGCTCTGGAAGTCGGAGCGCGTTTGGTTCATCGCGAACCCTGCACTTGGCACGGTTAAGCGGCTGGAATACATGCGACAGCAACTAGATTCTGCGGAAGCTCGCAAGGGTCAGATCCGAGAGTTTAAGGCTAAGCAACTTGACATTTGGAGCGAAGGCGGAGACTCCATGCTAGACACGGCCACCTTTGACGAGTCGGCCCATCCGCAGGATGCCGTAACGCTTGCTTGCGTGGGCCGGGAGTGCTGGGGCGGGCTTGACCTGTCAAGCAACAATGACCTTACGGCTTTCAGCCTTTACTTTCCGCCGGAAGAAAACGGCGAAGGACTGAAGGCCCTGCACCTTTGGTTGACGTGGCAATGGGTTCCAAAAGATTGCATACAGGAAAAAGAGCGGCTCGGGATGCCGTATTCCACATGGGTTTCCGATGGATGGCTACGAACTACGCAAGGCAACGCGACAGACTACCGCGTCGTTCGAAAGGACATCATCGGAATTTGTGCGGCGTATAATGTCCAGGCCGTTGCATACGATCCTATGTTTGCAACGGAATCCGCAATTGAGCTTGGCGAGGCTGGGCTTGAAATGCTCGCCATGGGTCAGACGTTTACCCACATGCACCCGCCCCTACACAAGCTGGAACTGCTGATTGCCCGTGGCGAAATCGGTCAAGTGGCAAGCCCCGTCCTCCGCTGGCAGTGGGGAAACACGAACGTGATCTACAACGCGGGAGGCCTCATGCGGCTCAACAAAGGAGGCTCCGCGACCGGAGTCCGAGCCGCCAAAATTGACGGGCCGGCCTCGCAGGTCATGGCGTTAGGTTGCCACCTCGGTAAGATGGGAGATGCCGAGACTCCGCCGGAGAATATTATTTAGTGAGTCTCATATCCATCCGCCTGTAATGACTCAGATACAATAGCCGAGCCTTTGTAGTTGGCCAGAAATGCTCGCCGTCTTTCGTGACGGAGTAAACGCTTAAGAAGCCAATCTCCTGAATTGCGTGTTCGACAATACGTGCTGCATAACCTTTTCGACGCATGTCGGGCCGCGTCCAGACGCGTAGGACGAAATTGCAGTCCCCCTCGTCCACTAAAATCCTGGAACATACGACGCCGTTTTCTCGCAAAACAAAATAAGTCAGCCAGCCTCTAACGATTCGTACAATCATAGGTTTTGGGCGGTTGGCTTACGCTTGTAAAGTCGATCCGCGCTTGTGGGTGTTCGCTCTAAACGCCCATTCGAAATTGCAACCAGGTTGCTCTGAGGCCCGCATCCTTGAGGCCTCCCAGCATTCCGGGTGCCATTTTTGGTGCTGGAAGTCCCCATCGTAGATGCTTGCCTCTACGGTATATTTGGTGCCAGGACAGATTGCCTCTGGGCACCAAATACAGACGTGCTCTTTGAGGGCCGTATGGTCTTTTTTTGCTAGCAAGATGTAGCTCATGAGTTGGTTTGGTTTAGCAACTGCCGCATCATCCATTCGGCCCCGCCGACTTTGCGGCCTTGCCTTTCGGTTTCGGCAGCGGCCCCGGAATCGACCACGGCCCAGGCTTCGCGGGGCATTCGGAGGCTTCGCGAGATCATGCGCGACCCGTGTTTTGGTTTGCGGCCTCCGTTGCGGCCTCTTGGGATTTTGGGGTGTAGGCTCATTGCGGGTAGATAAAAGATGCCACTGTGGTTATCAGCCACTTCCCGCCTTGGTAATCCACGATTTGGGTATTGTTAGTAATCTCGAAATCATCAACGTCAAATTCGTCAATCAAGATCGGGCACGGAGCGTGCTCGGGAGCGTCTTCGCATTCCCAGCCGGGCGTTTTTTCGAACTCGGCGACGGCGGCCTCAGGCAGCAAATCCGCCCAGGAGGACGGCTAAGAAAACTACGAAGAACATAATTGGGAATTCGGGAGGCTTCTCCCCTTGCGGTGGCGGTGGGAACATGTTTGTGGTTTTGTTGGTTTGGTTTTGGTTTTTGGTTTGGTTAGAGCCCAGATGCTTCTTTGAGCTGGGCGGCTTGCTCTGGCGTGAGTTCGTCCAGCTCTGTCTCTAGGTCCGTCTCTGTCAGATTGCCGTCCTCAAATTTCCAAACGATCGTTTCGACGACCTCGTCATTGTACTCGGCGTAGAGGGCGAATTGGGGAGTTTCGAAAAATTTCGTGGCTACCTCGCAGTCGTCTAGGCTGATGTCCCAGCCTGTGTCGCGTTTAAGGTCCGCAATTTGCTGGTCATCCATGATGCCGCGTGGATCGCCCCAATTGATCGGGCTGATATGGAGGCTGTCGGGGAATGTGCTCATGGTGTGGTTTGGTTTGTTGGGTGTGGTTTGGTTTGTTGGGTGGGACTAGGGTATCCATGTTGTGCGTCCCTTGATGAAGGCGCAGACGGCGGCGTGGGCAGCGTTGGCGTTGGCGGCGTCCTCGGCGTAGGCGGCGGCGCGGGTGGCGTAGGCGGCGGCATCTAGGAAATGCCTCCGCGTCGCGGGGTCTCTGAGTAGCCCCTCGATCACGGGGCGAGGCGCGAACTCATTCAGCAGGTCTGCCAAGAGGTTGCGCCAGAGCATGGGCGTTGGGGCTAGTCTGACCGCAGCCCACATGAGGTGTCCTGGGTTGTTGCAGGCGTCCCAAGCTTCCCAGACCGTCTCGTGCTGCCTCAGTTTCCTTGCGTTGCAGGGTGTGTATTTGCGGATGAATGTCCCTATGTTCATGGTGTTTGGTTTTTGGTTTTGGACCAGGCGGCTTCAGATGCATTCCTCCGTGTCAATTTCCCCAGACTCCACGGCCGCCACGGCCATTTCCAGGGCCTCCTCATGGCGGTGTTTGGTGTTTGGTGCGGTTAGCTGCCTTGTATTCTAGCGTCCCCATCCGAAGACTTGGTTGCGGGCTTCGAGTGCGGCGGCGGTCGCAAGCGGGTTTGGCCCGAGGTCTTTGTCGCTCCACTTGGAGATGATGGCGTTTGCTTTTGCTGTCGTGTTTGCGGCTTTGAGGATTTCTTCGGCGAGTGCGGCGGCTTTCAATAGTTCGTTCATGGCTGGTTTGGCTTGGTGTTTTTCTGTCAACGCGACCATCCTAAAGCCCAATTTTGATTCCGCAACTCAAAATCTAAATTATTTTTGCCCGCCCTGGTTTTCCCGGATTCGCGAATCTGTCACACTCGCGTGAACGC
>JACCDR012470764.1_pt1 | contig 37704 bp, 79 predicted proteins | sample 7446431 | NCBI WGS metagenome assembly JACCDR01 (sample SAMN15323443, study PRJNA562643) | freshwater metagenome | isolation source: river surface water | place: USA:Blue River Watershed | collected 2017-08-17 | reverse complement strand
CGCTACAGCCAGTCATCGCGCGACTACCTCGCGGGCGCGGTTTCCTCGCGGGGTGGACAATGGGCGCGGGGATGTGCGGCGCGGTCGATAGCACGGTTTACGAGACTGAAGAAAGCGCGGCTTATGCGGCTCACTCGATGGCCGAGTATGACGCTGAGGAGTCGATACGGGCGAACATGGCCTAGCGCGTGCCCTATCCAGCCGCATTACGGTGCGCCTGGGTGACGGCATGAGCTTGTCAATCACACACAGAGGAGATCACGAGGATGACATACGTAATCACAGCATCGAACCACGGTCTAAGCAATACGCCGTGCAACTTGGCGGAAGCGCTATTTGGCCGATACAACGCAATCGGAGAGCATGACTCAGCACATGACACGTCGCGCGAGTTTGCGACACTCGCCGAAGCGGAAGCGGCGAAAGCCGAGCTAGAGAACTCCGGCGATTGGCCGGACGGCGCGCCGGACTATGAGATCACGGCAACAGAGGCGGTGGCCAATGGCTAGCCGCCGCGGACTTGTAAGCATCCAGACCGACTACATGGAAACCGTGTCGGCTGGTATGGATCGCTGGTCTCATCGCCGCGACGGTGGACACGCTGGCCGCATTCAGCACGGAGCTTGGCGACGTGCTTACAAGTCGCTTATCGCATGGCAATACACCGATGAGCAGGCGCGGCGCATCATCGCCGACGCCCACGAGCAAATGATGCTCGAACGGGCGGCGATCGACGACGAGCTAAATCATGCTGCCTAGCGAACTCGCAACAGCCGTACACAATGCGCTGGTTGAACTGTCAGCGCTCAATTGGATGCCGGTATTTGATCGGCCAGAAAGGATTGAAGAAATGCGGAAAGTGATCGAACACAACATAGAGCGAGCGATTGAATCGAAAGAGCCCCGCAATGGTTAGCCATACCTACAAAACCATCGACACGCCAGAGGGCGAGTACATCACGACAGCGGACGGACGGCTAACGGTGCTGAGTGACCAGGCATCGGTGGAACGGCTACAGGCCCACGCGCCAGAGTTGCTGGCGGCGCTAGAGGCGATGACATTACTCGAAGATCGCATCTTTCGCTCAATTCCGCCGACACTAGCAGGTCAATCGCTTGAAGAAGACTTTGCGAGTGCCATCAATCAAGCCCGCGCCGCGATCCGGGCCGCGAGGGGGGAGTGATGACCTACACCTACAAAAAGCAATCGGACGCCGACGAAGTAGCCCGCAACATGGCCCGCTATCTTCGCCGTAAGCGAGTAGAGACGAAAACAGGCTGGCCGCATGGCTCTTACGATATCCTCACCCTTACGCGCAAGCTGAACAAGACAACGACGCTGGAAGTAGACGACAGGCTAATGGTGGCGTTTCCCGGACTCGCGGACATCGCGACCGAGAAGCGCTGTATCTAACCGTAATCCCCGCATGGGCGGGCCTCTAATCAGGCCCGCGAATGAGCGGATTACAAGCTCAAGAGAGGATCAAATGGATATCACAATCAAAATCAACTGTGACAACGCGGCGTTCGGCGATAACGACGATGACGCCATGTGCGAAGTCACGAGCATTCTACAGGAATGGCTCAAACGTGGGACGTTGACAGGGCGCAAGCTGCGCGACACGAACGGGAATATTGTCGGACAAGTGGAGGTGGAAGCGTGACCATCAACGACTACATCACCGCGAACGGCATCACAGCCAGAGTTCGGCGCATCGATAGCAGACCGGGAACCGATTGGGGGCCGGGAGCGCGACACTTCCGAGTCACGCTGGAACGAAACGACATCACTAAATGGCCGGGCAAGCGGCGCATCGACGTACAGTTCTCGCAAGGGTCCGCGCATACGGTAGACCCTACCGCCGCCGACGTGCTTGATTGCTTGGCCAGCGATGCGAGCGGCGCGGAGCAGTCTTTCGAAGATTGGTGCTCTGACTACGGCTACGATACCGACTCGCGCAAAGCTGAGAAGACGTACAAGGCTTGTGTATCGATCCGCGAGCGGCTGATGGCGTTTCTCGGCGCGGACTTCAATGACGTGGTTTATGAAATGGAGCGACTGTAATGTTGAACATTCACGACATCACCCAATGGATTGACAACGATGAGGGCCTGTACAACTGGTGGCGAAGCTCGCGCCAGTCCAAGCGGGCCTTCATCGCCGCGAACCGCGCCGAACTGACGGCGTGCATCGAGCGGGTTATCAACGGATCTAAGCCCGCGCATTACTTGGCCTATGGCGGTGGCCGATGACCATCACCGAGATAGCCCGCCGCGTCAAAGAGCGCCGTGATTACGTCCATGTCCGCTTGATTAGCGGCGGCGGCTGGAACCGTAGTGCATCATCGGGCCGTCGCGTGCGGCGTCCCGGTGACGGCATTAGCCGTTAGAGAGAGAGGACAACGATGCACTACCAAACCGAAGACGCGCTCATGCGATGCCGCATGGAGGGCAACATCCTACCGGTCCGCTGCAAGATGGCGGAATCGGGAAATAGCTACATTCTCCGCGCCGCGAACGGCGAGCGGCGCTGGATCTTCACCGGGACCGCCCACACGGTATTAGCAAACGCTGAATGGCCGAAGTATGGCAAGAACGCGGTGTTGTGGCGCAATGCGGGGGAGTATGCCGCCATCTAAATCCCCACAAACGCTGGCGATCATGGCCGAAGTCCGCGAGACTGCCGCCACGTTCACCGAGATCGCGGAGCGGTACGGCATCACACGCGAGCGTGTCAGGCAGATCGCGAAAGCGGCTGGTATCGTCGGCATACCGCGCAAGAAAGAGCGGTCGAAAGCCGCGCGGGTGCAGAAGCGTTACACGGTCGGCTACCGCCACCACGATTTTGTCCGCGCCGTAAACCGGGCGCTGGCTTTGATCGGGTGCAGGTATTGCGCTGGATGCCGGAAAGCCGTCGAGCTTGATTTGATGGGCGCTGGCCGCGCTAGGAATTGCAAGGCGTGCAATACAGCAAGAACAAACGCCTACTACCACAACGGCGGCGGCAAAGCGAAGTTAAAGGAATGGAAGAACGCGAACCGGGAAGCGTGCAACGCTTACCAACGCGCATATTATCGACGAAAGAACGCCCGCCCCGGCGAATAGGGGCAGAAAGAGGATGAGGATGAGAGACAATCCAGACAACGCACCCCATAAGCAAACAGAGTACCGCTCGCGACTCGAAGCGATGGACGATGCAAAGCTATTCGAGGAGACTAAAGACAAAATTTGGCTCTCGGCTTACGCGGCCAATAACCCGCGATCTTGCTACCACTGGCAATGTGATGCTACCTACGACGAGTGGGATCGGCGAGGCAAGACGGACCAGTACGATCAAGCCCATAAGCAGGTGTCCCGTGGTTGACACCCTAATCTACACCCTAACCGCGCTCGCCTGGGCGCTCTGGTGGTGGCTGTTCCGAGAAGCGCGGAGAATAGAGAAGGCGCGGAGAGCGGAGCGGGAGGACCCATTTAAGCGCGCCATCAACCTCGCAAAGGCAGCTTCAGAGGCGCTCGCTAGAGAGCAGGAGGATAACAAGCAATGACGCACTACACAATAGCCGCATTGCGCGCGGCGATGTCCGAACAGGGTATCAGCGACGCGGGCCTCGACATCCGCTATGAGGAGGAGCACGTCGGCTATCCTGGCGGGTCGTATATCAACCGCAATATTGTGGTCAGCGGCTACGGTAAGACCGAGCGCTACGATGCCGTGATGACTGCACGCAACCCAGAGTTAACGGCGTGCGAGATAAGGCAAGTGTTTACCGACCCCGCCCGCGAGTCGGTGCGCAAGGCCGGAGAGGGGATGGAGCGATGACCAAAAAGCAACGCACTCTCTTATCCGCCGGCGTCTTAAAGTTCGCCGAGCAACGAACAGACGGCGACACGCGCGCCGCCTTGACCGCATTACTCGCCGACGTGAGACACGCCTGCGATCTCAAGAAACTAGACTACGCCAAGCTGGACCGCGAGGCGTATCGGATTTACCAAGGAGAGATATCATGACACCCGTACAAGCCCAAGAGGGCGAGTGGACCTACACCCACATCACTATCACCGATCACATCCTAGCGCCGATGCGCCGCTACTTCGATGAACATGGAATCAAGTTTGCGATGTACTACCGCATCCCGAGTGAGCACGTCTTCGAAGCATCATTCGGTAACGATCTCGCACATGCGGTATCCGAGGAAGCCGCGCACGAGTGGATCATGCGCAAATGGCGCGAGTCTGGGGACCAGTTCCCTTCGAGGTTGATGCCTAAAGCAGAACAAGATGCAACCGCCGACGCCGAACTGATCGCGGCGATGGAGGAGTTATGAGCGTAGCCGACCTAATCGCCATCCTTCAGCAGTTCGACCAGACGCTGCTTGTGTCTATTCCCAGTAGCGACGAGTTTGGGCAAGGACTGCCCGTGTACGCGGCTGGTGCGCGCGTGGTCAAGAAAGACGTTTATCGACATGATCGGAGCGTCATGCGGGAAGAGGATCAAGATAAAAACGTGCAATGTGTGGAGGTGCATTCATGACTGCCCTCACCCGCCCAGTGATCCGCGAGACCAGCGCCCGCGACCGTGGCCGACCGATCATCGTCGAACTGCATACGCATGAGATCGTGTTCCGCGAGAAGGGCCGGCGATCAAAAGTGGCGGTGCCGATCCTGGCGGCTCTGCATCTGGCGTACAAGTTGGAGGCGAGGGAGAAGATGAAGGAGAAGAAGAAGCGATGATTATTCTAAACGACGGCGCTTACATCGAAGCCGACCGCTACCACGTTTGGGCGGAGAAGGCAGACGGGACGAAAGAGGAAATCGGCGAGTACATGGACCTGCTCACCGCTCGCTCGCTGGCGAATCGCTACCTGTTCAAGTCGAAGGAAAGCAAGCAGCCGACCGTGTATATCAAGCGGACGCTGACGGTATCGGAGTATGTGCGATGACCCGACACGCCGATGATCTGCTGGTCTGCCTGCTGCTGCTCGCCGTCCTGGCGCTGGGGAGTTGCTGATGACCGCCCTAACCACAACAAACCATAACCTGATCGTCCTCGCGCTGCAAGGCATCGCGAACGATCACACGCGGCGGGCCTACTCAAGAGAGCTAGCCCGCTTCCTGGCTACTAATCCGGCCGCGCTCGACCGGCAAACGGTGCTGCAATATCGAACGTCGATGGTCGAAGAGGGGCGCTCAACGGCGTCGATCAATATGGCTGTGACAGCAATCCGCAAACTGGCGCTCGAAGCGCACGAGAGCGGGGCGCTGGCAGAGTCGGCGTTCGCCGGTATACACCGCGTCGGCCTGCTCTCCAAAAAGCCAAGGCGAACCGGCATCTGGCACGATAAGGGCGACGTAGAAACGCTGCTCTCGCGTGTTCCAAACACCAACCGCGGCCGTCGCGATCGCGCGGCGGTGGCAGTCATGGTCCTGTGCGGACTGCGCCGGGATGAGATCGCGCGGCTGAAATGCGACCAGTTCCAGAATCGAAACGGCCGATGGGTGATCGCCGATGTGCTCGGGAAGGGGGATAAAGTTCGGACGGTCGGGATGACCGAGACGTGCTGGCAGATCGTTAACGAGTGGACGGCAGGGCGAGAGGGCTGGTTCTTCCCGGCGATCAAGAATCCCGACCGCGTGACCTCTGACCCGACGAGTGGAGAGGTAGTCTACAAAGCCTGTAAGCGGTACGGCGTGCGCCCGCACGACCTGCGGCGGACGTGCGCGATGCTGGCCGATAACGGCGGGGCGTCGGTCGAGGAGATCAGTTTGCAGCTTGGCCACCAGAACGCGGCGACGACGGCGCTATACATGCGGGCGAACAAGGCGCTGAAAAATACCGCCGCGGATAAAATCGTGCTTGCAATCGGGAACGGGGTGGCATAAGATGGTATCTACGATGCAACAACGCAACAACGCAACGGTGAGGACAAGCGCTATTCGCGTGTCCGATGCGTGGCATAAGTGGCTGCGCTCGGAAGCGGCAAAACAGGGCATTCGGCTGGCGGCAATGGCCGAGCAGTGCTTCGCGCTGTATCGGGTACGGAAGGGGGCAAAGCGATGATCGACACCGCCGTATCCCTACTCAAGGCCGTGATCCGCAAGGACTACAGGGAGCAGCATCGGCTGGCTTTAGCACTGGCCGACGATGCGCTATCAAACATGGAGAGACAGAGCGTGACTGTCGAGGACTTGTTGTATAACGCAATTCGGAATGAACAGTCACGGAACGTAAAGGCCGAGGACGCAATCGAGGAGGCGAGGAGATGAGCGACCAGATTGAATTCGATGTTGTGGTGTACGACGGATGTTCAGTCGTGCAGCGGTTTGAGGGCTTCACCAGCCGCAAGGCGGCAGAGGTTTGCGTCTCGTCGATCGCCGGCCGCATCAGCGAAAGCTGCCGTGTGGTCATCGAGGTGCGCTCGCAATGACCAACCTGCTAATCGCCGCCATGATCGGCTGCATCGTCGTCGGGAGCGTCCTGCTCTGCTTCGCTGTTGACTTCATCGACATGCCAGACGGCGAAACTGAAGTCGTCGCTGAGTGGTTACAAGCGTGGTTCGGCGTGGCGCTGTTGATGGCGGCGGCTTTCATCGCGGCGGCTCGGTGGCCAGTATGAGTTTTCCGGCGCGTAGCTCAGCAGGTAGAGAGCGGGCCTTACCATGGTCAGAAGTCGCTGGTTCGAATCCAGCCGCGCCGACTACAGTTGAGCGAGCTACCAAAAAAGGGGTCAATGAGGTTCCAAGTGGTGTAAGTCCGGCAAAGCCGATTGGTTCGGACCAAGAAAAGAGGCGCAAACCTAAGCTGGTGTCGGTTGCCTCTTTGCTCGCAATCAAGATCGGTCTTGGATTGACCCCGCCATACACGACGGCAGTACCCGGAGGTCCCAGCGCCTCCGGTCAAAAGCAACGACAGAAGGGAGGTGTGCTTTCCGCAAACTTTAATCATCAGCCAATACATCGAGGATATCCACCGGGCGCACTCGACTCCTAGCGGGTGCCTCCGGTCGGCGGCTTCCAAGTCTTAGCGGCCTACCGTCAGCAGTATCGGACCCGCACGAAAGCAACCGAGCCGCCAACCGGGGAACGCAGCCCCGAAAACCGAAGTCATCCGGCAGATGACCAGTACGAACGCTTGCTGATAGCCGGACTCCCTGCGTGGACGCGCAGGGGCTCCGGTCGGCGGCTTGGACCGGATGGTACACCTCCCGTAGGAGTCGCCAGGCCATTACCGAGCCGCCAACCGGGGTGAAATCTAAAGCAGAAGCGGGGGAACACGCTTCTCGCCCCGAAAACAAGGACAACAAAATGAACATGCACGCCTTTTCAGTCGCAAATAGCATTCGATGTGAGTCGCCGACAGGATTTAACCACAAACTCAAAGACTGGAGTACCTCTGACTGGTTTACCGCTGTTCTTGGCGAACTAGGGGAAGCAGCCAACGTCGCCAAAAAGCTGAACCGTGTTCGCGACGGCATTCCAGGCAACAAGGAAACAACGGAGGATCTTCGAGAAAAGCTCGCCAACGAACTCGCCGACACTTACATCTACCTCGACTTGCTATGCCAACGAGAGAATATCGACCTACCCTTGGCAATCCTGAAAGTTTTCAAGGCGAAGTCGCAACAGATCGGCTATGATGATCCGCTGATTGCCAATCTTGAACGCCAAGTTCACGGCGACTGATTGCGGATCACCCGAACCGTCAAGCCAACTCCCCGCCGTGACCGTTATACGGCGGGGATTTTTTGAAAGGAACTGAATGGCAATTAAACGAATCACAGTACAAGAGTCCGAAGCGCTTATCACGGAGATCATCAAAGAGTGCGCTCGCTTTGGAGAAGAAGGGCTGATTGATCCTGCGAAGGGCCGCGCTGCCTGCATCCTTGCCGAAGCTATCTTCACCGCCGTCGATAACCACCGCGCCGCCAACCGCAAGCCGCGTCCGCCGAAGAGGGTGACGCCCAATGCCTGAACCAATCAAGATTCTTGTCGGTAGTCTCGGGTACTCCCAGTACATCGCCATCCCGGCCTCGCAGCCGGAAGACCGTGAGACGGCAAGCAACAAGAACGAAGCGATCATCGCTTGTCTTGAGAACGCCGGACTCATTGAGATCATCGACCTCGATGCGACGAAGCGGAAGAAGCAGGCGGCGGAAGCAAGGACGGGGGAGTAGGCAATGGCAATCGACTTCACCCCCCAACACAAGCGCGGCAGCGAGTACCTATTTGCGCCGGAAGACATCGCCATTCCTGCCGAGATGAATGGCAGACACGACCTGCCCGACATCACGCACCTCATTAAAAGCATCGAAAAGTACGGCCAACTTCAACCTGTCGTTATTCGCAATGACGGCGGTACGCCGACCCTCGTAGCAGGCTTCTCCCGATGGCGCGCGATCTGTGAGATCAACGGAACGCGGCCGGCAGGAGAGAAGATGCCGGTGCGGTGCGTCCCGGTGCGTTGCGATGAGAACCAAGGGCTGTTGCGCAACATTCACGAGAACCGCAAGCGCAACCCGACTACTCCCTTGGACGACGCCTACAATATGCAGAAGCTCGAACAGATGGGCAAGACCATTGCCGAGATCGCCGAGGAGTATGGCGAGTCTGCGCAGTGGGTAAGCGGTCGGCTGTCTTTGCTGTCGCTTGCACCCGAAGCCAAGCAAGCTCTGTCATCCGGCAAGATGAAGGTCACGGCGGCTATCGCGATCGCCAAGCTAGCGGCGAAAGCGCAGAAGGAAAAAGTCAAGGCAGGCAAAGTCAAGACACAACCGAAGCGATGGAATTTCGGACAGGTCAAAGAGACACTGACCTTCGTTGTGCGCGAGGGGAAGGCCCCTGAAGGGTTCACCTGTACCCGTGCTGAGTTGGATGTCATCGACCGCTACAGTTCGTGGTTGCTGGAGAAGACGACGGGGAGGGAATCGTGAAGTGCCCTGAGTGCGTCAGCCAAGGACTACGCAGTTGCGTCACTGTTGGCGGGTCAATGACGACAGCGATGATTGTTTCTCAATATTACGATAAAGACGGAAATTTACATATCCATGACCGCAATAAGAAAACCCAGTACTACCGTTGCTCGAACGGACATCAGTTTTCTGAGAGTTGGAAGAGTCCGTGCCCGTCGTGTGATTTTGGGAAGGCTGTATGACCTCCACCGAACGCCAAGCACTCATCGACCGCCGCGCTAAAGAGTACCGTGGCTTTGACTTCGCAATGCCATCGTGCCCAGGCTGTCAGCACGACACCGTAGCCGAGTACGGCGAGCGGTACGTGACGGCCAGTATCACCGGCTGCAACAAGTGCCATCGGAGTTGGTGTGACTAGTATGACTATCGAAGAGTTGCTGAACAAGATACTCGAAGCGGATACCAGGACGACTGCACTTGAGCAGCGTGTGGCCGCGCTAGAGTCGCAACTAAAACCGATAAAAGAAATCCCAGGATCAGAGACGGACTGTTGGAGTCCAAGGTGGAGGGGGAGATGAGCCTCACCTTCTCCCCCGAGGACCACACCTACCGCTTCAACGGCAACAAAGTCCCGTCCGTCACCGGCATTCTCAAGTCTGTCGGCCTGATTGACGATCGCTGGTTCAACGAGGCGGCAACGTGGCGCGGATCGGTTGTTCACAAGTGCTGCGAGTTGTGGGACAAGGGGCGGCTCAACGAATCGACCGTTGACCCTGGCGCGCTGCCATACCTCGACGCATGGCGGGAGTTCTGCGTTAAAACCAAGTTCAAGCCGCGCACGGTCGAAGTGCCACGCTTTAACGCTCTCGGTTACGCTGGCACCGAGGACGCCGAGAACGAAGAGTTCGACATCGACCGCAAGACCGGGGCCTCGCAAAAGTGGCACGCGCTGCAACTTGCTGCGTACTCCCAGTTCCACCCACGTCCACACACGCGCCGGCGCTTTGCCGTGCAACTGAAATCCGATGGCCGTTACATCGCCACCGAGTACAAAGGAACAACCGATTGGGCCGCTTTTCAAAGCTGCCTTAACATTTACAACTGGAAGAGACACAATGGAATTACAAACCCCTAGTTTCCCCGAGGCCCTGACACTGCCGGAGCAGGCCAAAGCCATCGCTATCCGCGATCAGGCGACTTATAACCAAGCGGCGGATCTAAAAATCTATTGCGCAAACTGGCGCAAGCGGATCGTAAAAGAGTTTGAAGAGATGAAGGCCGACGCGGCAAAAACTCACAAACGAATTTGCGCGAAAGAAAAAGAGCACCTCGACCCTGTTGTGGAGGCTGAAGGCATCGTGACCACCGCCATCAAGCGCTGGACAGACGAGCAGGAGCGGCTGCGTCTAGCCGAGCAGCGACGGCTAGAAGAAGAGGCGCGCAAAGCCGCTGAAGAAGACCGCAAACGCCGCGAAGCCGAAGCTGCTGAGATCCGCGCCGCGGAACTGAAAGCAGCCGAAGAGTTGCGCCAGAAGGACGAAGCTCTCCGCCTGGAGCGTGCGGCCGAGGCCGAGCGCAATGGCGGCGACGTGGACGCGGCGCTCAACACGCCCGTCATTGAAGTGCCGGAGGTAGCTCCGGTCGAAGCCTACGTTGCGCCACCGGCACCCGTCGCACCCGTCGTTGCCGCGCCGACGTTCGAAGCGGCGAAGGGCCTTGGCATCCGGCGAACGTGGGGCGCAGAGGTGTTTAACCTGAAGATGCTCTGTGCCGCCGTCGCTACTGGCGAGGTGCCGGAGTCCTACGTCCAACCCAATCCTGTCGCGCTCAATGCACGGGCGCGATCCGATCAATCCATGATGAAAGTGCCCGGCGTACGCGCCGTGGCGAAATAAAGGAGAACCATGAACGCAGCAGTACAAGAGCAGACGGCACCCGCTGCCGTCGAACAACAACCAAAGGTGTCAGTCTTTGACGACATCGTAGAGAACACCAGCGCCCGCAAGCAGGCCGAGCAAGCCAAGGCCGACCTATTGATGGGCCGCACGTATGGACCAGGACTCGGCATCGCCCCCGAACTGGCCGCACTCAAGATCGCCTACGGTCGAGACTTCGGCTTTCTGCCGGCGCAATCCCTGAAGTTCATCCACGTTATCAACGGCGTCCCGTCGCTGGAGTCGAGCGGACGAACGAACCTGCTTGTCAAGGCGGGCTACTCATGGAAGCCTGTCAAGCACGACGACACGACGGCCCACTTCCAGTTCTACCGCCACGGCGAAGTGATGACCGATGCCGCCGATAAGCCGCTCACTGTCCAGTTCTCAATGAAGGACGCGGAGCGGGCTGGCTACGTTGTCGCATCGCGCGGTAAAAGCGATAAGGGCAACTACGATAAGGTCCCGATGAACATGCTGTTCGCCCGGTGCTTGGCAAACTTTCACCGATGGCACGCGCCGGAAGTTGACGGTGCGATGATGGCTGATCCAGGAGAAATCCTTGACCGCGCTATTGAGGCAACGCAAATGCGGATGCCGGAAGAGATCAAACAGGAGGTGGTGCAAAATGCCGTGGCAGGATAACGAGTGGACGGCGGCGAAGGTGGCAGATGTAGAGTACATTCTGTCACCGCAAAAACAAACTCCCGGCTTGGAGTTGACGTGTCATCACCCAGAAAACGGCGAGATCAAAGGTGTCTGGTGGATGACCAACACGCTCAACCAAAAGACTGGGATTCCAATGTGGAAGGTAGTTTATCAACGACTTCTACTTCTCGGTTGCACCGAAGAAGAACTCAAGAAGTCGGATACATGGGTTCAGCACATCAAAGAAACCATCGTCGGGAAACAGGTGTCCGTTATGCCAGAAACCGACAACTACGGGACCAAGGCATCGGCCATTGGCGTCAGCACTGGTGGTGGAGGCGGTTTCCACGCACAGGCAGCTGGTGGCGCTTCTCCGTTCGCTGTTGCGCCGATGTCTGATAACGAGGATCTGCCCTTCTAACCACCTTCCCGCGCCGCGACTGCGTTGAACTCCTCGGGGGAGGAGAGACAGATCGCGGGCGGCGCGGGAGACAATAACACCATGCACCCACCAAACTGCCATTACCACCCCGACCTTTGCCGTGAACTGTACCACCCAGAGATGCCACACCACGAGACGCCGGAGCCGACGACGATGTGGTTGGTTGGGCTGGCGCTGATCGCTGTGATAATCGCCGCTCGGAGGCACCGCAATGCACTCCGCTGAGATGTTCTTCGCCATGCTAATCGGCCACGCGATCGCGGACTATCCCTTACAGGGAGACTTCTTGGCGCGTGGCAAGAACCACCGCAATCCGTCCCCCGGTATGGCGTGGTGGATCATCCTACCAATGCACTCCCTGATACATGCCGGAGCGGTATGGGCCGTCACAGGCAGTTCGGCACTTGGGCTTGCCGAGTTTGCAGTCCACTGCGTCATAGACTAGCTGAGATGTGATGAGCGGATCTCGTTTGTAACCGACCAAGCGTTGCATGTGATCTGCAAAGTTGCATGGGCCGTAATATTTCTTGCCATAAACTAAACCTTGTGGTAATCTGAAACAGTCCGGGTAGCTCCCGGACATCATCCACCCTCTGTGCGGGCGTTCCTTGGAGCGCCCGCCTCTCTGAGTGCGTGGATAGAAAGAGAGAGAGACGATGAACCTGAAGATGCGACCGATGAGCGAAGCGCCGCTGAATACGCCGATCCTGCTCGTTTACACGGACGGATCACATCGGCACACAACATTACATGGTCCGGTAATCCCTGCGCAGTGGGGCCTAGTAAAAGGCTTCTATACCTTCTCCGACCTCCTCCGCGCCGCCGAGATCGTGGCCGCGATCATGCCGGAGGGGTATGAGTACGAGGCTGCTGGTGATGTCGAACCGGATACCCAGGCCAAGCATGTCTGGCGTCGTGTCTCCTTCCGCCGCATCGCCCCGCCCGTGGAGTACGAGTACGTGACGGATGGGAAAGAGCGCAAGCCACGACCAGGCGATTGGATTCCGATGCACGGTGGATTCTCTGAAGTCCGTGCCGGAGACATCAACTTCGAGTCGCAACTCTGCTACCGCCGCGTGGAGGTGAAACGGTGATCGAATACGCTTGCACCCTCATCGCCGTCGCCGCCGTCTCGGTGGGAGTCGTGGCGCTCTACTACCGCGTCTACCACCCGGCGAAGTTCTGGCGCGTCATGGCGTCGTGGTTCAGCGCGGGAAGCGCTCACGCCGAGATTGAACAGCGGGTGTGCAACTTTCGCGAAGTGCTCAAGCGGCAGGCAGCGGCGACTGGAGCCACTAAGCCCGCCGGCGCGGGCAAGGCCGTGATCGACAACGGGCGGGAGTATCAGGTGGAGGAGAGAGCATGAGAACACGAATCGAAGTTGTCCGCGATGCCGTAACGCTTGGCAAGGGCGTGGCGATCCAAGATGCCGAGAACGCTGTTTATGAAGCGGCTTGCTATTGGGCCGAAGGACTTGAAAACCTCGGCCATCATCGCGGTAACGGGCATCACACCGCGCAGGAGATTGCTGCGTTTGCGCGGAAGTTAATGAAGGAGCGATGGATCGAGAAAGGCGGCGCGGCATGACCCAGGAGCAAATCGAACGCCTTCGTTCGGGCGCTGAAAACCATCTAGCAATGCTGCCTTCTTCCAGTTTGGCTCCAGACATACTTGCGCTCCTCGCCGAGCGCGACCGCTACGAGAAGGCGCTGCGGTGGACCGACGAACACTTGACCGGCGAACAGCCATTCACTCGCGCGATTAAGGATATTGTCCAGGAGGCGCTGCGATGCGAGTAGCCGAACTGCTGGAGTGTATCGCTGCGACCGTGTTCCTGTGCGCGTGGCTGGGGCTCGTGGCGGTGCTAGTGAACCGACAAGGGAGGCACCGATGAGAACCGCCGCCGACGTGCGGAAGTGGGAGGTGGAGAATGCCTAACGCCCTCGACCTACTGACCGAGTGGCTGGCCGGAGAGCTAGAAAGCTACACGCGAGTTGCGTTTATTCACAGGCCGCCTGGAAGGCAGCGATGGTCCTGCGTGGCAGAGGAAAGGTTTATGTCGGGTAAAGACGATGCGAGTGCTGCGGTCATTTCAATCGCAACGCATCGCGGTAGCGGCCCAATCCCCGACGCCGCCATTCGCGCGGCTGTGGAGAAAGCGAACAAGGAGCGCATCTAATGTCTCGCGAAGAAATACAGCGCGGAGATTGGGCTGAAGTAGTGAAAGCCACTCATCCAGATCGTGCAAAACTGCTGGCAAAGATCGAAGGGCTGACTTTGCCGGAACCGATGTCTGGATGCCACCTATGGCTTGGCCATACCAAACTAGGCATGGAATATGCGCGTTTATTTTGCCCTGTTCGCAAGAAGGAAGTGACTGTTAGCCGCATGCTCTTTGAGTTGCTTCACGAAACAGTTCTACCCGCTGGAATTTGCGTTTGCCACAAGTGCGATGTGCCCAACTGCATTAACCCGCAACACTTGTTTGCGGGTACGTATTCAGAAAATCAACTCGACGCAGTTAGGAAAAAGAGAAACTACTTAGCATCAAAAGAAACATGTATCCGAGGGCACCGTTTCGATGAAGTAAACACAAGGATAAGCAAAAACGGCTATAGAGATTGTCGTGCCTGTTATCGAGACAGAAGAAAAGAGAAAGCGAGGAGAGGGTAATGAAGAACATGCTAGGGCAGGCGCATGACCGCATCGCTGAACTGGAGGGGGAGGTTGCGCGGCTCTTTGAACAAATCGAATGCCGCGACCAGCGCAAGATGTATGTCTGGACCGACCGCTTTTCCTATCTCGCCGTAGCACATGCCAAGTCAGTTTCAAAGGCAAGGGACCTGCTACTGAGCAACGATTGCATTGGAGAATCTGGTGATGGTAGTTGCCCCGAGCGCGACAAAGCCAGAAAGACGGTGCTATCCACAAATCCGTGTATCTGGCTTGGAGAAAACGCCGAATTTGCCTTAACGGATAGCGCTGAATTGAAGGAGCAAGAGCAGCACAGCGCTCGGCTTGAGGAACGAGCATCAAAGGCGGAGGCCGAACGCGACACGCTGCTGGCCTCCGTCGCGACGTTGCGGGAGGCGCTGGAGGAGTTAAAGGCCGAGTACGAAGGCGCTGGTATGAACGACGACGAGCGCAAGACCACGTATATCTGGAGTTTGACGCGCATCGACACCGCCCTCACCAACCCCGCGACCACCGAGGCGCTGGAGCGGGTGCGGAGGGATGCGAAGGCGGAGGCAATTGACGCGATCCGCAAAGAGGCTGATGAACTTCGGACTTTAAGCGGTAAAGGGTCTTTGCGTGCTCGTCTGCTGGCTCTGGTGGTGGATGAACTGCTCGCCAACGCCGCCGAACTGCGAGGTGGGGAATGAGCGAACAGATAATTCAAAGCGGAAAGTTTACCGTAACCGGGCCACCAGACGATCCGACCGAGTTTAAGGCCGAGATTGAAGTAGGGCCGGGAGGAGCGGAGATCACGGCAACCGCGAAGGACGGACTTATTCGCGCAATGTTTGAATCTTTGCTTGAGTCATTCAAAGCGCACGGCGGGGAGAATTACGTAGAGTATTGCGTAAAGTCGGGCGGTGAGGCGTTCCGTATCCTTCTACAGCGGGACAAAGGAGAGACTCCGGCGCAGCAGAACACGCGGCTCCGCGCCGAGATCGCCAGCCTAACCCAGCAACTTGCCGACGCCGAACTTGCCAACCGCGTGCTCACGCTGGCCGCGAACGAGTTGGATAAGGTGCGGCGGGAGCGCGACCAACTCCGCGAGCAACTGGCGGCGGCGCAGAACCGAGTCCGCGACTGGCGGGAGACGGCTGAGAACTACATGCACCACTGCTCGAAAGCCTGCGAGCAACTGGCGCAAACTGAGGCCAAGTTAGAACTCGCAATACTGGCGCTTTCGAAGCGCGAGCCGGAGCCGATGACGGAAACGAGGAGCAAGTGACCGACAAGCGCTGCGGGACGTGTGCGAACTATGGGCCGTCATCGGTTGACGGGTGGGGCTATTGTCTCTTTGATCTCAGGGAACTGACAAAAATTGCGCCAGTGGCCGTCGCAATTTCTATGACTTCATCGGCTACTCAACCGCAACAAGGCACCGACTGCCCCTGCTGGACCCCGAAGGAGGCCACCGATGTATCAGTTTGATCCAGAACTAGGCTACGTTCCAGCTATCCCAGAACCTTTTTGGGAGCGGTCGTGGCGAACATGGTTTCGTTGGAAACCGTACTGCGGCGAGTGCCGACTGCTACTTAAGACCAGAGCCGAGTGGGACACCCACTATGTACTCAACCATATAGAGGAGGCCACCGATGCAACGGCAGAGTGATGAGCACTACAACACCTACATCGTTGATTACGACTTTGCCGGAGCGAAATACAGCTTCGAGATCAAGGCCGAGTCCTGGCGCGTGGCAGAGAATGCGGTGGCGGCGATCCGGCAGTCGGCGGTTGTCGTCGGCGAGAACCCGGTGTCGTTCGCGCCGGGTACGCCGAAATGGGTCGTGATGTTGAAACTGTGGTGGAGGGGGATAAATGCCAAGACCGACCGATGACGAGTTGCGGAGTTGGCTAGAGCGACTTCGAGCGGCGAACAGTTGGGAGGGCCGGGACGTTATTCCATTGATCGAGGAGTTACTGGAGCGGCGGGCGGTCGACAGAAACGCCGACAGCAAGGCGGCAGAATTACGCAGATGGAATGGGGAGGAATAAGATGACCCACGAAGAGATGGCGCATGTGTTGGAAACTGTAGGCATTCAATGGGCGGCACGCCTCAGCGGTCAGCCGACATCCACGGACGATGAAGAATGGAATGACTATATCGCCGGAATGGAACGAATGGTTGAAGCCCTCAAAGCCGGAGCAGCCGCACTGCGCGCGATGGAGTGGAAGCAAGTCCCCGACGATCCAGACAAAATTCCTGATCGCCTTGGCGCGCATCGCGTTTGCGGGCGATGGCTTGAAGGCGAGTGGATGACGGAAACGGAGACATCGCCGACTTTTATCGACTACTCCAAACCGACGCACTATTTCGAACTCCCCCCGCCACCGGAGGCCGCATGAAGTTCAAGCGCATCACTGCGAAGACGAAGCTGACGTTTCCGTGCCTGCTCGCGTACAACTGGGCGAAGCAAACCGGAGGCTACGGTTGGACCATCCAGGTTTATGAAAGGTCCGCACAAGTCGAGGTATGGGGCATCGACGGCTACACCCACTGGATGCCGTTCGAGTGGCCGGAGGTGCGTGGTGAGTAATGACGACTTTTCGTGGTGGCTTCTCTTTCTGACGACTTACGCGCTTTTTAACGACTACCGTTGCTCGCGCCTTCAGCGCCGCATCGAAGAACTGGAGAAACGGAAATGAAGTACGAACTTATCAACCCATCGGACAAGATCCACTTCGAAGGCGACTTCGAGCCTGCTGTCATGGGCGCGGCGATTGCGGCGCTCGGGCAGGGAAGGTACGCCCTGGAAGACGCCAACGGCAACACCGTCGTACCGCTATGGCTGTTCGGCGGTCATGAGGGATGGTTCCGAGCGCACGAAACCACGCTCCATGATGTCCTGGCAAATAAGGGAGCGGCGATCGCGGCCTTCCTGGACACCCTTACCTATGCTGGTGATCGGTCCAGTATGAATAACATTGGAGCGCGGGCCAAGGCTATCGCGGAGGCACTACGGAAATGACCCACGAACTCAAAACCCTACCCGTATACTGGGATGCCGTTCAACGCGGCGAGAAGACATTCGAAGTCCGGCGCGACGACCGGGGCTTCCAGAAGGGCGACATCGTGGAATTGATTCGCCACAACGGGCGGCAGGTTGCGTATCGCGACGACGTGCCGGATCGGGTTGGGGATGGCGGTCGATACGACCCTGATACATACACACTCACTCGCGAGATCGCCTACATTCTCACCGGCGGGCAGTTCGGCATTGAGCCGGGGTACGTGGTGATGGCGCTTAAGGAGGTCCTATGACCCTCCCCCTGCAACCAATGACCACCGCTCCGCGCACGGGCGAAGAGGTGCTGCTGGTATTCATCCCGAGATTCGGCACGGATAAAGGGCCGAGGCCAAGTTTGAGGAGAGCAAGAAACATGGCTAAGATATCGCTGCAAGAGTACGCAGACAACACGGTTTCAACGAAGTACCTACACCCTTTAATGACGATCCAAGAAGCACTCGCCAAGCACGGCTGGGAGTTTGTAGCCAGGCCGACTTGCTGCGACGCTGAAGTGGAGATGGATGGCTTCCTCGGATCAATCTACCAAGCATGGTGCGATTCGTGCGGGAAGTTTGTCGCCGATGTCACCGGGCCGACATTTCAGAATGGCGGCGGGTGTGTGAATATCGTCGATAGCGATAAGGTCGATGTCGAGACGGACTTCGAACGCCGGTGGATTAGCGGGGTACGCCAAGATGGGCTGTGACATTTGCATTGGCGGCGGTGACCACGATGGATACCCGGAGTTCTTCGAGGAAGCATGGCCGAAGGCGCGCAAGGATCATCGGTGCTGCGAGTGCCGCAAAACGATACCGAAAGGCGAAGAGTATCAGGCTTGCTCCGGCAAGTTTGACGGTGCGTTCTTCTACGAAAAAACATGCGCTGCGTGCGCCGAAATCCGAAGAACGTACTCATGCGGAGGTGACCAGCCCGCATTCACTGGGCTTTGGGAAGCGTTCGAAGATTCCGATGGTTTCAACAATTTTCGCATGGCGGGCGAATGCTGGGACTCGCTGACCGCACCAGCGAAGGCGAAGCTGTTGGACAAATGGCGGCAATGGAAAGGACTGACGAATGGCTAACTGGATCAAAGTGCTCGACTCGCTCAACGTCCGCTACACGTTCTCGATCCACTGCCACTCCGGTATTACGAACTTCGTCGAACCAGGGCATCTATGCGGCTGTCATCGTTGCCGGAAAGAGCGCGGCGAAGAGTGGACCGAGGAGACGGAAGCGCAAGCAGCGGCAGACTCGGCGCTGGCGGCGAAACGGTTTAGAGAGTGGGCTACGAAAGGACTGACGAAATGAAACCGATCACCCCAATTGTTCCTGGCTTTAACTTGCCAACGGTCGAGTATGCCAAGGACCAGCCAGAGTATCTAACGCTACCGGCATGGCGCGGCGAAGACGGCATGGTTATCACCCGATGGCAGCTATCGTTCGTCGAGCGTTTGCGCGTCCTTTTCGGTGGCAGCATTTGGCTTACTGTGCTGACGTTCAACAAGCCGCTACAGCCGGTCAAGCTGGAGACCGAATGCCCGATTTTCGGGCACTACATGGGAGACGAGGAAATCTAATGACCACCGCACAGAAGCACGCGGCGCGGCTGCGGGAGATGGCACGAACTAAAGTAGGCGAGTTTAAGATGCTGCTCCTCGCCGGAGCCGAAGCGCTCGCAGCGCAGGGGGAATGGCGGATCATGGTGCGCGGCGGCAAACCGTATCTCGTTCCGGCCGCCAACTACAAGCAGGCCATTGAAAGCCCGGAGTTAATCGGCAGCGCGGTATGTGCTGATGACGTGGTGATTACGGGGTGGCGGCGATGACCGGGCAAACCACGGGCAGGGGTGCCGCATGAGCAGCGCCTTGGTCAATGTTTCCACCACTCCCAAGCGCCTGATCAGGGTCTTCCCTCGAAGAACAAAGGCAACCCCGACCGACTACCTCGCATACCACGACTCGCCTGATCTTTTCGCCGAGGCTGATGAAGTCCACGTCAGCGTGACATTTTCAGCCGACAAGCCAAAGGCCGAGCGCCTGGCCGAGGAATGGAAGCACGTCGCGCCCGTCAAAGTTGGCGGCGTTGCATACGGCGATCGCGGCGACGATTTCATTCCCGGTCGATACATCAAGCACGGCTACACCTTCACCTCGCGCGGCTGTCCTCGACGCTGCTGGTTCTGCGACGTTTGGAAACGTGACCCGGAGCCGCGCCTTCTTCCAATCCAGGACGGCTGGAACATCCTCGACGACAACTTACTTGCGTGTCCCGAGCCGCACGTCCGCAAGGTGTTTGCGATGCTTTCCCGCCAAGGGAGGCGCGTTGAGTTCACAGGCGGGCTGGAAGCGCGAGCGATGGAAGATTACCAAGTCGGACTTCTTGCTGATCTAAAGCCGCGTCCGAATTGCTTCTTTGCCTACGATCCAGGCGATCCGTTCGAAACGCTGAAGTCTGCGGCTGACCGACTGCTGGCCGCAGGTTTCACCGCGCGAGCGCACAGACTTCGCGTTTACGTTCTGATTGGCTATCCAAAAGACACGTTTACGGATGCTGAAAGGAGGCTGAATCAAATGTTATCTATCGGCTTTACGCCACACGCGATGCTATGGGACCCGACAGAACCAGCAGCCGAAAAATGGAGGCCCGCACCGGAGTGGAAGCGGTTTCAGCGGCGATGGGCGAGGCCGGCGATTATACACGCCCAACCGGAAGGCGGTGCGCGATGAGTTGGGCTGTAGGCTACGACACAAGATGGAAGCGTGACATCGGTTACGGCGTGCCTGCCTTGTGCGATCACCCACGCTGCCACGGCAAAATTGATCGCGGGCTGTCCTACGTCTGCGGTGGCGAGCCGTATGGAGGCGATCATGGTTGCGGGCTGTACTTCTGCATTCCGCATCTGGACGGCGTGCATCAACTTTGCCCGCGATGCCGAAACCGCAAGGAGCCATTTAAGCCAAAGCCGGATGTCGAGCAGTGGCTGCACCACAAGGCCACCGACCCAAGCTGGCAGGAGTGGCGAGACGAGCAACCCGAAGGCGGTGCGGCATGAAGCGCCGACGCCTAGAAGAAGAGTGGAACAGATACTCGCGCCAGGTGCTGCCGAAGGACGCGCCAGCGATCCAGCGCAAGGAGTGCCGTATGTCGTTCCTGGCTGGGTGCGTAGCTATGTTTGGGATATTGAACACCTGCACTGACTTGTCGGACGCCGAACAAGAAGTCTTTATGATGGAACTGGACCAAGAGTTGATGGAGATGAAGCCATGAAGCACTGGTGGAAGCCCGCAGGACCGGGCGCGTTCGAGTATGGGGCGTGGCGCGTGCAGAGGGACTTTAAGACGGGGCTGTGGGACATCTACCGCGACGGCCAACTGGTCGGCACGAATCGCGAGGGCGCGGTGGAAGCGATGGACGAAGCGGAGAAATTAGGGGCATGATTCACTACCACGGAGGACCGATCACGCCAATCTCTGCGGCCTATGAGACATGGGTAGATCGTCACGCGATGGTTAGTTTCGCGTACCCGTCTCAAGTACCGCACGCCGCCGAGTGGTCGCAATCCTTCGTTCTCGACAACGGAGCTTTTACGGTTTGGAAACAGGGCGGTCAGTTGGACGTGAAAGGCTATTACTCATTTGTTGATGAATGGAGGTTCCACCCTGCGTTTGATTGGGCTGTGATTCCTGATTCCATCGAAGGTGACGAAGCCGAAAACGATTCACTTCTAGATGAATGGCCCTACAGCCGATTCATGGGAGTTCCGGTTTGGCACCTTCACGAAAGTTTGGATCGACTCGCTCGGCTTCGCGATAATTGGCCGCGTGTCGCGCTCGGATCGTCCGGTGAGTTTGCGGACCCTGGCTCTCAAAAATGGTGGTCTAGGATGTCTGAGGCGATGCCTATTGTTTGTGACAGCCTCGGCAGGCCGGTTGTGAAACTACATGGGCTTCGGATGCTCGACCCAACGATCAAGTCGCACATACCATTGGCATCGGGTGATAGCTGTTACGTGGCACTGAATACCGGCATTGACAAAAAAACGATGCCGTTTCAAGGCTTGCCGAAAGATGCGCGGGCTTACACGCTGGCGCGGAGAACACAAAATCACGCCTCGGCGTCAGCGTGGTCGGGCTCAAGCGGAGTACAGAAGAACCTATGGTTGAACGGGTAGCGATCAACGAAGCGGAAAGGATGGGAGCGTGAAATTCTTACCTCACACTCAATGGACCTTCACAATGGCCACGGACTCGCGCGACAAAGACACAGCGCACTTCTACAGCCGGGAGGCGGAGATCACGCGGCTACGCGAGAGCCGGGATAGATGGAAGGAACTGGCGATCTGGGCGACGGTTGGCTTTTGACGATCGGATATTACGGGATGAAAGGATAGCGATGAAACCCAAACCAATGAAGCCGGTGAAGGCGTGGGCGGTGATCCAGCCTGATGGAACAATCCGATACCACGGCACATCAGCCGGATACGACATATTCGAGAAGAAATCAGAGATATCGGCGTTCACACGGCAGGATAAGACGTTGCGCATCGCACGCGTGCTCGTCACGGAGGTCGACTGATGACCTGGACGCGCGAGTGCGACCGCATCTTGGCGGAGCGGTGCGAAGGCAGGACCGTCTATCAAGGCAACGCAAATTGGCCTGAGGGAGGGTTCGCTGGTATGGACAGCAACCCCTGCGACCTGTACTGGGTTCGGAGTGAGCCAGATGGTATCGGGCAGTGCCCCGTGGCCGTCCCCCACTACAACACCGACATCGCCGCCGAGAAACGTGCGGCCGAGGCGTGGCGGGTGCAGAAGCCGAGGCGGTCGTATGTGATCTACTCGCAGACCGGAGGACACCCGCCAGTAGTATTTTTGATTGAGGCAGGTGAAACGATTGGGCGGGCCGAGCACCTCCACGAAGCGCTCTACGAGGCGGTGCGCGATGAGCGGTAAAGCCTACGAATGCAAGGTTTGCAAGTCCAAGGAGCTTTACAAGGGCGCGTTTTGCAAGACCTGCCACCGCGACTACCAGACCAACAACATGCGCGCCTCTCGCAGCGCAAAGAAGGCCATGGCGGCGCGGGCTAACGGCAATCGCCCCAACATGACGATTCAGCCGCAAGCGCCGGAACCGGAGCGGCGGAAGCGCGGGCAGCCAAAGGCAACGGTATGCAAGCAGTGTGACGCCCCGCCCGAGCGCGGCGCCTACTGCATGACATGCTGGCGCGAGCACGCGAGCAAGCTCCGCTACGGTGCCGATCACGAATACAAGCCAGCCGTGATACTTCAGATCGGCGACGACTGCCCGAGGTGCGGCCGACCGATCGAGCAGAAGCACCCGAATTTCGCGCTTTGCCATACGTGCGGCGTGAAAAAAGCCACCGCGCAACAGCGGCAGCGCCGAGCCAAGCAGCGCCGGCCGCCGAGCAACCCGATCATCGTGGAGCCCAAGACGCACCGCGCACCAGGGCAGTCAATGGCACCACCAGCGCCGCGGATCGAGGTCAAGCCGGAGCCGGTAGTCATTCCACCCGGCAAGGAGCCGCGGCGCACCCCACTCAACATCAGCCGGTGGTCACACGGCGGGGATGACTTGTGGACGCCGAAGGAAGTAGGATAATCAAACCATGAAGTACATCATCTTGTTTGCATCGCTTTGCTTGCCCGCACAGGAAAACATATTCCTGTACGGACCAGGACTCCAGACCATCAAAATTCAGAACCTCATGCCCGGTCCAAATGGCGCAGGCGTGGAGTTCCAGTCGCACGATACGTCGGTCGGCGGATCGATCCACAAGACCGGCTCAGTCTACGGCATCTTCGATTACGCATTGTTCGATCAAGGTCGAATTACGATCTCGACACGCGCGGCCAACGGTTCGTCGGTGGACACTCTCACGGCCAAAGCTGGCAAAGTCGGCGTCGGGACGAACTTCCCTGAAGAGAAGTTGGACGTGCGCGGCGCGGTCAAAGCCGAGTCGTTCAAGGTGGGGGCGAAGACGGGCATCACGCTCAACTGTCCCAACGGCATGACAATCAAGCAGGTGGTTGCGGGCATCGTTGTGGACGCGGTTTGTAATTGAGGGAACCAAAAACATCCCGCCGCAAACTCTCCGGCCACGGCTTCAAGGTCGTCCCGTGCCGAGTGTCGATCCACCAGAACTGGAACCAGACGCTCAACGACATCAGGCGGCGGCACGGAGCCGAGGTATACACGCCATGCCGCTATCTATGCTCGGCTTGTAATACGGTTCTGGAGCAGCCGCGCTGCGAGTGCGGGTCGAGGAACATCTACATAACGCGGGTGAAGCTGGAGTGGCTTATTGCACCGCACGCTTCACCTGCTGCGCCGGCGCGGCCAGCAGGATCTTTCGGCGTCTGACCTCTTCAAGCGCGGCAATCTTCTGCGCACGCTTCAGCGACTTGTTCGCGCGGATCTTCTTCTCTTGCGTGGTGAGTTCACGGATCTGCGTCTCGATCGGTTGCAACCGCCGCTCTGCCGCTGCCAACTTCACGCGCTTGTCAGTCCGCTCCGCACCAGCCTTGATCGCGTTAGCCGCTTGCTCGGCAACGGAGTTGATCTCGTAGAAGTCGATGAGGTTACGCGGGCCGTTCGGACCCTGGAACATCGCCCCGACCAGCGGCATGTCGTGGGCCTTGCCTGCGAACAGATCGTCAAACACCTCGTTCGGGTTCTCGTTGACCAAGTGCGAGATTAGCGAGTTGGTGTACATGCCGATCGTTCCGGTGTACCCCTTGATCCAGTGGTCAATCTTCATGGGCGACCAGTCGAGGTACTTGCCAAGGGCCTTCGCTAGTTCAGACGTGTCTGCATCCGACCTCAGCCCAGGCTCAGTGCGCTTCATGTACTCCGGCTCCACCTGTCGTTGCCTGAAGTTGTCGTAATTCATGGTCGTTTCAACCATAGGCTTTATAGCCTGCGGTATGAAGTCCAGATGGAGTGTGTCTGACAGGTAGCTTTTCATCGCCTTCATAAAGTCCTTACCATCTGTCGTCCCGTTCATCATATTGACGGTGTGCTCGCCGATGATCTTAAAAATTCCGACTTCAAATGGGATCGGAACTTTGAACAGTTCACCGTTGCCAACCGGGATGAGAAAGTTCTGATCGCGCACATCGGGAGCGGCATTCTTGTACGCTTCGTTGTCGTGCATCAGGGCAGCATACATCCCGCCCAGAGCGGTAAGATACGCCGCCCGCATGGCGATCGTGCGTTGCAGTTTAACTGGCATCGGCCCCTGGCCGCGAGCACCACGATAGAACACGTCAGCACCTTGGATTCGTGCGTTCTGGAACGGGACCAGTGCGTTAAAAATCTGCATGATCTGATTCCCGCCGCGCCGCTGGAAGTTCAGGAACTCCTGCGCTTGGTAAGCGGCCTCGGCGTCTGATCCCCCGCGCTTCTTGACCGCATCATAGATCGTCAGCCGGGACACGGCTTCCGACTTGGATGTGATGTCTTGCAACGTGTCCCACCAGTTATGCTTGCTTTGGATGTCCTTGTAGATGTTTGACGCGGTTCCAGCATCACCGCCCTCTCCTCGAATCCCCGTACCAAGCACACCCATACGTTCGAGTTTCTGGAAGTTTGGAGCTTGATTCACCGCATCTCGGATACCGCTGGCGATGTTTGTGTAGGGAGTGTTGGTGTACCCCATAGCCCATGCTGTAGCCGAGTCACGCATGGCATTGCGGATGGCGAACACTGGTGCATGTGTGACCATTGAGCGGAGAACGCGAGCAGGGATAGCGCCAAACTTAACAGCAACGTTGAACGGAAGAAGGCTCGAAGTCAACGAACGCATGAGCAGTTTGTCCTTGACCTCGAAATGCTTCTCCTTGCCGTTGATGTAGACCTTGACTGTTTTGCCTGCCTCTCCTTTTCGAACCGGAACAACAGTCCCGTTAACCAGTCCATCTCGAATCACCCTCTGCATGGCGACGTTCTTGGTCGCCATCTGAGTCAGCATGGTTGTGTTGTGGACGATGTTCTCCACGAAGTCGTTGAGGTCGGCTTTACCGCCCTTGAGCTTGGCAATACGCGGAGCGGATGCCATGCTCGAACCGGAACCGCCAAACGTAACGTCGCCGCTGTCGCTCTCAGCCACGCGGTAGAAGGGGACATAGATGTTTTCTTTGAACTTCGCGGCCAGATCCTTGTCAATGCGACCAGACTTCTGAAGCGTGTCGATCATGCCATCGTTGAACTTCCTCCACCGCTCGGCCCACGCTTTGATTTCAGGGTCCTTGCCATAATCTCTGAACTGCTGAATCTGTTGCGGAGTCAACTTGTTCTCACGATCCTGCGTCTTTAGGGCGGCGGCGCGCTCGCCTGTGAGATAGTGTCGCAACTGGTCCAACTTGCCTTTGTCGTGCGCTTCTTTCATGACCTTACCCCACGCGAGGTCGGGAGAGTCAGCTACTTCGAAATAACCGTCGCCGGCTGAGCCGATGTACTGAAGCGGACCATACTTCGCCGTTGCCGCCGCAAGCTCAGGCGCACGGTCCATCTGCCGGGTGATGAATCCAGCCGATTGCTCGGTCTTGGTGAAACCGGCTTTCTTGCCACTCTCCTCAATACCAAGGCGCATGTCGATCATCTGCTGGCGTGCCACGTCCATTAGTTCGCCAAACTTTCCACCGAACACCGAATCCGCCGCCTTGCGTAACTTGGTCCTGTCATCGTGCGAGGCGTATGGGGAGTTAGGGACGGGGAGTTGTTTGACGGAGAGGCGGGGCTGGTCTTTGTCGTAGATAGTAATGGCGTCTGCTGGGTCATATCTCTCCGAGGTTAGTGGCTCAGTGGCCTTGCGCGTCGAGCGGTCGTAGTCTTTGCGCGCCTGTACATCGCGAGATTCTATTTCGCCGGAGAGAGACTTGTATGCGTCGAACCCAGCACCGCTTTGCTTGAGGATCATACGCAGAGTATTCTCGTCCCCAGATCGAATCTGTGAGATTTTTTTCTGGTACTTCTGTAGATCGTCCTCTAGCCGCTCGGCGTCCTTTTCGTGAGCCTTGTCCACTTCATACAAATTCATTGCTTCTTCATGCGTTCTGAAGCGCTTCTCGTCTTGCGTTCCGGCAACACGCTTGGCAAGTTCCGACCTGTATTGGCTATTCTGATTGTAGAGCGCTAGCCACTTATCTCGATCAGCAGTATCGCCGGACTGCTTGAACTTGTCGTATGCTTGTTGCGCCCTTGCGTCAAGCGCCCGTGCTTCGATCAAGTCCTCATAGTGCTGCTGTTGCAACTCCATCAGGCGCTTGTGCTTTTGCAGTTTTTCTGACGTAGCCGACAGGTCTTCTTGCGCCTTGGCTAGCATCTCCGCGCCGAGTTTATTAACGCGCTCGGACGGGATGTGATAGACCGCCATGTTCTCATTCCCGCCAGCGGCAAACCCCTCTTTGCTTTGAATCCAATGCTGGATTTCGTGAAGCATAGTGCTCTTGGGGTCTTTCGCGTAGGGGGTAATCTGGAGTGTGTTAGACTTCGGATCGAACGATCCCTGTAGCCCTCCCCAATCGAGAAACCCAGGGCGCTTGACCACATTAACGCCACGTAGTTCAGGATACGCCTTGAACAATTCGGGATGATCGAGCACTTCATCTAACCGTGCTGTTATCGGCTCGCTAAATAGCTTTGACTCCGGCAAAAACGCGAACGAGTCCGTGAGCGAGGAGGTATCGTCGGACACCTCATACCGCCACTTCTTGTCGTATGGATTCCTAAACCACCCGGTAGCCATACGAATAGACTGCGGGCTTTTGCCCTTTGACTCCATCCGCTCGGCAATCAAGCGAGCGCGCTCATCCATTGCAGCATTGCGGCCAACGTAACTTAGCTTGCCTTCTTCGGTCCCGCCGCCGTCCTTGGCTTCGGTGTCGTAATCTTCAAGCTCCGTGCTGCGGTTTGCCGTGGGGTCTTGCGTCGGTCGAGGCTCCTCGACAGTTCGCGGTTGATTGACATTCTGGATATCGACATTGCGTGTTCCTATTTCCCCGCTTGCAAAGCGGTCCATGACTTGTTTCGGTGCTTCGACCTGCTGATCGCGGAATACGTTTCCGATGCGGTCGAGAGCGGTCAACTTGCGGTCAACGACAGCCTGGATCTCCGGTGCGAGTTGAATCTTGCCGCGGCCGTATTTCTCCATACCACGGGCTATCGCTTCTTCTTTCACCGCCATGTCGTTCTTGTAATAGTCGGTGTAGAACTTGCGCTCTTGCTCGTCAAGAATAGCCTTCGGATCGAACGCGCGTTCTAGGATAGACCACTCCATGTCAGTGAACAAACCCATCGTCTTCATTGCGTGAACGGCCTCATGGTCAAGCGTACGAAGGATGGCATCCTTGTCTTTGCTTAGCAGCGCCAGTTCAATGATGCGCCCTGATGTCTGCCCATCTGCAACGGGATTGGCCATGTTATCCACGAGCCGGGTAGAGAACAAGTCGTCTACACCAAGTCCCTTCAGCGCCCGGTGAACATCCATCGCCAACTCCGGCGTCTTACCCGCGTTCAACTCCTCGCGCATCCCGGCGATCGTGTATTGCGGGGCGGTGGGTTGCGGCGTTGCCATCGACAGCTTTTGCGGTAGTGGCGACGTAAACGGGATTGACGCATCGACCGCAGCCGTACCGCCCTCACTGACAGGCGCTGGCATTGACATCGCATCGGGGCGCATTGGCGGTGATGCTTGCATCTTCAATTTTCCGGGTGTACTGTACTGCGGCGTGTTTGTAGTTGATGTTAAATTTCCACTGTCAATAGGAGTTCGGCTTGTGACTCCAGCCAAGTCGGTGATATCTGGTTGCGGTATTTCAATGGGGATTTGTTTTAATATATCTTCCGGTGGCTGTTGTGAACTCATCGCCACTGTTGCGGTTGGTCGTGGCGGGGGGACTCCATCCCGAGTTGCACCAGCAAAAGTAAATGGGTCCTGGCCGGCTGCGCGCGGCGGCAGCCCGTAAGCAGCACGCATCTGTGCGTCAGTTACGTCAACGTCGATGGGAGCCTCGGGAGCGGAAGAGGCCATTCGCTGCATCCGCTCAGCGAAGTTCTGCGACCGCTGCTCTGGCGTCATAGGGACAAACTCGGGATTCATCTGCGCCAAATACTCAACGACTGGATCACCACCTTCCCCGCTTCTAACCCCGACTGCGTTTCTATCGGTACGTGAAACCTCGGGAGAAGCGATCATACGCGATCGCTTGGTCATCACACTGCGTCCTGCTCGGCCAGCAAGCGCCTGTAGCCCAATATCCAGTAAGCCTTCTACGCCAGCGCCGATGCCGACAGACTCAGGAACCCCTTCCATTGTTTCCTGGTTGGGGTTGTAGGTCATCTGCTCGATCTTATTCTGCGCGAGTTGCTGAGATCCTTCTGTCAGCCCACCCAACACCGCCGTCCCCGCGCCCCTTCGCAGCACGCCAGCGATGCCCTGGTTCGCAGCGGCGTTGGCAGCGTTTAGCCCGCGCAATCCAGCGGTCATACGGTTCGGCACGACGGCATCGAGCGTGCCTGTAGCCGCCCCTAGGATAGATGCCAGTTGCCGCTCGCTAGGAGTCGCGCCCATGCGGTCGGCTTCGCGTGCTTGCTCGGCTGCGCCCTGGGTCATAGCGAGAGCCGTGGTAGCCACTCTTGGGGCTTTGAGCACAGCGCCAGGAGTCAGGTACGTCAGAACGTTGCCAGTCAGTTCGCCAGCCTGTGACGACTTCGGGTACTGTGCGATCGATTCCGGTGGCGGCTCGGTGAGCATCCGGCCAAGGTCGGACTCGCGCATACCACGGCCAATATTCTGAATCGTTTCCGATCCAGTCACGCCGCCGATGCCTTCAGGTATGCCAATGACAGTGTTTGCTACTCCGCGCCCAATACCCTGAAGGAACGCACCGACGCCGCCGAGGGGGACGGACTTCTCTTCGGTCGGTGCAGAGGGAGCCTCTTGCGCCAACAACCGTTCTTCTGCCGCCGCAATCTGCTCTGGACCCCAATCGTCGGGGATGGTGAGGTTCGCGTTGAGTCGCTTGGAATAGACTTTCTTTGGCATTAGTAGCCTAGCTTATACTGCGGTTTGTTCATCCATTCCCAGGCCGAGGCGAGAGCCGATTTCTGTTGCGGTCGTGGACCGACGAACGGTGGAGTCTTGCCAGCGCCAGTCAAATCGATCTCGCGGACAGGGGCTTTGAATCTGTCGCCAATACCAGCGCCAGCCGCTCGACCGACTGCCGGATCTTCCATGTTCAACTCCTTCTTCGGAGCCGCCCCAATCACCTTCAGCACAACGTCCTCCGGCCAGATCGAGACGATGCGCTTGTAGACTGTATCGCGCAACGTAATTGGATCGACACCTGGATTTGTTTCCATCTCTTTCAGCATTTGTTGCTTGAACGTCTGCTCAATGGCTCTCTCGGTAGCTTTGAGGGCCTTGTCTTCCAGCGATTGTGCCTGTCGTCCTTGGCGGCGATTAGCCGCGCGAGACGCTGCGTTGATTCCTGCGATCTTCTCACGCGAAACACGGTCTTCTCCCGCCCGCTTATCCGCAGCCTTCTCCTTCATGAGTTCGACTTCCGTGGCCCGGTTTGCATTGATAACCGCAATCGCCTTCTGCGCCTCGTTGTTCGCCTTGTGCCACTCGGCGGTGGATTGCGCATTATGCATCGCACGCTTCGACGCTTCGAGCGTGGCGATCGCGTTATTGCGCTCGGCGATCTGCGAGCGGTTCAAGCCAGCCGCTTGTTCCAAGAGCGAGTCTTCAGACCGTTGCTCGTTCTCCATCACCGCCATACGCTGCGCCGCGTACTTATCAGCTAGCGAGAGGTTGCGATCCCTGTCTTGCGTGTATCCCGTCAATGCGCCGATGCCACCCTCAGCGAGAGCACCAAGGAAGTCGGGGCGACGAGAAGCAGCCATTGACAGGCCGAGGTTCATCAACACATCGCCGAGTTTGGTCTTCTTGTTGCGGTACTGCGCTTCCTGTGCGGCTAACGCTTCAGCAATCGCGCTACGGTTGCTTGGTTTGCGGGCACCCTGAAGAGTCTTCAGCGCGTCACCAATGCCAGGAGATGCGCCGTACATCTGGTCGATATCGGTTGGGTTCAGCGCCATCCCATTCAGTCCGCCCTCTGGCATCTCCACGCCAATAGCACCAGGGTAGTACGACACAATACCGCCCTCCGCATACCCCTGCTGTCCTTGCGACTGCATGGGCGCGGACTGCTGGAACCGTTGGGTGATCTGCTGGTTGACTGACGGTTGCCCCATCGGATTCTGCGCGTTCGATGCCTGATACGCCTTGCGCATCGTCTCGCGCCGCTGCATCTCCGCGATGATGAGGTACGGAGGTGTCTGACCAGGGCTCTGTTGCATCTGCGCGATCGTCTGATCGGGCAGCATCTTCAGGTGCTCGGCTTGTTGGATGAGGTTCATCTAACTCGTCCTCCCATAATAATTGCTCAGCGCACCCAGCCCCGCCGTCGCAAGCCCAGTGATCTGCGATGCCGGGTTCGTCCGATTAAAGATCACCTGCTCTTGGTTGTACCCCATCGGGACACCGGCAATCAATCCTTGCAGCCAGTTCATCTGCTGGTAGGGGTGGTTCATCTGGTTGATGTAGTCTTGGTAGCCGAGGTCGAGCGCTTGCTGCGTGCGCTGGTCGATCATATTGCCCGCCTGCAACTGCTGCTGGATGTTCTGCCATTCCATCGCCTGCGCCAACCGTTGCAGGTCGGCACGGGACTGGCCGATCGTGTTCGCCGCAAGCGAGGAGTTCGTCTGCTGGCCGATGGCGTTGAGTTGGTTTGAGAAGTTGCCCTGCGCGGCCTGCTGTTGCAGTTGGTCGGCCCTGGCGAACGCATCAAGCAATTGCTGGTTTTGTGCGGCGCGTGTCGCTTGATTGGACTGCGCCGCGGATAGTCCGGTAGTCCGGCCGAGTTGCTGTGTCTGAAGCGCGGCGTTCTGGTTTGATTGCCCCGCTTGCAGTCCAGCCGCTTGATTGGCGAGTTGAGCCTGTAGGCTCTGCCCCGCGCCGAGTTGCTGAACGCCAAGGATCGCCGCAAGGTTCTGCGCGTTGGCGTTCTGTAGCGCTCCTTGGTTGGCGAGCGCGCCCTGCATTCCAACGCCTTGGTTGGCAAGCTGTGCCTGCAAGTTCCCCGATGCGTTGAACTGCTGCGTACCGAGGTTCGCCGCACGGTCGCGCTCGTATTGCTGCTGCGCATTCTCGTATCCGCTTTGCAGCCCGGTCGCTTCGATCTGCGCGAGTTGAGTCTGAAGGTCACGGTCGGCAATGGAGTCAGCCACCGCTTGACGAGATCCGCCGAAAGCGCCGGCGCGAATAGCGTTTGCGCTCCGTCCCGCGCGAGCCTCTCCGAAGTCCTGAACGGCCTTTTGCTTCTGCACGTCAATGACGTTGCGCTTGTACGGCGACATCCATGCTTCCGGGTTTCCGGGGTCGATGAACCGATCGGTCCCGATTCGCTCGGAACCGACGTTCGCGGTAGACGTGTCGATCAGCCGCGGACCCGCCATCTGGTAGCCGGTGAGTTGCGGCGCGCTGACTGCCATTGGCGCGTCAAGTTGCGGGGCCTGGAGTTGCCCGAGCGTGATGTCACCAGCGCTGTAGTTCTGCGGGTTGGCTTGCAGGTACGACATCGTATCCTGGAAAGTTGAGCGTAGTGGACTCAACCCACTCATGTACTGCGAGTTCGCCGCCGCGCCGATCGCCATATTGCCGGCCGTGTCGAACGTGTCGTTGGCGATGCCAAAGTTGGTGGTCGCCCGCCCTTGCTCGTCGCGGTCATCGCGGATGAACCCGTTCTGGAAATAGCTCGGGATGCCGCCAGCGTTCGTCAGCGCGTTCTGAGTTAGGTTGCTGGCTTGGAATGTTCCGTTGGGCGACTGTTGGCCGAAGCTGGAGTCCATGCCAAGGATGCGCTGCTGCCCGTATGGCTGATACGGCCGCACCGCGCCAAACGCTCCGCCGACTGGAGTGTTGGTGAACGGATTGGATTGTGTGGTCGGTGGCGTTCCAGCGCCAAGCAGGTTCAGCCCACCCTCCGCGAACTTCACCACGCCGCCGTGCTTGAACCCAGGCGTGCCGCCGTACTGCATGATCTCCTTGCGGAGCGCATCGAGCATCTGCTGTCGGTGAGAATCATTCCCTTCAGACCTTGCATAAATATCGTTTATGAGCCCAGCGTTGTGTTGGTCCGTTCCGCCGAAGTCCAGTTGGGCCTGTGCAGGTGGAGCGATCGCGCCGATCGGGTTGGTGTAGGTCACGCCTTGCGCGCCGAGATTGCGAGCAAGCCGCTGCGCTACGCTCTCCTCGGCGTACTGCGCCGGGTTGTAGCCCATCGACTGCGCCTGTGCCGCGCCGGCGAAGTTCGCTGGGCGCTGATTTACAAATGCGGGGGCGAGGCCGTTTGCGCCTTGCGGCTGCTGAGGAGTTGGCGCTGCGCCCCCGCCCGGAACGTTCGGGGTGAGTGTTCCGGGTGAAGGCGGAGTGTTGATGACTTGAGGGATGTTCCCCATGATGTTCGGCTGCTGAGGATGCGGTGGAGTCTGTACGCCAGTCCCGATGTTCACTGGGAATTGAGGAGTAGGGGAAACGTTCAGTCCGGGGTACGTCCACCCAAGCGGCGACCCACCGGGCGACAACGACACGTCTTGCCCTTGCAGCGCCGAAAGGTAGTCCTCGATGCTCTGCGATGATTCGCCGAGCTTGGTTTGTCCGCCCGAGGCATACCCATAGCGCGCACGGCCTTCTTCGCGTTTGCGGCCACCGCCGATCGGCGCTACCTCTTCGAGTTGAATGTAGGTCGGCTGCGACTGAGTGGCGTACTGATTCAGGTACTCCGGTGCGGTTTGCGGAGGAGGAGCGGAGGGGGCACCTCCTACGAACGACGCATTCGGGAACTGAGACTGGATGTACTCCGGCGTGAAGACCTGCGCATAAGCCGCGTTGAGAAGCGCTGACCGATACGGCTTTAGATATTCCGCGATGTCTTGAATGTTTACGACTGATTGCGTTTCGGCCATGTTAAATTCCTCTCAACTTCTTCGCTTGCTTCTTGCGCCCGGTCTTCTGCACTCGCACTTTCGCTACCAACTGATCAAGTTTCTTCCCGCCCGCGTTGCTCGAACCATCGCCCATCATCGACACGACATCGGCGGGGATGACGTACTCGCCATCGGACAACGCCGCTGGCTGTCGGCCGCCGAGCAGCGCTGGGATCGCGTCGTCAAGCCCTCCCCCTGGTCCGTGGATCATCCGCCCACCGAGAGAAGCGATGCCGCCGCCAGCAAACACCGCCGCATCTTCGTTGTCTTCAAATCCACGGCCCATCTTGCGAACGGTTGGATAGCCGAAGTGCTGCTGTTGGATGCCGAGAAGGTTGGGAGCTTGAGTCGATCCAAGCGCACCGTAGGCTTGAACGGGAAACTTGTGCATCTCCTTGGCCTTTTCCTCCATCCTTGCGTCAAGATACTTACCTGCTTCGCTGGTGTCGGCCGATTTGCCGTCCTTCGGCTTGAAGGCGGAGCCGATCAGGTTTGCACCAGCTATACCGCCTAGCGCCCCAAGACCACTTGCTGCGGCAACACTAAGGCCCGCCTTTGCGCCCAGGCCAGCGAGCAGAGATAGGGATGCGCTTCCGGTTGGGATCGCTGCGATACCAAGAGCCGCACCCAACAAGAACTTCTTCCACGAGAACGCCTCCGGCAGGCCAGTCTCCGGGTTCACTGTCGTCGATCCGTACAGCTTCTCCAACGCCGCCAGTTCGTCAGGCCGCATGTGGACAAGGATGCTGTCTCCACCGCGCCCTTCAGCGGAGAGTACCTTTATCGCTTTTTCGATCTCTGACATACGATCTCCTTATGAAATAACAACGGTCGGCGGATTCAACTTAGTGAAGTTCAAAAACGACGGAGCAAATACTTCATCTGAACTGACGATCTTCAGGAACCCATTCCCGTCGTCATAGACGCCACCCACCGGAAGACCGTACCCGTTCAGTGCGACCGGATCAATGATGAGCGATGCGCACGCGAAGTCGCCTGGGTTGTTGAGCGCTTCGGCCATCTGATTGACAGTCCGAACAAGCTGATTGATGTACTCCGGGGTGATTGGTCCGTTCGGAAGTTTGAGGGGAGCTATGGGCTTGCGGAGGTTGGCCATTAGTTGTCGCAGACCTCGCAGTTCTCTAGTATTTCCCGGCCATCATAGGAGTTGTGGCACACGACAATACCTCCACCTTCGACCTGGGTGATTCTCGGTTTGCACGCGCAACGCTTGTCGCCCGTCGTGTGTGGATACGTGTCGTTCACTGGGTACACATGCACTATCACGACTTCCTCCCGTCCGGCTGAATATCAATCCGCGGCGAGCCGAGCCGCCAGCCAAACCCTTGCTCGTCACTCTCAAACCGCATCGCGAACTGTCTCCCGCGCACGCGCACAAAATTCTGCTCTGTCGTCGCCATCGGCGTTACTGTCGCAGCCGTCGTGTAACTCTGCCCAGGGAAGTTCCGGCGCTTGATGATGTGCGTCAACTGCCCTGTATCATTCGTGCCAAGCGGTTCGAAGTCAGGAATCAATCGGCGGATGAACGCATAGTTCTCACCATCGGCGATGTCCATATCAGCGCCTTCGATGTACTTCTCGATGGCCGCCTGTCCGTTGTCTTGCCCATACTCGTGCGTGTACAGCTTATCTTCGCCAGCCGCGATCGGGAACCCGCTAAACGACTGGTCCCACCATGCGCGGCGGTCCATCGTGCCGATCGACCACACTTGATCGACGTAGTTGTAGATGACGTACCGATCAATCTCGTTGGAGTCTTGCGACGGGTAGAACCACCAGACCTCGTTGAACCGGCTGTTCGTTCCACCGAACACTTTGAAGCGCTGGTCGAAGTTCAGGTTGTCGAACACGTAGGACTGAACCGTGCAAGGGATCGTCGAGACAGATCCGTTGTACATGCGGAACTCGTTGAGATCCATCCAAAACACCGTGTTGCGAGCCTCGGCCATCGCATTCGGGCCCATGAGCGAAACGTCCTCGGCGAGAAGATTGAAGCCGAACGTGTACGGCGGTCCAGTAAACGCCATCGAGTGCAGCGCCACATCGGTCCAGATCAGCGTCTCTTGCCGCGAGCGAACAGCGCCGATGATCTGCGAGCCAGTCGATATTGCATACGATCCAGCGGTCGTATCGCGGCGGGCCTCCCACTCCAAGGCATCCTCCTGATTCGACCAACGAACCAACAGCAAATTCTGAGTCGCTGATCCATTCTCGTTCGCCCCCATCACTACAATATGGCGGTCAATCTCCGAGATGATCCCGCCCGTTCCGATCGTCGGCGCTTGGTTTGAGCCGGACAGCGAAGCGATCGTCACCGCTCTTGCCGACGTTCCGCCCGCCTCGGACCAGTAGTAGATGCCACCGCCGCGGACGCACGCCACGAGGTCTTCTCCGAAATTATCGAGCGACCAAATGCGGATTTGCGCCGTCGATACACCAGCCGTCGTGGACGATCCCCATGTGCCTCGACCGTAGGTTCCAGACCCCCATCCCGTACCGAACACCTGCGTATCCGGGCCAGTATTGATCTGGTATTCCGCGTTCACCGCTCCACCGCCACCAGACACGCCAGCGCCGGCCGACGTGACGCCCGATATCTCGATGGTGTAGGTGTTCGCCGTCAGGATCTCGACGATCTGATGCTCGGCATTCAGCATCCCTGTGGTGTAGTTGTCGAACGCGGTTGCCCCGGAGAACGTCACAAAGTCGTTCAGCACGGCCCCGTTCGATGCGTCGGTCACGGTCAGTTTACCGTTGCTGGTGCTCTGCGTGGTGAACGGGTTAGCGCCAAGCGTCACCGTACGGCGGATCGGTGTGATGTCGTAGTAGGTTCCGCCTGTCTCGACGTACAGTTTCAGGTTTGTCCCGAGCGCCGTGTACGGTGTCCCGTCGAGCGCTACCCATTGAAGAAGCGTTCGACACGACCCCCGGAACTCGTTGCTCGTGTACTCCTGCCAACCGCCGATCGTCTCCGGGAACCCCAACCGAAAGCGCACCTTGTCGCCGTCGTACCAGCCGCCCTCGGCCGTGTACTCGGTGACATCCTTGATGATGCCTGGTTTCAGTTGTAGCTTCTGAAGCATTATTTTGGCAAAGATTCCAGTATCTTGATTAGCGTTCCAGCGCCGATGGCACCGCCGATCATCCAAAGGATTCTGACAGCGCGAGATGCGCCGCGGAACTCGGAAAGCAAGTCCTCCAGCGCATCTATTCTTTTTCCGTGGTCGGGTATGGCCTTCGTGCGCTCCTGCTGAATCGCCATCTCGACTTTCATAGCCCCAACATCCTGTTGAAGAAGAGACAACGCAACACCCTGCCTTGCCAATTCATCTTGCATTTGTTCGCTCCCGACATCAAAATTTACTCCTGTTGAATTACATCAACTCTTCGGCGGGTCTTGCGGCGAAGGCCGCGCCGGTTTTTTGTTTGGCGATTGCCACCAATAAAGAACTCCACCGACCGCGCCGACAGCAAGCGTCTTCCCTAATGACTCGGGAGTACTCACGTCAGCGTCACGGACAAACGCCTCACCAGCGCCAACGGCGGCGGCAACCGCAACGGCTTTAAGAATGGTTTTCCAGCGTTTCATTCATTCTCCTTCTAGTGGAAGTCTACCCATGCACCCGCGGCGCGTCCCTGGAACTTACCAGTGGTTGAGTTGTAGATAATCATTCCATCCGCGGCCGTGAGCGCGTTCCGCTCCGTCGTTGTCATCTGCGCCAACTGGAACGCCCGCGTTGTCGATGTGAGTTGAAGCCCAGCAGAAGGGCCAGGAGTAGAACCAGCAGAGCCGATAATAACCCCACCCGTACCGGGGTCAATGACGACGCTGGACGCCGCCAACTCAAGCGGGTTCGTTCCGGCCGCACCATCAGAACTCGTGACATATGCCCTCGTTGTACCGGAGTCAAAGCCAACGCGCACGCAGTTGCCAGCGCTGT
>JACCDR012265837.1_pt1 | contig 37723 bp, 57 predicted proteins | sample 7446431 | NCBI WGS metagenome assembly JACCDR01 (sample SAMN15323443, study PRJNA562643) | freshwater metagenome | isolation source: river surface water | place: USA:Blue River Watershed | collected 2017-08-17 | reverse complement strand
GACGGCCTATTGCCATCAACGGTTCGGGGGGTGGCTGAGAACTGCCCCCTGAATACCGCCGAGCAGCTTAGGGAGGTGCGGGGCGATGTGCTTGAGATACGAAATACCACGCCGATTGTCATGCAGCGCAAACGGCTGGATTCAGCCCTTGCCACCCTAGACGCAATCATTAAGCAGATGGAGAAATGAGATGGAAAGTGTAATATTTTGGATTCTTCTAAATCAAAAAAACCCAGAAAGCTACTGGATTAACGGCGTTGGCGGGATAATTGGTGGAGTAATATTTGTAACAGCTAAGGCATTTTTATGAACTTTCTAATAGCCTATTACGCGATGGGGTGGGTGTTTCAGGGGGCGTCTTTTGTTTTAATCCCGCGTTACGCAAGACCACCTTTTCTAGCCATGCTTGCTGTGTGGCCTCTGGTGGTGTTTACGGTGCTGGCATACTTTTGCCTTTCGTGGGTAGATAAGGTGTTTTGTTCAGCCGAGCCGTCACAATATTTTTGGAGGAAGCAATGACCCCCACCATTATCGAGCAGGTGAGAGAGGCGTTGGCGGGGTTTGTTTATGAAACAACACACCTATCGCCGCTAGAGGATGACGGAAGCCATAAGTGCAAAATATCCGCCAAGTGTTTGGCCGCCGGAAGGGAAGCCCTCGCCCTCCTAGACCAGCTACCGCCGCCCATGACGGAAGCGGAGAGGGAGAGGCTGGTGGAGGAGATGACAAAAACATTCTTCGGTGAGATTGCCAAGCGATACCCCGAAGTGGTGGTGTGGACTGATGCCGATGATGAGGTGAAGAAGGAGCAGATGGAATGTATGTCTGCCGCCCTAGCAGTCATAGAGCGCAGGAAGGGGAAGTAATGATAAACCACATCAAACGCATCTACGCTAAATGGAAAACCCGGTGCAAGCACACGCGCTATGCGAATGAGCATATCTGCCTAGAGTGCGGTCATGATATGCAGAAAGGCTGGTTATGAAGGATTTTCTCTACGCCCTAGCCGCCACCGCGCTAGTGGTGCTGGCGTTTGTTATTTATCAGGATAGTTAATAAGGAGATGCGGCTGGAAACGGAGAACACCCAGCCGCTTGCTTGAATGCGCATGGGGAGCAACCCAGCAGCGAACACATAATCGCCGCCATTATCCACCAGCGCCACATCATTTAGCCCATTCCCTGATATACGCCTGACACGCGATTAATTTTGCGGTGTTTTCTTCTGCGGCGCGTCCAAGGTCAAGGACTCCAGCGGTTCTATAAATTCGGTCTGCGCTGGCGGCTCCATCATCCATGCCGGGGGAAGCATAGCATTTACCCGCTTCGTGTCGCAACAGCCGCCCAATAGAATCGGCGTGGCGAGTATTAATGTTTTTAAGTCGGGTGGTGTAATCATGCGTTACCTCGTCTAGCTTGCGTTGGTTATCGGCGCACTCTGCCCTTAAATTTACCGCTAGTTTTTCTAGCTGGTTTTCGTGGTTCCTCACGCTCAGCTTGTGCAGATTCCAGCATATCAGCAGGGTCGCCGCCACTGACAGCGCCCCCCGGATTCCCCCAACGTAGCTTAAAAAAGAGAATGGCAACATAAGAGCCTCCTACGATTCCGTTATATGTGGCGAGCAATTCCCAATCCACACTATCCGCATTTAGCACTACATAAGATGAAATCCCGTTAGCGATATGCAACCACGACTTTGAGGCAGACAGCTTACCCGTGCGGCTATCGGTGAACAGGTCTAGGATGCAGACGTTATATTTTCCGAGTTTCAGCGCCATTTTTCAGCTTCTCGATAATCTTTTCAATTTCGCGCTCAATATCCACACCCAAGACTTGCGCTTTACGCTCCAGCGCGAGGGCTTCCAATATAGCGTCACGCGTTAGCGTCCTTTCCATGCTGCGCCTCTAAATGCTTGATGATTGCCGCCTGTCCTTCAATCACTCGCTTGCAGTCTAGTATGTAGTAAAATATTTCATTAGCCGAGGCTAGATAAGCTAACTGGTCTGCGCTCTTTGCCTCAATTTTCTTTATCAGCGCCTCGATTTCGCTGGTGGTTATAACTTGCCTGTCCATCTCCCGCCCTTCGTGTGCATGGGAATAAAATGCGCTTGCTTGCCACCGATGATTATACCACAGCCGAGGTTGACGGGAATAGCCATATTTTTAGCGTATCTAAAACATATCGCATCCGGGTCAATCAAACACCCTGCGTTCATGCCGAACAATTCTCCCTCATACGATACAGCCGCGTAGCTGTGAATATGGCCGATTACGATGGATTGTTTCAGCTTCCGCATAAGCTGCACATGCGCGGTAAATCCGCTAACACCCATATCTCCATGATGATACAGCACCCCATCCACTTCCCACCGATTGCGCCACTCCCAACCATCCGGGGCGCGTAGGAATCGGCTCATGGTGGGCAGAAAGGACGCGGGTAATCCAGCTTCAAATGCCTTCTTCCAAGGGCGTACCGTGTGATTAGACTCACATACCATCACCTCAGGAAACGCCCTATAAAACGGCTCTAATTGCTCTATGGCGAGTTCCATTTCCTTTCCCGCGCTGGGTGCGTCCGGGTCTTTTGGATAACGGGAATAGCCCATTGCATCCACTTCATCACCCAAGCACACAGTGCTGGTGGTCTTGTATCTATCGCGTACAGCCTTTAAGAATTCTAGCGCGTCCGGGTGCTGCCAAGGACAATGCAAATCAGGAATGGCGAGGACGCGGGATTGAGTGACGGTTATAGTGGGCGGCTTCGGCCTACCCTTAGCCATCCATTCGCGGACAGTGCTTTCAGGAACGCCATATTTACGCGCTGCCTCTGCCCCGCTGGTTTCCAGCCCATAAGCGGCAACTTCTGCGATAAACTCAGGAGTCCGTGGGCTGGTGAATCTCATTTTCCCCTCACCCATAAAGTGAATGAATCTGGAAGCACCTCGCGCAAGTAGTCCATAGTCGGCTTGGATTCCGTAACGCCTATGGTTTTTTTCCCGCCTATCATGTAATTGCGGCCTACCAATATGCAGCCCTCGGTATCTTTGAGCGTATTACCGTTATGTATTAATATCCATTTACGCTTTGGCACGGCTTGCACATGCCAGTGATGGCCGAATTTTCGGCTTATCCGCTTAACGACTTGATATGTTCCTGTGGGGATGCAGCTTATGTTAGGCTTATTGTCTAGCCAAGGCTCCTCGCACGTCATACACAGAACCACCCCGCCCATCTCTAACTGGCCGAAAGTGCCTTCGGGTGTAGAGAACATGCGGCGGAGCGTGATTTCTGTCATTTTTCCGCCCCACGAGTAAGCAGAATTTTAATATCTTGCCGAACTTCGGTGAGGCTTGATTTTATTTCTTGCAAGTCGCTTTTCTTGACGTATTTTTCTGATACATCCAGTTTATGAGATGCAATCTCTTTTTCATTCTCGCGCACGCGGCTGAACAGAATGAACCATAACCTAGCGCCCAGAGTCATCACAGCCCCTACCGTTCCCTTAAACGCCCATTCAAAAAAGCTGGTTTCTTCTGGTGTCATCGTTAACCTATTGCATCGTTTGTCTATTATAGCATGTTTCACAAGCCAGTCCAAGTGGCACCGTAATCGGTAGCCATTGCCCCGCCGAGTGTGTTCAGTTCAGCGTTAGAGCAATACTTGCTGAAGCTGACCGGAATACCCATCCAGCCCGTGTATTGGTTGCCTGATACCGTGTTATTAGCGCCAAGCATCAAGCGGCCACCGCTAAGGCTGGTATTTTCGCCGTTAGTTGCGGATGCCACCTGAACGCCATCAAGAATAAGTTCAACCGTAGTGCCCGTGCGGCGCATACAGATAATATGCGTGTTGGTGTTCCATGCGTAGGCATATGACGTTGCAGAGCTACTGCTGTTGCGGTTCTGGAATTGAATGGTTGTGCTGCTAATTGTAATACCCCAGCGCCAGCCAGATGAGCTGGTAAACCCGCCAATCAGGTATTGAGTGGCAGCACCCGTAGCTTCGGCTTGAAATGGGAAAATAATCGTGTTTGCACCAACACCAATAAGCGTTAACAGCGAATCATTAAGCTGGATGCCATTGCCACCATTAAAGCGCATGGCTGGCCTACCGTTTAGACCGCGCTTGTAATAAGCGGGTTCTGTACCAGCCGTAAAGCGCGAGGCGGTGTAGCTGTTGCCGCTGCTATCCAGAATGCTAGACACGCGGTTAGCGGGCGTGCGAACAACGTTAGTTAACGAATCGTTGTTGATATTAAGGAACATACGCACGCTACCAATAGCAGCGGGGTCAGCGGTCAGCGCAGGAACCGATTTAATGCCCTGACTTAGCGCGGTCTGAATCGCCTCGTTCCATATAATATCGCCGTGCAATTCATAGCCAGCATCAGTAAAGTGTGTTTCATCGGCGTTATAAAGCGTTGCGTCCGTGTAATCATCAAACGTCAATGAGTTTTTAACGATGGCATCAAATCCAGCAGCATTACCGTCAATAGCAGTGTTCCACGTTAAGCGATTTGCCTGACCAGTTACCTGCCCGACCGTAGTCCCATCAAACGTGCGCGCTTGGCTATCCTCAAATACGAGATAATCATACCCTGCGCGGTCAGCTAATGCTGCGTACGGTGTAAGCGTACTATTATAAAGCGTTGTGGGATTGGTTCCGGCCGCAATATCGTTATTACCGCCACGGCCTAAGAAGATACAAGGCAGAGTGGGGCGATATGCCGACAGGATGTTGGTTTCAAACTGCGTAAACATCGTAGCCAGAGATTGGCCTGTAATGCCCATGTTCCGCAGTTCAACTTGGGTGGTGAAGTAATTGTCCTCCATGTATTCCGTGCCGGGAACACCGCCACCAAGGTAGCCGTTGCGGATAGAATCACCCTCGCCAATGATATAAGCGGATGGCGAGAACCACAGCGAGTAAAGCGTTTTAAGCTGGTTTTCTACCGATATAATGTCAGCGTCACTCAGCACGCTGTTATATACGGCCTGAAAGTAGATGTTGCCATAATAAGGATAACCGACCGTATCGCTATTCCCAATTTTGCCGCCCGTACAAGTAACGGAAGTGGTGGCGGCTAGTGTGGCACCCTCACGCCCGTTAATGCGCAAGCGCTGGCTGCTAGGCGATGATATAAGCACCTCAACGCAAGGCTGTGATGGATGGCCTATTTGCGGCCTATTAATGCTGGTTCCGTTGGTAATCTGAGCACCGCCAACACCGCCAGCACCACGACAAGTTGGGCGCGTGCCGATACGGTTAGTAGTGCCAGTGCCAATCTGGAATAATGCCGCTTCATCAGGACACATCTGCGGAGCGTGTACCGTGATAACCGTGCAGCTTTGGCGGTCAAGGCTTACCGTGGCATCAATGGGGATGGTTGAACTGCCAAGGAATGACATGCCTACTAAATTACGGCGCTTTCGGTCAGCATCGTAATACGGCATTGATGCAAAAGTAGCTTGCGTGAAGTCGTAATTATTGCCGGACTGGTCAATTGGCTTGCGGAAGCCAACAGGTGAGCCGGAAGCAAAGCTAATAATAGCCGCCTCATCAATCATAAAATTAGAGCCAGCGCCAATATTTGCAGTGGCGCTATCGGAGCTGCGCTCGACAACAGCCAAATCGCCAGTATATCCGCTAATTGCCGTTGTACCTATGACGTACAACGCACCAGCCGGAAGGGATAGGGGGGCTACAGACGCGCTACCACCGCTTAGTAAAAGTAACAGGCTCATTTGCCCCCCTTGGGATTAGCGGATTTAATTGCGTCACGCTCGGCTTTAACGGTAGCAATGCCTTTTTCGAGAATGTCATCCAGAAGCGCGAACGGGTCAGGCCATTTAGCGGCTAGGGCTTCCTGACGCTTTACCTCTGCGGGTTTTTCCGGCGCTACCCATTGCGTAATTCCACCCGTAAACTCGCCCTTGCCGATAGCCTCAAGCACGGGGTAGCAAATACCGCCGCCATCAGGCACAGCGTAGTAATCAACGGTTTCGGTTGCGCCATTAATCGTAAGGTCAAGGGTGCATACATAGCCTTGGCCTTTTTGCTTTACGTTGCGAATGTTTGCAAAGGTAATCATTATGCAGTCCTTATGAATAGGCCGAAATTATTATTAGTTACATTTTGCGATATATTTCGCCATGTGCCAGAAACGCCTCCTGAGCCACCAGTCCAACCCGTGCCTGTGCCAGCCGCCAAATTAAAATCAGTGCCGGAGCCTGTAGAGCCGTTATTAATGGTTACTCCGCTAACATTTTGCAATAAAGCAACCGCCCCCACACCCAGCGCATTATTCGTATCTATAGCCACTGTGCCGCTGGTCGTAATCGTTCCGCCAGAAAGCCCGGAACCCGCCGTTATGCTCGTTACCGTACCGCTACCGCCGCTTGCGCTGAGGGTGGTTCCCGTCATGGTGAGGCCAGAGCCTAAGCTAATAGCCGCAATATTCCCGGAAGCCCCGCGACCTGCAAGCTGTGAGGCCGATAAAGCGATAGCCGTAGGAGCCGCAGAACTAGAAGTCGCATTGGCCAGAAACGTATTAGCTGCCTGTGTCGCTAAATCCGTGAGAGGTACGGTAGCGGCGGGGGTTTGTGCTACGCCAGAAGAAAGTTTCAAATAGCCCGTGCCAGTGGCGCGTTTAAGCTGCGTGCCGGAAGTATTCGCGAAAAGAACCACCTCATCAGCCACGGAAGAACCAACCCCCAATACGTCACCCGTACCAGCACCAGCCGCGCCCGTGTCGCCCTTAGCCCCTTGCGTGCCAGATACCGATATATTCCAGCTTGAAATAGTGCCTGAACCGCCTGAATTAGTTACATAAACGAACAGGCTAGTCCCGCTGTAGCTGGTAACTTGGCCGTGCATGTAGTTTGCGCTATTGGATGAATCAACAATAAGCAGCCAATGCCCAACATCAAACTGCTTACCCGCCTGAGTGGTGAGGGATTTAATGCCCGTTCCCACGGCTAGGCTGGTTGTGCTTGTTCCGTACAACGTAGCAGCAGCCGCCGCCGCTGAAACCGCACTAGCCGCCGCCGCAGTGGCCGAAGCTTCCGCATCCGTCACGGCATCCGCTAAATCCTCAAGGTCTTGCTCGGTTATATCCGAAGCCTTTACTCCAGCCGTGCTAATCACCATAGCGCGGTAGGTCGCATCAATGGTTCCGGTAATATCGTTGCTGGTTAGGGTGGTGCTTTCCGGTACGGTGATAGCCCTGTCCAGCGCATCATCGAGCTGCTGGGTTTGCATCACCACAAGGTCAAACTGCTTTTCGGTTACGTCTGCCGGGTTGCCATCAAAGTTTTGGAAATTGGTTGCTTGCGTGTAAGGAACGCTACGGAGAATAACAACCTCAGCGCCATTTGCGGGAGCCGTACTAAACACCACCGAACCGCCCGAAGCGTTGCCGATACCTGTTACGGTATAGCCAGACGACTGCAACACATCATTCACATACACAAGCACATGGCTTGCGCTGTAGAATATCCAGCTTGTAGCAAACGTAGTCGTAACCCCGTTGCCCGTGTAGCTAGTGCGTATGCTGGTATTCGTTACTGTCATCTTAACCCCCGTAGGATTATACTACAAAAAATCACTGTTGATTAATGGTTTCTTCTTCGTACCTGTATATGATTTCAGGGTATTCACGGAACATCTGCTCACGCGCCTGATTAGCATAGCTGCTTAATACATTCTTAACCGTTTTATCCAGCGGGCTCTCTACGCCCATACCCTCAATTGCCTCAAGCTGGCTTAGCATACCATCAAGGGCTTGCTTGGCTGGCTCACGCGCCAGTTCCACATAGCGGCTATATTCTTCTGCATTTAGCTTAACCCTGCCAGCGCCATAGCTAAGGTAGCGCGAAGGCATCCCAACGGGTATCTGGCGGCGGATAAGAAGTTCATTCAGCGGCTCACCTTTGGGGGTAGCGGTTCCCATATAAAGGCGCATCCCGCCCCATATATCGCGCTTGGCTGGATAGGCATCAGAAAAGCCCGGAGTGCGCGAAACTATGCCTTGCCATGCCGTATCAAAGTCACGGATAACGGGGTCGTTGAAATCGTAATTCATTTGCTTCATAAGTACGGGCATAAAAGAAGCCATCATGTAGTCAATGTACTGACCACCCTTGCGCTCAGGGTCGTTTACGGCCTCCATAAAATCGGATATACCCGTAAGCCATGCCTTATTAAGCACATTGTTTGCAAGGCTGATAACTGACATAGAAGCCATTTGCGCCAGCGTGTCATCATCTGCCGCGCCGCCAACCTGCCACATATCCGCGCCCATACCCAGCACCATGCCCCACGGGTCAAGGCGGTTGTAGGACTTCCAGCCTTCTTTGGTTTTAATGCTGTAGGGTTGGTTTTCTTGTAGCCATATTGCGCGAAGTTTGGGGTCGCGGGGCGCTGCGCCAGTGATTTTACCCGAAGCCGCAAGCGAACCCGCCGCAATCATAACGCTGGTTCCCATGGCAATACGCGCCTCAGCCAATGCCTTACGAGCGCCACCAGCCGTTAAATCAGCCCTTACGTCAGCAAACAACGGGGCAACTGGCGTGCGCTCAAGGCCATACTTCACAATATTCGTAGGGGTTTGCACGAATGGAACGATGAACCTAGCCACCTTCACCTGATTAAGCGCAGCCTGAATAGCGCCAGCCGTGCGGTTGGTATTGGTAAAGGTTTGCACACGGGCGTATTTAACCGCCGCATCAATCAATTCATCGGGCGGATTGGCTACTAATTCCGCCACACGCGAAGAAGCATTAACCCCGGAAAGCCCCTCTTTTTCTGCTTGCCGCCAAGCTAATGCCTGTAATTCCATACGGGCGTTGAGATGTTTGAAGAAGGCATCTTCAGCCCCAAGCGCGCGGAAGGGAAGGTCAACCGCCCAGCCAAGGCCGTTAACCAGATTGTCGGCATAACCACCTTCTCCAAGGGCTTTGCCGCCTAGGGACTTGGAAACCGCGCCGATAGCTTTGCCTAGATTATTCTGGCTAAGCGTTCCTGCGGTTATCGTGCGATTGCGAAACTCCGGCGTGTTTTGGAATATATCAAATTCCACATTGTCCTTAAATGCACGGGAAGCAATAGACAAAGCTTCCCATGAGCCGCCTATCATACCCCTGAACATCTCGGTTGCTTCACGCATAGCTACCCCATCGCCCCCACGAGCGGCGGTAATAGCACCAGCAAGGAATCGCTCAGGAATGGCGCTGAACATGGTAGCCGTATTGGATGCAATGTTTACCATATGCGTGCGGTAGCCAGAAAGCAGAGCGCCCTGACGTAAGGTTAGCAACGTGTCCAGCGAGGTAACCCTTGCCATCTTTGCAGCGGCTTGGGATATGGTGGCATTATCCGCCCCATCCTCGGAAAGTTTAACCAGAGTTTCCGCAATGCCATTAATGACATCCTGCCCGCCCGTCTGGTTAAGCACATCGTCAATAGCGCGAAGCTGTTGCCTACGGCTTTTAGCCTGAATGTTAAATGACTGTAAGGCGCGGCCAGCTTCCGCCGTAAGGCCAGTCACCTGAAGCTGAATAGCCTTGTGGGTTTCAACCATTTTGCGGAAGGCGTATAAATCATCAGCGGAATTATTACCCTCCTTAATGGATTTAGCCATCATCGTTAGCTTATCGGCACTAGCCACTAAAAGGCTACGAGCCGCCACCGCTTGCTCAGCGTTAAAGGCTTGCCCTTTCTGACGCGCTAGTAAATCATCAACGCTCATGCCTAGCTGTTGCGCTAATTCCTGCGTAACCTTATTGGTTTGAACGCTGCGGTTTGCATCGTCCATATCAGTTTTGAAGTATTTGGCTGTTTCCGTAATGGCTTTTTTAATATCATCGGAGGCCGAAATTCTAGCCAGATTGATATTGACCGCTTTGCCTTCAACGGGCGTGGTAATGCTAAGGAAGTTCTGCGCTTCTTCCTCAGTTGCTATTTTCTCGCTAACCAGCTTTCCCTTGGGGTTTCCAAGAATAGGCTTAGGCGGTTCAGGCGGGGCAAAGGCTATGCGCTTGGGGGCTTCGGTAGCGCCCTCTTTTGCTGGCGCTGCTACTTCTACAGCGGCGGCGTCCACTTCATCGGCGGGGGTGGCCTTAGTTACCCTTGCCGCACGATAGCCCTTTAGCCCAGCCATAAACACAGCGCCAAGTCCGGCATCAATACCAAAACCCTCTAGCACGTTCTTCATGCGCCCTTCCATTTCCCCGTCATACGGGGAGGCGGCGAGGTATTCAGTGATAGGATTGGAAAGCTGCGGGTATTCCTGCACTAGATTAGAAAGGCGCTCCTGCTGCGGGTCAAAGAAAGCAAAGTCCGTAATAGCCCCGGCTGCAACGCCCCTGCGAACCGCTGATGCACCCGTTGCCTTAAATAACCCTGTCGCCTTTGCTGAGGGGATAAAGCCCGTAAGGAACTGTGTAACACCGCGAGTAATGCCGCCCGTTAATGTGGTCGCTGGCTCGACTTCGGGAAGATTAAGCTGTATGGGGTTTCCTTGCGGGTCAACCCAGCCGCGCTCATCACCAAATAACAGCTTGTTTCCTTTGGCCGTAGCATCAGGGAAGCGCGACTCAAGCCAACCTGCAAGCGCGTCTATGCCCTCCATGCCCTCCTGAATAGCATCCCTAACGCCACCCATAGCCTGACGGGGTATGGATTCAGCGACCGGAGCAATAGCTTTTTGCATGGCTTCCTCGCCATTGCGCTGCAATACTTGCTCAATTATGCCAGTGGTTTCGGCTGGTTTGCGCTGCGTGATGAAATCTTCTGCGGTCATTTGTTTGTGGCCTTCAGTTCATTGAGCCTACGCTCGATTGCGTTTAAGTCGCGCTCTGCTTGCGACACATCAATCCGCCCGTCTTTTGCGGCCTTTGCTACGTCAAGCTGTGCCTTTTCTAGCTGCTTAATATCGTTGCGATTGACTCCGGAACGCTTGATAAAATTCACCAGATTAAGGCTATAAGCCCTATCCGAGTTTGATGTTTCGCGCAGCCTATTAACTATCTGGCCTGCAATATCGTCTAGGCTTTCGCCTTCTTTTAAGGTGGCTGCTCGGCGCTGAAACTCCCTTAGGGCTTCGGCTTCTTTAGTGGCCGCATCGCCCATAGTCACGCCGAATTGGCTTTTATCAAATTCAGCCTTAATCCGAAACTGCCCGGATTTGTAAGCCTCGTTGCTAGATAGGTTAGCGGTTACTCCGGCAATAAGACTTTTGGCCGTAGCCGATTTTAGCCGCCCCGCCGCGTGGGAAGCAATCACCTTTTCAGGGGTAAGCGTGCCTTCGTTTTCTTCACGCATCAATTCAGCGTAGGCGTTAAGGTCATCTTCCCGCGCTTCGTCCGTATTAAGAAGATTAATAAGCTGCCGCCCATCCGAGGGTGAAAGCTGGTCATTGCGAACCATCATAACGATTTGTTCGCTAGTGACGGTAGCCCGTGTTTCGGGGTTGGATATAACTGCGTAAGTTTCAAAATAATTACGCTCAGCGTTTTTCTTTAGCTGCTTTTCACCCTGCGCCTCAATAGACTCAATCCGGCTCTGGGCTGCGTTGATATAGCGCCCTACGTCCGGCATATCGGAGTATTCCCCAGCCTTGGCGCGGCGGATAAAATCAGATGGATTGCGGCTAATCTGCGCCTCAGCATATGCCCCCTTCAATTTCTGCGTGCCATCCATTAGCGCGGCTTCCTTAACCTCAGCACCTCCCGGCATGGATTCTACCTGCTGGCGCATGAGTTCATAAGCCCCAGCATAATTAGCGGGATTGATAGCAATGCTGTTTGTGCCAGCAATCAGTGTCTTTTCCCAGTTGTTCTTAATCTTCTGCGCCGCGCGTCCGGCCTGTTCAACCACGCCCTGCTGTGCAAAGCGTGTGCGAAGAACCGCGCGGTCTGCCATGAATTTATCGCGTTGTGTGCGGGGGATGGAGTCAGCCACGGATTTCATGGCTTCTTCGTATCGTTCCGCATAAATCTTGCCAAGGTCTGCGCCTTCTTCAAACTCGGATTGTTTAAGCGTTTGCTCTAGCTGTGCCAGTTCAAGCTGCTTTTCCGCCATGATTGCGGCGTAATCTGAGGCTTCTTTGCGTGTCTGTATTTCCTGAAACGTATCGGCGGTAATCCCTAGGTCACGCGCTGCCGATGCCATACCCTGCGCTTTAGCCTGTAGGCCAGCCGTATTGCCCCCAAAAGCCGAAGGCGAGGCTGATACATTCAATCCGCCAATGCCTACGTTTTCCTGTGTATACTGCGTTATTTTCATGACATTGCGTAAAGTTTGGTTGCGCCCTTGAGCAGATTGGCCGCGCTCGTATATTCATAGCCCTTCTGAATAAGCGGGATTTGGGAGCGTGCGCCCTGCGCCTCAAAGTCTAAAAGCCCCGCTTGCTGCTGGAATGACCGCTGCTTGAGCAAGCCCTGCTGCTTAATCGTGAGGATGTTTAGTTCCTCCTGCGCGGCGTTATCCATAGCAATATCCATAAAGCTAAGGCTGCCAGAACCACCCGCCGCTGCGATATTTGCGCCAGTCCTTAACCTGCGCTCACGGTCTGCCCTTGCCACTTCCGCCGCCGTGTTGCTTTCTGCAATAGCCGCATTTTCACGGGCGATACGGGCATTATATTCCGAAGCCTGTGCCTGTGCTTGCTGCGCTTGCATACTAGCTTTAGCCGCTGTTTTCTGCGCTTGCCCTTCTGCATACATGGACGCAAGATTTGCGCCAGCTACCAGCGTAGTTAATGCTAATTCCATTTTACCACCTCATAAACCACAGCGCCATCCACCTGCATTTCGCTCGGTGTCATGCCTAGTATTTCCGCCATTCTCGCGCCTTCGTGCGTACCAACCAGCGCAATCATCTTCCCGCTTTTCCCTCGCAGCCACCGCTTTGCATGGCGCATAATGCTTAACATATATTTACCAGCACCCTCGGAAAAGATAATCCACAGCGTTTGATTATTGTATAGGTCTATTACACCGCCACACGCGATAGGCTTGTTATTTCCGATTATTGTATATGATTCTGATTTAGTAGCCAAGTTATGCAGCAAGTCCATATCAGCGGATTTCATGCCGAAAGTATGCTTAGGCTCAAACGGTCTAACCTCTGTCATAAGTCGTAATATCCGGCATGATTGCACATATCGTAGCAGGGAAAACCCCATCGTCCGTCAGGTAAACCGTGCCTTCGGTAACATAGCCACCGGGCCAGCGGAGATATTCGGTTTCGCCCGAAAATAGCGGCGTGTCCTCACCATAGCCTAAACCTTGGTTAAAGTCGTATTCGGTTAGGTTGTCGGCATCATAACCATACGAAAGCCCCAGCGTATTAAGAAGGCGAAGCACAAAGCCCGTCATGCGCTTTTTCTTGCCCTGCGCGGTTCCGTCTGTAGCCCCTGCTTCATAAGCCTGTGTTTGCACAATCCAGCGGTTGCCAAGCCCCACGGTTACATACCCGCCCGGAGTAACCAGAGTAATGCCCCCATTTGTTACCACGCAATCAGGATGACTTAGCCCGTCACGCATGACTTTTACCGTCTGTCCTTCTAAATGCTCAAGGCCAGTAATGTTTACTGTGGCGCTGCCTTCATAGGTAAGCGCGGAGTCGACACACACAGCCTCCTGCTTTTCCATATCGTCCTCATAGTACCGCGTCAGGTACTCGATATAACGCCGGGTAGTTCCGTTTATGGTGCGCTCCACAATCAGCCAAAGGTCGTCCCTTACGCCATCGCTAGAGGGAATAACAGCCACATCCAGAACCTTCGTATCAGTTCCGCCTAATAGGTGCTTGTGCCATGCGTAGATGCCTTGGTCTGGGTAGTAGGTAAGCCCCAGCAAAGCCCCGTCAGTACGCGCCGCCCATACGCAGTTAAGCGGCTCCTGCTGGAAGGCCATATCCGTTATCTGGGTGCGGGTGATATGTTCGGCTAGGATGTTCAGGTCGCGGGGCTTCAAGCGGTCTAGCTGGAAGTTATAAACCAGTTCATGCACCCTGCGCCGCGCACGCTGGGCAAACAATACTGCCGATTCAGCGGGAATTGGCTTGATATACGCGCTGCCAATAGCCGAAACAGGCCGAGCCTTGGCTGTGGACGGGGTAAGCACTTCGTTGTTATTCGATGAGCGCAATACCCATTCCTGCGATTCCGTACCCATCACAAGCCCACGGTCATCGGTGGCAATCCATTGAATCTGGTTCACCTCACCAGACGGAAGATTCCCACTAATCGCATCATCGTCTGCCACAGTACCATCCGCCGCAGAGGGCCGGAAATTTGCGCTGGTAGAAGTAAATCCGCCCGTAATAGACAGGTCGTAGCGATCTGGGTAATCCGTACAGCCAGCCAGCACAAGCCTGTCTTGATGGAAGCCGATAGCCCTAGGATAACCCGTAGTCCCCGAATATACCCCTAGCCGCCAGTTAACCGTTGCCGTGCCAGCCGAGGCATTAGCGCCCCTGATAGTCGCTGTTACCTGAGTCGTGCTTGTCCATGCGGTAATCTCCAGCCATGTCCAGTTATTCGCCGGGTCTTTCCAGCGAATCAAACGGCCAACATCCGTTGAGGCAAAGCCAGCATTTCCATTGATTCCCGTGGTGGCGGAGGCTGTAACCGTGACGCTACCCGAAGTGCCGGATAGGGTAAGGGTTGTGGTAGTGGTATTAATAGGCAGATATGGCCCATCCTCTAAATCCAGTTCGGCTATGCTCCAATTGGTTGCAGAAGTACGGGCAAGGGCGCGGGTAGCATAAAGCCCATGCGCCAGATAAATCACATCCGCGCTTTGGGTGTATTGGATTTGTTTAAGGCCGTTACTGCGAAGGGCTGTGTGAGGATAGGGGCTAGCTATTTGATATACTTCCGCCACCGTGCCGCCAGAAGAATACGCCGGGTAGCTAGTGCTATTAACATTGTTCCCATCCGTGTCGGTCAGCTCAAAGGTATTAGCCCCCGCATTGACGTTAGCCACACGGAAGAACTTATTGTTCACGTTGGTCATGCCTACTACGCCCGTGATGAATACCTCGTCCCCATTGGCATAGGTATCAGAGCCGGAGTAGGTCAGCACGGCAGGGTTAGCCTTGGTAATGCCTGTGATGTTCTGGGCCGTAAGAACCACCGAGCCGTAGTCCTGATAAAAGCGAATATACGAATCCCCAAACTCTAGGATATACGCCTCGTTATCACTGAACTTAAACGGAATTAATATGGTGGTGTCGGTGCTGTCCCTCACTTCTTTGACGAACATCGAACCGCCGCGCCTTGTCACTGGCCCTTGTTTCAGGCAGATTACATTCTGGGCAATGCGGAGGGATTCAGCCCATTTTTCCAGATTAATATGCCCATACAAAAGCGGCGAGAACTCGCCCGCCGTCATGTTCGTTTGAATGGGTGAGGCTTTGACCATTACTCGTTCTCAATAATCGAAGCATCATTTGTGCGGCGCGAAACCAGCCAGCTATCCGGCGCGATAAGTTCGGGATAGTCCTGAATCGCATCAGAGGCATACGCACGCTTAATGCTATACTGATAATCCTCAAACGCCCTAGCTACTTTCGTATTGCTTTGGGTGAGGATTTCAGCGGATTCATACGCCAGCTTTGCGGCCAGCGCCTCTACAAACAAAGCATCAAACTCGCCCTCGTCCGTGATGTCGGAAATGTAGGTAATGTAAAGCGGAGCGCCCTCGTTCGTGTAAATCTTCCCCTCAATCAGGCGATATTGCGGGTTTCCCTTAATCTCTAAAAGCGCGAGGAAATCAGCGGGGAAGCTGAATTTATTATCCCAATCAAATAGAGGCGCAGCTACATCAGCGGCAATGGCGGCCTGCTTGATAGCAAAGCCCCAAGGATAAGCGCACAATTCCGCTTTCCTGACGCTATCGTAAATTTCAGATAAATGAATGGCATAGGGCGCGGTTGAGGTATCAATATTAGATACTCGCGGCTGCCCAAGTTTAGCTAATGCACGATTACAAATAGATGTTTTCGAGGTCATGCAAAGCCCTAAAAAGAGGGGCGGAGGCCGAAACCCCCGCCCTATTTAACTACTCGGTGTATTCAACTTCAACGTACACAGTGCCAGTAGCACCCGTGCCAGTCGGAGTCGTCAGCGAGAGATACATATCCCCATAAGCGGGGCGCGTGGTCAAACCAGCACGCTGCCAAATGGGTTTCAGCATATCCGCAATATTAGCCGCCGCTGCTTCATTGGTCACGTCCGTGATAGCCACAGCGGTAGATACCGCAATGGCGCTGGCGAAGGTGTCGGTATCAACAGCCGTGTACGTGCCATCGGCGTTTTTACGGTGCAGACCGATATCAATCGTACCAGAGGTCAGCGCGTCACAAGCAAAACGGATTTTATGAACCACCGCGTCAATCGGCAGTTTGAACAGAATCACGTCATCGTTGTTAGCGGTATCTGCAATTTCAAACGCGTCCTTGCAGGTTTTCAACACCGCCCCATGCAGACGGCTATTGACCGTTTCCATCGGGGTAGAGTCGAACTTAGTGATGTGAGTGCCTTTATAAACAGTCATGTAATCCTCCTATTATTCAGCGCACTTGATTTCAACGCACTTTTGCTCGTCCAAACGAGTAAAGCCAGCCATGAAATCAGCTTCGATATATTCGGGGTTGCCAAACAGGTCGGAGCGATTGCGGATGCGGCCAGACAGCGGCTTCCACAGACCACAGCCCATGCCCGATTTCACCCACACAGGCAGACGGCGATAGCTGCTACCATCAACGGGGAGGCGGTTCGAGATGATGATGTTCATGCCGAGGAACTGGCGAACCTTACCATCCGTGCCCAGTACGGGGCGGGTGTTAAAGTCGGTGCTTACCACCTGCGTCAGCGCCAGAAGGTCATCATGCTGCCTCGGAGAAACGCCAATATAAACCATGTCATAATCAAGGTCAATATCGTTGGAGAGCAGGATTTCCTGCGCCGCGCGAAGCTTCTCCACATTTAGGCCGGAACCCGTGCCACCTTCATCAACGCTCACCTGCTGGCCAGCAAGGAAGTTGGTGGTAGTGCCGCCAGTTTCGCCAGTCTGGGCTGCGCCGAAGAAGGCGGTCAGCCACATGTCGTCCATCTTACGATTGAGCGAAGCAAGGGCAGACTGGGTGTAGGAACCCTGCGGGGTGATGTTGGTTTGAAGAAGTTCAATGTCATCGACCACAGTGCCCCAGCCTTTTTTCTGGGGATATACCCAGCGGCCAGTTTGCGACACATCAATATTCGGTGCGGGAAGCGCCGAGGTGGTAATGTCAAGGGCTTCGGTTTCGGCTACCTGCGAAAGCATACGGAAAGCCTTAGAACCAGAAGCGCTCTGAATCATGCAGTTAGTAGCGAATTTGGGGGTAAGCTGCTGAGAAAGCAACTCAAGATTGGTAGAATACTCCTGTGAACGGAGTGCTAAAAGGTCAGTCATCGGACTAGCTCCTGTTAAAGTTTATAAAGAAAACTAAACGAGCCTTGTCCGGTGAAGGGGGCGCACAAATAAAAATGGCGCAGGGGGCTTATGCCTTGTCCCACGCCATTATATTAACACAAATAATTTGTATTACAAGCTATTTAACGCCAGCAATGATATTGTTAAGGCGCTGCATCTTGGCATAATCCGCGCCCTTGCCTTCGTTATAGGCGGAAAGCCTTGCTTTATCGCCCTTTAACTCATTCATCAGCATGTCTTTATCATACTTGGCCTGTTCAGGGCTATAGCCGAATTGGCGTTCTGCGCCAGCGTTAGGCACTTTATCCTCGCCAATCTTGCCGCCTACGTTAGCTAAAAGCTTCAGCGTGTTAGCAAGGCCAGCGGATTTTTCCAGCGCGTCCACGATAGCGTCAGCGTCTGCGCCTTGCGGAAGGTTAGAACGCAATGCCCGGCGTGCTAGTTCACGGCGCTCATCATAGGCTTGCCCCCATTCTTTCTTGAGGCTTTCCACTTCAAGCGTAGCTTGCTGCTGCTGCTGCTCGATAGCGGCTTGCTGGGTTTGCATATGATACTGGGCATCATAGGCCACTAATTCCTGAAACTGCTTGGGGTTAAGGCCTAGCTTATGTGCCAGTTCGCGCCCTTGTTTAAGCCGTGCCTCATCTACGCTCACGCCATCGGGAAGCTTTACTTCGTATTTATCTGGGCTTTCCGGGCGGCCTAACTTGTTATAGATAGGCTCTAGGGCGGTGGGGTCGTCCATGTTTTCGGGGAGCTTAATAAGCTTGTCGGCCGGAGCGCCACGGAATTTTTCTAACTGGTGGTACGCCTCTAATACCTGAATAGGCTTTTCCCACTTCTTAGCGGATATAAGCCCTTTTAATTCATCGCTTGCGCCATCGTACCATGTCGCTTGAGTTTGGGTTTGGGTTTGGGTTTGGGTTTGAGTTTGGGTTTCGGTTGCTTGTCCTTCGCCTTGTCCTTGAACGGGGGCTGCTGGGGCTTCAGTCATTTAATGTACTCCTAGTTGTTAATAATCTTCTTCCATCCCATAGATTTCTGAGTAATCCACTTTGAGATAGTTCATTATCCGGTAGAACACTTGCCGCTTGCCCTCGTTGATAAGGGCTTGGTTTACGTCACCGGAGTAAGTCGTTTTTGTCGCATGGCAGAACACGCGAAGGTCGGCCAGTACGGTATTAGCCATCTCGTTGTTGAACGTGTGACGGTACGCCGTTTCCAAGTTCTTAACAATGCGCTTAACTTCTTGCTTATCACTGGGCATAGGACTGAGCCTGTGCAATATCCTTTACTGAACTCGCCACTTGAGGCAGGGCTTGCGCTACCATCATAGCTTCCTGTTGCGCGGCTTTGGCTTGCTCTTCCGCCATTAGTCGCTCCTTGGACTTAAACAGGCGAGAGGGTGCGCCGTTAGCCTGACGCATGATTTCGGCATATTCCTGCCAGTCAATGGGGGCGAGAATGGAGGGGTCAATCTGCGCCAGCGGCAACATGGCCTGAACCGTGCGTTCCGTAGCGAGGGCTTCCTCTGCCCGTTGAGCCTTAGCAAGGGGGCTGGTGTATTCAATGCCAAATGCGCCGCCCGACTCTTTGAGCGCAGGGGGAAGCTCTAACGGCTGCCCATCCTCAAAGATACCGTATTCCTCGTAAATACTGGTTTCGCGCTCTATCAACTGGCCTAGCGTGTCATGCGTCATCACGGGCGCTATCAAGGCTGCCTTCTCTTGCGCACGTTGCAAAACCTCGGTTGCGGTCATAGTAGGCTGGTCAATGAGAATCTGAAACAGCGTCACATAGAACGAATCGTTAATAAACTGGCGGCTTTGCTCAATGCCATCATTGCTTACGTCAATCCGGCCTCCGGTCTGATACGGACGAACCAGAGGATTGCCAGCCATGTCTATGGTGCCGTAGTTAATCGCATTGGGCTTCATGCTGAACCTACGAATGCTCTGCTGGTCAGCGGCGAGGATAGGCGGGTCAACAGCCATGTGCCTTGCGCGTATGTCCGTCTTACGCATGGCGTTAAGCATCTTGATTTCTGACAGCGCGTTCATTGCCGGAGAACGGCCATAGACTTCATTCGGTGCGGTCAGGTGGCGGTCAACGATATAGGGAAACGTCTTATAGCCCGTCATCGCGGGGCGGTTCTTCAGCTTTAGCAACATCTGCCCCTCAACGGCAACGTGTATGCTTTTGTACTTCATACCCTTGGTTTCGTTGTCCTCATCGGGAATAACGCAATGAATGAACTCAAACGTCTGGTGCGGCTCTTTTTCCAGCGTGTTCATGATAATGGGCGGCAGTTCTTCATATTTCTCGGCAGCCTGAAGCGCGGTAAGCTTATAGCGGCGGTAATCCCTATCAATAATGCCGTGCATGTTTTCCATCAGGTAATGCTCGGCGATATGGCTGGACTTATACAGCGCCCCACTACCAACCCTGTCCTCCACGATAAGAACGGATGTACCGAAAGCACCATCGCTCATGTAACATTCGTGCTGCTGTTTGGCGTAGTTAGCAGCCGGGCGGTAGCGCATCTTGAATAGGAAATCCGTGTACTTGTCGCACCAGTTCATCACGGACTTATCTTCGAGCAGCTTGTCATCCAGCGGGATAATCTTGTGCCACTTAGCAGCGCGGGGAGTCCTTACGCTTTCCTTAGCCGCAGCGAATCGCTCAAGGGCAAGTGTGGCCGTGTCATCGAATTTCTTATCGGCCTTCTTTTCGCCCTGCGGTGAGGTTTCGTTGAAGAAATTATCCTGACGCGACAATACAAGCGGGGCTACTTCCTGCCAGTGCGCCTCAAATGTAGCACGGTCAGCCGCTAAGCTTTCCTGAACCCTAATGATTTCTGCCCCTAATCCCATTATGCCCCCAGCATTTTCTTAGCAGTAGTAGGTGCTTCCCCGCCCTCATTGAGAATCGTAGCGGCGCGGCCTTTTTGTTTCTTTAGGCGCTCCATCTCTAATTCCTGAGCCTTGCGCAATTCCTCGGCACTGTTGTCCACCGTAGGCGCGGCAGGAGGCGGGGGCGGTGCTTCAATGATGACAGGTGCGGGTGGCTTCGGTGCGCTAAAAAATCCCATTATTCCCCCAGATATTTCTGCATGTTACTGCCGTTTACTTCAAAACCGTGCTTCTTATAAAGGTTAACATATAGCTGGTTGTTCTTCCCGCCATCGTTAAACCCGCTGTGACAGCCACAATAAAGCATGGTTGCCCCCCTGTGTTTAGCTTCCTCAGTTGCCTTGGCCACCAAAAGCCTACCCGCAGTCGTTCCCCTATAGGCCGGAGCAACGTAGAAAAAATCTATATTGCCCTCGAAGCCCTTGAAGAATGATGTATTGTAGCACGTTATAATAACACCTGCAAATTGTGAATTGTCCTTTACTACAAGGCAATCATAGCTTTCGTGGGCACACGCAAGGCAGAATGTAGCTATAGCCGTGGATTCGCATAACTCCAAGCAATTGGAAACAAACGCTTCTTCAAAGTACGGCTTGCATAAATCGAACAATGCAGCGCCATCGTTTACTCCGGCACGCTCACAGCGCAAATTCATCATAGTCAGCCTCGGCAAATTGTTGGCGTTCGGAATAATCTATAAACTCGTTCATACGTCCTTTATAGCCCACGGCAAAGGTGCGGAAGGCATCGGCGCAGTGGCTGGCTTGGTCGTGGCGGGGCTTATCTTTCCATTGCCCTAGCCTATCATCCCATTCCTTGCGGTAGTTATCCAAATGCTTAATGCCATCTGCGCATGTGCTTTCGTTAAACCTACAACGGGGAAGAACGGGGCGGCAGGAAAGGTTAATATCGTCCTGCACGCTGCGGGTAACCGGGACTACGGTTATTGGCTGTATGCCCAGTTGATATGCCAGTTCTCGCTTAGGCATTAAACGAGCGCCCTGTATCTGCCCGGCTCCATCATGCGGCCAGTAGTGCTGTTTATACACATAACCCTTTTGCTGCAATAGGCTAGCATAGAACTGCCAACCCTGCTCATAAGACTCGTGATAATCAATGAAGCGGTATTCATGGCCGATATGCTGCATAAACCATATACACATAGCATCACGCTTACCTTGCCCTAAATCCCAGAATGTATAAACGGGGTGTGTCGGCTCATAGGGGAAATACCCAATCCCGCCCGCCTTCCTCACCATGCTCATCTGCTGCGTGTAGTAAGCGCCCTCCATGCTTTGTTCAAATGCTTCATGCGGGAAGCTGGGGAACTCGCGCTTAATATCTTCGCCCTGCTGCTGCGCCTTCTTTACATACCACGCCTTCTGTCCGGGCGTGAGGAATGGCATTTGCGCCAAATATTCCGCCATTTTTGCGTCAATGATGGTGTTGGCTATTTCGTTATCGTCTAGCACATAACTAGGATTCTTAAACCACGGATAGAAATGAAAGCGCGGGTCGAGCCTAGTAAGTTCCCGGCCTTCCTCTTGCAGCTTGCGGGCGGTTTCGCATAACTCATAGAACTCACCGCTATTACCTTCAGCCGTGGATTCCACGAATATCTGCTGGCCTATGTGTACGGTGTTCAGTGCGCCTGTTTTGATTTCCTTGGCCTTGTCCGGGTATCTGGCCGCTATCTTCCCATATTCAGACACAAGCAGCTTTTGGAACGTGCCAGAGCGTAAAGACGTACCTACCGTAATACTTGAGCCGTTGCCGAATTGCAGCTTCCTAGCCGTGTCCTGCGTGGCGGGAATGGCCTTCTTTAGTTCTTCGGGTAAGCAGTCATAGGCAAAGCGTATTTTGTTCTTGAACAAATCCTCCGCATCCTCGCGCGTATGAGCGATAACGCCCGCCGAGTGATTGCTATTAAACAGACACGCATCCAGCATATAAAGCATGATGAACGTGGTAGCGCCTAACTGACGGGCTTTGAGAATGGTGTTGAAGTACCAGATGTTGCGGAAGAAGTCTTCCTGCATCCAGTTAAAGCGAAACGGTATCTTTGCGCCTTGTGCGTCCTTGATGTAATACAAGGAGTTCAAACGCCATTGCTGATTACTCAGCTTCTCCATCAGGGCTTGGTAAGCTTGCTGTTCGTCCATTTATCGCCCTTATGAAAGCGCTTTCTGCTTGCTTCCGCACTTCTTCTTCTGCGCAATCAGGTTCGCATGTGATGCCGAATTGTAATTCGCCTAACGTAAATAGGATTTCTATGACGCCGCCGTCAATCATCCTTCCGCGGGATTCCAGTACTATTGCCATCTATTTGCCCCAATAAAGATACAAGCCCAAGCTTTTCGCCATTCGCGTCTGCCAGCTTAACCTGCGTGCTGTCGCCGTATTTCTTACTTGCCAGCTTAGCAGCACGCCATTGCAGCCCACTCAATACACGCCCGGCTACGTCTGGGGCTACCGTACCATTCAGGCAGCCGTCAATCACCTCGCCGTGTTGTTCTGCCGCTAAATCACCAGCCGCTTCCCTCGCGTGCGCGCACTTGGCACTAAAATCGGCATTTTCTCTCTGCCATTTCAATATCGTAGAACGAGAAGGCTTACCTTCCCGCCTACAAAATGCGCGGAGGCCAACCCCGTTTTCCAAGGCTTCAATTATCTCTGCCTCTAATTGCGGGGTTAGTTCCCAAGTCATGCGTTATTAAACGGTTGCGCTAAACGGAGTGAGGGGAGTGCCAGTGCCGGACAGGAACGCCGCTACATGGAAGCGGTTTGCCGCAATATCACGCACCTGAATGGTTTCCCCAATGGTCACGCTACCCGTGGTGGAGCGATTGAGCGTGATGGTGTCAGACGTACCCGCCACAGCAAAGAACGCATAACCAGCGCCGGAAGTATCGGTGTCCGCAAATACGGCATAGCCCTGCATGGCATCGCTGGAGTTAGCTACTTTGACCACATGGCTGTTGCTGGTAGCCAGAACGCTTACAATGAACGTGTAAACAGCGCCGGAGCCAGTAGCAGCCGGGAGGGTAGCGGTAGAACCCGCTGCGGTATCGAGCAGGATGGTTTTACCTGCGTGAGTGGCTTCAGTCAGGGTCAGGGTTGCACCAGCCGCTACAGAGCCGGGAATGGAGCCGAGGGTCGCCGGAATGGTTTTCATCTTCTGAGCAGATGTGTCATACACCACCGAGAGGTCGCCAGAGGCAGGAACAGAGCCAAGGGTTTGCAGTTCAGTGACACTCAGATAAGCCGAGCCGTATTTATCGCCAGTCATGTTAAGCCTCATATCCTAAAACGGTGATTACGCGGTCGCTGGCTTCTGTGCCGTTGCTGACCAGTTTGATGTATTCAAGCCCAGCGAAATTCTGGGGATTGACTACGCGGGTTTTTGCCGTTCCGCTGACGGTAATGCTAAGGTTTGTGTCGCTGGTATCTGCAACGGGAACGAACGTGCCGCCCGATTCCTCGCAATGCGTGAACGTAACGCTGCTACCAGTCATAACCGGGAACTTAAAGCCGCAGATAACATACTTGCCAGCGTTAAATTCCCCGCTGGTTGAGCCACTTGCGGCAATCGTAACGTTGCCAATATCGCGGGTTTTGGTTCCGGTCATTTCCCGCCCTTACCCTTTTTACCACCCTTACCTTTGCACGGCATAGCTATCCCCTATTTGTGATTTTCGCTTATTTTACACCATGCGATTGGGGATTGCAAGAAAAACCCCAACCGGAGGACGAGTCACAGTTGGGGTTCCCGTAGAAGGCTTTATCAGCCTATCCAACCCTATCGCGCATGACAAGGGAAATCAGCAGCGCCATGCTAGGGGGGATATTGCGCTCCCCATACAGCCATGACACGATGCGCCTAGGCTTGACTAGTATAAGCTTTGCGAGGGCTTCTACACCCCCGCAACGCTCAACTATGGCTTTCAGTTCGGTGTGGGTCATACGGCCTCCGGCTTAGCTATGAAATGCACGGGGTCGCTGTAACGTGCGCCCATGGGCTTTACGGTGTACTCGCGGCCTTCGATGACAACCGTTTCGCCGGGGGTCAGCTCGATGGCGCTGGCCTGTTCGGCCTTCAGGCGTTCGTAGTAGCCCTTGTCACTGGTGATTGCGTGGCCGGGTTTGTTTGTCCATGCCAGCTCGTGGCCGTTTTTGATGGCGCTCTTAACCGCCTGTTCTACGGTTCGCCAGCTATCGTTTGCTGCGTAGCCCTCAACGCTGCCAATGGTGAAAAATTCTTCACGGCCCCAAGCGGCGATAAATGCTTTCTGGCCGTGGCTAAGTTTTTTTGCGGTGTTCGTCATAAAATTCTCCGTTGTTGATGTTGTTTCCGTGTTCTTGAAACCAACAATAACACATTGTGGGAGAGTGTCAATACACAAAATGAGATTATTTTTACATGAGTTTATTAAAGCTTATTAATTTTTACTCCGGTTACACGTCTCATGTAACCGAATAAGTTATTATGCAATAACAATAAAAACGGCAAAATGTATCAAAGGTTACACCAAGCGACAGTTTTTCTATATAGGTTCCTAAAAAGGCTAGTGTACCAATGACCAGTATATTAACAAATATTAATATATATACCCCCTATGCACCCTATATAAAAAGTTTATTATTTTATATTGTTGGTGTAACCGTAGAAAACAGGTATTTCAGCACGGAAAAACAATAACTTGCTCGGTTACATCAACGGTTACTGAGAATGATTCGCACATATAAACCATTGATATATATATGCCGAAAGGTTACACGTTCTACACCAAGCTCTCTAAATTTCGGATATATCCCACTTTGTGAATTTTGCATTTTTCAGTTATTGCACCGCACAAAACAGAAAACCTACGTCCACAGGTTGTAGGCATTTCTCATAAATATACAACCAATAAGTGCTTTACAATTTCCTCTTTTTGTGAAACGATGACTATACACCACATCTAAAAATAACAGGGGAATGGCAATGGTTAACGTAATTAACGAATTTTGTGCGCTGCTAGAATCTCACGGGGCGCCCGTAAATCCTAGCGAAATCGTGGCTGATGATACGGTGCATCGTGTGCGTTGTGCGCTAGATAAGAAAAAATCGACTACTATCATATATCAGCTTCGTGATGACGGTGATTCCGGCGTGGGCTGGTTCCGTAGCTTCAAGCACGGCTATAGTGTTGGAATTACAGTAAAATACTATTCTAAATCGCCGCGAAAACTATCCCCTGATGAAATGTTGGCATGGCGCGAGCGCATGGCCGAGCTGAAAAAGATGCAGGAGGCGAGACTAGCGGCGAGGTGGCATCGTAAAGGGCGTTTAGCTGCTCGTTTGACGCGCTGCGTTGAGCGTATGCCGCTGGCTGACTCGCACGAATACCTAAAGAAAAAAGGCGTGAAGGCGCACGGTGTAAAATATCGCGCTAAGAATAAAGAGCTGATTATCCCGGTGTACCAGCCGGATGGTCAGGCGTGGTCAGTGCAGAAAATCGGCTCTGGTGGTAAGTATTTCTGCGCCGATAGTCACGTAGAGGGCGGCTTTTACGTGATAGGGGATGCAGATTCAGCGACCGTATATATAGCGGAAGGATTCGCCACCGGAGCCACGATTTACGAGGTTTTGGGCGATGGATGCGTCTATGTGGCGTTCAATGCTGGCAATATGCCGTCTGTGGCTAAATATGTGCGGAAAATGCGTCCAGATGCACGTATTATTGTCGTTGCTGATAATGACCGCTTTACGGTAGATGCGAAGGGAAATTACACTAATCCCGGCGTTACGAAGGCGACAGAGGCGGCTGGTTTAGTCGGCGGATTTGTTATTGTGCCGGATTTCCCCGATGATAATCGCGGCACGGATTGGAATGATTTACGAGATGCCGTAGGGCTGGAGGCGATGAGCCAGCAGCTACGGGATAAGTTGCAGCGCGTGAGTGCTGCGGGTGCGGGTGGTTCTTCCCCTTTAGATGTGGTGTCTGAGGTTAGCGCCACCCGCCCACCTATTGTAGTCAGCGGTGACTGGCGTGATGGCCTGATATGTGACCAGCACGGGAAGCTGGTAAAAACCAGCCTTACGAACGCGGTGCTGTTTTTGACGCATCACGAGGATTTCAGCGGGATTTTTAAGCTAAATGATTTTCAGAAGGAAATATATGTCACGCGCTGTCCGAGATGGTGCAATGGTGCCGATTTCCACGTTCACAGGCTGACAGACACAGATATTACGCACACGAGCGCAGAGCTGGAAAAATACGGGATAAGCTGCGAGCCGAGTAAAGCCGTAAAAGCGATAGCGGTGGTTGCGGAAAAGCAGGCGTTTCACCCGGCGCGTGATTATTTCGATTCGCTGATATGGGATGGCGAGGAAAGGCTGCACCGCTGGCTGGCGTATTACATGGGGGCAGAGGGCGATGAGCCGGATTATTTGGCGTTCATTGGCACGAAATGGCTGATTGCGGCGGTAAAGCGTGTTTATGAGCCGGGTTGTAAGTTTGACCACGTGCTAGTCATGGAAGGGAAACAGGGGCGCGGTAAATCTACGGCGCTGGAGTATATGGCGACCTTTGGAGATATAGAAGAAGCCTATTTTACCGATAATATTAAGATTACCGATATTCAGAATAAGGACACGATATTGCTGTTGCAGGGTTCTATTATTGTGGAGCTGGCGGAGTTGGCTGGCTTTAATAAAAAAGATGATGAGGAAATTAAAGGATGGATTACGTTGAAGCAGGACAGGTGCAGAAAGCCATATGACCGCACCATTACAGTGTTTCCTCGCCAGTTCGTGCTTGCTGCGACGACGAATAGTTATGATTACCTTAAAGACCCTACAGGCAATAGGCGCTATTGGCCGTTCAGCTCGTCTGCGGTGGATTTAGAGGCGATTAAAAGCGACAGGCGGCAGTTGTGGGCGGAGGCGGTTCACTGGTATAAAACTGGCTATAACCTATGGCCTACGGATGAGGAAATGGCTCTGGCTGAGAAAGCACAGAATAAGCGCCGGACGGTCGATACGTGGGAGCAGGACGTAATGAAGGCGGCGCAGAGTTTGGAGCTGCTTAAGCCTAGCGGATTTGTTACCCGCGATATTTTCGTCGAAATGGAAATCCCGTTACGTGAGCGCGATGAGCGTGCATCACGGCGTATTGGCGGGATTTTGCGGCAGAATGGATTTGAGAGCCGGGTGATTAAAACGGGCGGCGAGTCGCTTCGGGTGTGGAGGCGCGAAAATGCAGCTTTTTGATGACCAGCGTGAATTGGTAAATGCCGTTAGGTCTGCCATGACGCGCACGCGTTCGGTGCTGATGGTAAGCCCCACCGGAAGCGGTAAAACGGCGATGGCTATTAGTATGATTAAGGGCGCGGCGGCCAATAATAAGCGCGTGCTGTTCAGCGTGCCACGGCGCGACCTGATGGAGCAGACCAGCGATACGTTCACGGCGCTGGATATACCGCACAGCTTTGTAGCGGCGGGAAAGCCTTATAACCCGTTTTCGCGGGTATTTATCGGTATGGTTGACACGATGGCGCGAAGGCTGGATAGGTTGCCGGACGTGGATTTCGTAATCGCCGATGAAACGCACTTCGGGGAAAACGCGTTGGGTGCTGTCATAATGCACTATAAAACGCGCGGCGCGTATGCACTTGGTTTGAGCGCGACACCGTGGAAGCTGTCAGGTAAGGGACTTGGGTGCTGGTACGATGAGATGGTGGTGGGTAAGTCCACGCGCTGGTTGATTGATAATGGCAGGCTGTCGGATTTTCGGTATTTTTACGGACGCACGAAAATTGACCTTAGCAGCGTTAAGGTCGCGGCTGGCGATTATGCCAAGGGCGAGCTGGCGACCTTTATGGAGGGGCAGTCGGTTATTATTGGCGATTGCGTAGCGGATTATAAGCAGCGGTGCATGGGTAATTTGCACGTGGTCAGGTGCGCCAGTATTAAACACAGCCAGATGACAGCGGCAGCGTTTCAGGCGGCGGGGCTGAATTTTGTACACGTGGACGGGGAAACGCCAGCCGATGAGCGTAAACGCATATTTAGGGCGTTTGGGCGGCGTGAGATATTAGGGCTGTGCTTTGCGGAGCTACTGAATTTTGGCTTTGATTTATCGCAGGCTAGCGGCATGGATGTATGCATCGAGTCAGGCAGTGATTGTAAACCCACGAAATCACTAGCTGGCCAGATGCAGTTTTGGGGACGCATGCTAAGGGCGAAGGAAAAGCCAGCCGTAATTAATGACCACGTAAATAATTACCGCGAACACGGATTCCCAGATACGGACAGAGAATGGACGCTTAAAGACAGGCCGCAGGGTAAACGTGCATCAGGTGAGCGTGTGGAACCGATGAAACAGTGCGGTAACTGCTATTTCGCACACAGGCCAGCGTTAGCGTGTCCTAATTGCGGTCACGTGTACGAAGTAAAAAGCCGCGAGTTAGAAACCGTAGCTGGCGACCTTCACGAGATGACGCGGGAAGAACGTGAGGCGTTTAAGAAAAAACAGGTAAGTGACAGGAAGCGCGAGCAGGCGATGGCTAGGACGTTGCCGGAGCTGATTGCACTGGGGCAGAAGCGCGGAATGAGTAATCCGTCAGCGTGGGCCTATATGGTGATGAAAAGCCGCAGGGAATATGGCAGGGGCTGAAACCAGCGCTGTACACCTGTGTATGATGCAGGCGAGCCGCTGCGGTGTGGTGCTGTTTAAGAATGTTAGGGGTTTTTTTCTTACGCTGGACGGCGCACGGAAAATAAAGGCTGGGTTACAGGCCGATGGCAGTAGCGACCTGATAGGGTGGAAAACGATAACTGTAACGCCTGAAATGGTAGGCAGTAAAATAGCCGTATTTGTTGCCGCCGAAGTTAAAACCACCACAGGCGCAGTTAGGCCGGAGCAGCGTAAATTTATTGAAGCAGTGAATAAAAGCGGCGGTATTGCTGGCGTGGTTCGCTGTGAAAATGATATGAAAAAATTGATTGACTGAGCGCACCGCGTGCGCTAGTGTTGCTGTCACACAGTAAGAGGTGATAGCGTGATTAAATATTATGAACAGCTAATTCAGGGTTCGCCGGAGTGGTTACAGGCTCGCTGCGGATTGCTTACGGCCAGCGAAATAAAGCTGATTATTACGGCTGGTAAATTGCAGGCAGCGAATAACGATAAAAGCCGCGCTCATGTGTACGAAATTTTAGCCCAGCAGATAACTGGATATACGGAGCCTAGCTATATTAGTGATGATATGCTCCGTGGCCGTGAGGACGAGGTAGATGCGCGTGATATATACGCGGATAATTACGGCGATGTTGCCGAGGTTGGTTTTATTACCAATGACCGCTGGGGATTTACGCTTGGGTATTCGCCAGATGGGTTAGTCGGCGATGACGGCCTCATCGAAATTAAAAGCCGTCGCCAGAAATATCAGGCGGAAACTATTATTAGTCAGCGCGTACCCGATGAATATATGCTCCAGTTGCAGACGGGTTTACTGGTTAGCGAGCGTAAATGGTGCGATTTTATTAGCTATTGCGGTGGTATGCCAATGGTGACGATTCGCGTGGAGCCTGACGCGGCGATGCAGGAAGCGATATTAAAAGCAGCTGGTGCGTTTTATGAACAGGTAAACCAGCTTATGACGAAATACACCGAACTGTTAGGTGATGGTGGTATGCGCCTCGTACCAACGGAGCGTAAGGTTGAACAGGAAATAACGATTTAGGAGAAATAAAATGGTTGATATGACGAAAACGATTCTGGCGAAAAGTGACCAGCTCAATGCTGATGATTTAATAGGCCGCACGATTACTGTTAAGGTGACTGCCGTTAGCCTTGCCGCAGGGGAGCAGCCGATTAAAATTAACTATGAAGGCGATGAGGGGAAACCGTATTATCCGTGTAAATCCATGAGGCGCGTTCTGGTGAATACGTGGGGCGCTGATGGTAATGCGTACATAGGCCGTGAAATGACGCTTTACCGCGATGAAAAAGTAGTGTTTGGCGGTGCAGCCGTAGGTGGTATTCGTATCAGCCACATGAGCCATATTGACCAGCCAATTACTATGTCACTGACCGCAGCAAAGGCGAGTAAAAAGCCGTACACCGTGCAGCCGTTAGTTGTTGCGCCGAAAGTTACGCCGGAGCAGAAAAAAGCAGCGGCAAAGAAAAAGGCTGATGAAATTATCGCGGCGATTCAGAAAACGAAAACCGCTGAAGAAGTGGCCGAGGTATTGCGTAAGGAAGCTGATGCTATGCAGCGCATTTCCAATGGTTACAGCGAACTTGAAAAGGCTATTTCGGATGCTATTGCGAAACACAGCGAGTCATTCAAGGGGGCCGCATGAAGATAAGCGATATTACGCCAGCACGAATTAAGAAGCTGCGAGAAAGCAGAAGGATTAACGTAGAGCAGTTTTCTAAGGAGCTTGGATGTAGCGAGCGTTACCTAAACTACCGTGAAAGTGGTGAGCGCCCTATTAAAAAACTATTTGCGCTTGCTGTTATTGGCTACCTAACGATTACTGGAGGAAAAAATGGAAGGAAAAATTAATTTTTACGCTTGTGATGATACGACTGGTAATAAACCTCACTTTAAGGGGTTTATTGAGATTGGCGGCGAGGTTTGTGAATTTGCTGCATGGCCTGCGAAATCGGGTAAGGGCTTCAGCGGAAGGTATAAACCGAAAAATAAGCCAGCCGAAAAACCACCCGAAACGGATATGCCATTCTGATATTATCACTTTACACAACAGCCAGCGTTGCGTATGCTATGGCTACGATGATTGTATAACTAAGTTTCATGAATGGAGTGAGTATGTTTTTTCTATCTAAGAGGTCGTTTAATGCAGCGGTTGAGCGTGAAATTAAAAAGCGTCTAGCTGCAAAGCCTGACAACCGCGTAACGCCTCGCGGCAATTCAGTAGCCGCTGTTGTTATTAATTTGCTCAGTGATGGCCAAAAGCGCAAATCGCCCGATATTGTGCGCTACACGATGGCCGCAACGGGACGCAGCAACCAAGCTATTTATGCTACGCTTAATCGCCTTACCGAAGCCGGCAACATCAAGCGCGTCAAACGCGGCGTATATCAGATTGCGGAGGGGGTATGACACGCTTACGAATTGTTGAGGTGCGTGGCGGCAAATTTGCCGTTCAGAAGCGTGGTCTGCTGTTCTGGGGTTATTGCGATATAAATAACGGTTATGTTTGGAGCTTGCCTAGCTATATACGGCAATTTTGCTTACTAGATAGCGAGGCAGAGGCAGAGGAAGCCGTGCAAAAAATTATTGCGTATATAGATAGCCGCAAGGAGCCAAAAGCAATCAAGATAATCAAGCAGGTAAAAGTATGACCATAGAAGAAAAGATACTGGCGGAGATGGGGGCTATTGCACCAGATGTTTATGCGCCTGAATTATCAGAGCAGGCATACAGACAGGCTGTTATTGAATGCCAATCCATCATCACCAAACACCTGCATGCGCTGAGTGCGGAGGATGCGGCGAGGGAGATAACGAGCGCAGGGAAAAAGCCCGTTGATTTAGGTGGTGGTCTTGTTTTTGACTCTGAATTAAATCAAGGATTTGCAGCGCTATATGCCCGCGCTGTGCTGGCGCTGATACGGAGGGATGTATGAAGATGACGGATGAAGAACTGGCGCGTTGTAGAGATGCGTTTGAGGAATCCATAAAAAGTTTACTTCCGGATAGGCGTATCTCGCTTGAGTGCCACCACGGTAAATACAGCGATTTCTTCACTGAGTGCCTATGGTTGGGCTACCAAGCCGCATGGTCAGCCGCACATGAGCAGAGGGTGGATGATAGGGTTATCGGTTGCCTAATTCATGATAGCTGGAAGGACGGGCGGGAAAAGCATGAGAACGTTATTGCAGTCTATGACGCAATTCGCCCCTATCTCAGAAAATACCATGTCCCGCTTGTTTCTACGGATGAACTGCTGGCTATACGGAATCTCATTGCTATATCGGCGGCGGAAAAGAAGTTTACTTTTGAGCCTCCGCATAATTTCCGCGCAAAAACTCCAGCGCAGAAAGCCCTAGAGCTTATAGATGCAGCACTGTACCCCACCCCACCGGAGCAGCACAGCAAAGGGGGTGGGGAATGAGTTATTTTAACATTAAACCAAAAACCAAGCCTCAATGGTACGAGACTCGTAAATGGATGGCAAGGGCGCTTGTCAGGCTTGCTCAAAAAATAGATGCCACCAGCCCTGATGTTTATGCTTTTTACATGCAGCAAATGGTGGATGTCATGATTACCGGACAGTCCATTGTAAGAATAGACCCGCACTATGCCAATCAACCAAAAAAGGACACCACCCATGAGCAATAGCGTGAAGATTGATGAGATGGCGCTGGAAGCAGCATGTATGAAGGTTCATGATGTTGGCGAGTTGAGATTGGGTGCCAGCATATCAAAATGGTTGCGCCCAATAATTCTGGCATACCTCGAAGCCGCCCGCCAGCAGACGGTGGTGGGTGATTACGTCAGGATACGTCTAGCGCAGATTGCCAGCGGGGATTACCGTGCATGTGGGCATACGGCAGAGGAAGTAGCAGCCGATGCATTAAAAGCACTAACCAATAATGGAAAAACCAACAAATGCTAGGCATAATAACATTCATCATATGCCTATTTTTAGGCGCTCCATGGTGGGCGGCGTTGATTATTGCGATACTGGTGGAGGCGGCATGATGAGAAATGATTTTGTTTTTACCGATGAAGAAGTGCGCTTATTGCAAGAGATATGCTACGACCATTTAGCTGTTTTGCGGGAGTGGTGGGGCAATGACAGTAAAATAAAACATCAAAAAGATGTGGCTATATCACTTCTTAAAAAACTCAACGCAAAATGAACATCATCTACATACATGAAGTGGCGTAAACATTATTCATTTTGGAGCTAATAATGGCCGATAAAGACCTTTTTGGAGATTATGAAATAATAGCGCCAGCAAAAACATATCGGGCACTACGACATGATGCAGTAAGAAAACGTCAACGAGAAAATTCCGCAGATGCACATCATCCAGCCGAAAAAACCCTACAAATACATAGGGTGCTTAATGGTATGCAAAACATAAAAATTTTGGAATTATTTTGTGGCGCTGGCAATCTTACGAAGTCATATGAAAAATTTGGCGACGTTATGGCGTTAGATAAGAAAGCCGGAACTGGTGACAGTTTTAGAGTTTTTCATCGCCTGATTTCAGAAAATAAGCGGTTTGATGTAGTTGATGCTGACCCATACGGATTTCCAACGCGCTTGATGCCTGACGTTTTCCTGCTCATTGATGATGGGTATTTATTCCTTACTATCCCCATTCCAAGCGTAAACATTTTGCACGATATAACCAAGACGCATCTTTTTTCTTATTTTGGCACGGACTCACCAACTATTCAGCAAATGATTGAAAAAATTGCTTTATGGGGGCTTTGCCATTGGAGGAAAGTAGAAGAAATTGAAACAATTAAAATTGGCCGAATGTGGCGTTTAGCTCTGCGAGTAAGGCGTGTAAAAGCCACTGAATACACAGGCGTTAAAAACAGATAATTTAATAAATTTAGATTAATTATAAAAAGAATTTACAATGAACATCATCTATACCGATGGCAGCGTGACGGGGAATAAAGGCGGATGGGCGTTTGTTTCGCGGGTTAAGTCTGCTAGTGGTAGGATGAAAACGCACGATAGCTACGATGCGGAACTCATGGCCGTGGTTCAGGCGGTGGAGATGGCGGAGGATAAGTTTTGCTTAGTCAGTGACCATTGGGGCATCGTTCAGGAATTGCGCCGGATGATTGATTGCAAAGACTGGAAGCCACCACACAAGCGCGAGGATTTATGGCGGCGCATAGCGGATAAGCGCGATATTATCTGTGGCGTGGAGTGGATGAAACGATGCAGCACACACGAAATGCGGCTGGCGGATAGTATGGCGAGAGAGGCAAGTTTATGATTAATGAAAAGAAACGGTGTAAAGGAACTTCTGGTCACTACGGAATGAATACTAATCCGCCGAGGCCCTGCCAAAAAATGGCTGTTGATGGAAGTGATTATTGTAAGGTGCATAGCCCTAATTATATCGCCCCTAACACATTAAAAGCATTTGCCAGAATAGACGCAGAAAACGCTATTAAGCGTAAGGAAAAAGAGCTTAAGGAATCCATGATTTTTGCCATTAAGCAAATAGCTGATGGGCATAATAATGCAAGGGAACTGGCTCAATCTTTAGTAAAACAATACAATTTGTAGGGATGAAAAGCCATGACCACACATAGTGAGCTGGCATCTATCTAACCCACTTCCCCCACGATAGCGTATCAGCATGGCGGGGAGGACATTCAATGATAGGGATGCCATTCTCATAACGAACGGGCAATTCAGGTAATTTAGTGGCTGGCTTTCCAAACCCACGCGCTACTGTTTCTCCGGGTAGGCGCTGGGATTTTATCTTGGCTTTTTTGCGGTAGTTTCTAACGCTCTGCTTGTGTATCTTTACGCCTGTTTCGGCCCGTATCTTTTCGGCTATTTGTTCGTCCGTCCTGCGGTCTAGCGTCCATTGCACAATTAAATCGTGCCAATCCTCCCAAACGATACCACTACCCCGCATATGGAATCCTATGCCTTGCCCGGTTAAGCCTTTCCCTTGCATCAATCCAGCGCGATACACTGCCCTCCTCATAGATGGGAAGCGAACACGCCCATTCGTAATAACGCGCCGCTAGGTCATATTCCTGTTCCCATGCGTCATCCGCGTTATACACGATGTTAAAATTCGCTTGTATCACAGCCATATTCCCGCGCTTGCATTGCCTTAAATGTTCTTATCCTTATCTTGGCTTTTTCAACGCATCCCTCGCAAATGGCCTTTAATGTAATTTCACTTACCACCATATAAGGCTTTGGTTCACAGCCGTCATTTTCATTACACATGCAGCAAGTAACTGGATTACTCATAATTCACCGCCTGTCCGTTTTTATGCACCAGCTCGGCTTTCCACGGCTCCAGCATGACATCCGGGGGTAGTGGTTGCTTAATGGCTGGCCTTTTCTCCAGCCCCATAGCACACGCCTTTTTATAGCATTGCGTGGGACTTTTTCCCACCATGCGCCCAATCACGTCCCACGACTTAGAGCCGTCTGTCACTTGCTCTAATAGCATGGCAACCTGTGCTTTAGTCCACCCTGCGCTCATACTATCCCCGGAGATATGCTTTAAGCCTGTTAATGTTTTTTTCTTTGTAGTTTTCGCCTATCCCGCCCCACATTCTCCACAGAGTAGCGATAGGAACCTTGCTTTTTTTCGATAGCTTCAACATGCTGCCATCGGCTTTTTCCCTCGCTTTTTCCACTAATTCTCGAACACTCATAATATTTCCTTTGATATTATCATTTTATGGTTGACAACGGCTTTCTGTGTGATATTATCAGGCATCATTAATTGATTGTCAATAGAAAGGATACGTTATGACGAAACCTTACAGCGCCGAACGCGCCTCTGGGGCCAGCGAGTTTCTGGCATGGATGGCCTATGATGAACAACTCCCATCTGGAATCCTCACGCCTGTTTATCAATCATATGCACGGTTCGTAAAGCAAACGCAGGGGCGCATTGTCGCAACCAACCCGGATACCTATGCCCAGACCGGGGAGGCGCTATGATTGCGTATTATGCCTGTGAGTATGATGGCGAGGAAGTAGATACGGGCTACTCCACCGAAGCCGAGGCTATGCAAGGGATTGATTACTGGTGGGGGGAGTATAACGATGATGCCGACGAAACGCGCTGCGGGGTAGGCTATATCGTGGGCTATGACGATGAAGAAAAGGAAGTGTTTAGAAAAAAGGTATATCTTGAGCATACCTTTGAGCGCAGCGATTACGAAGAACATAGAAGCTATTAGGAGGGTTTATGGGACGTTTATTTATCGCCACGCATTTAGTGATTTTCTGCACCATCGCGCATTTCGCTATGAGTGACGCGCTGGCAAAGAATCTGCATGTACGCACAGCCAAGCCCGTTGTATTGAAGAAGGACGGCTATGTCATTTACGACAGCAAAATGGAAGCGGCGAAAACGATATTGATGATTTACGGGGGCGCGGAATGAACCCATATCCCACATTCCAGCCAGACGGAGCCGAGTACCTACCCGCGAACGGCAAAGCAAACGAGTTATGCGATAAGCTCAAACGGTTGCGCCTGAGCATGACGGACATCATCATGCTCAGAGCAATGGGGCATGACCCGCGCTTGACTAATGGTGCGCGTATCGGTGGGATTGACATCAATGTATGACCTACCAGACGCAACAAAGCGTGACTTAGTAATGACGATAGTTATCATTTTCCTGTTGCTTCTATGCGCGTAGGTGATAATATCATGCCGGTTGTTTTTGTAGGCTTCTGTGTCGTTACGCTAGGCGCTGTGCTGGCTACGGTGAGTTTGCTGGAGAGGCAGAGGAAAATGGATAGTGAAAAAAGGGGATGGCAGTTATGAGCGAACACAGGGACAGCACTATATGGCTGCACGAAGTCAACATCTACAAGCAATCCGCAAAAACGCAGGAGGTGGTAGAGCGTATGCGAAAGCTTCGTGATGCTGCCCAGCATAGCTGCGCTTTGGCTTGTATAACGGTTAATGAGATGAAGGGAGAGATTTTGTGAGTGAGATAGATAAATTTGCTAGGCGCAGTGACATTAATCGCAATACTACCGCTGAATTGGCTTGCAGGGCGGCAATAGTAGCGATTGAAAGCTTGGCCGCCGACCCGCGCTTAACAAAGGCGCAATGCCTTATAGATGAAGCGCGGTCTTTAGTCGCTGATTACGTGGATGATACACTCGCGCCCACCACCACCCAGCGTAATGGGGGTGAGTGATGGATAGGGATTTTCACATTTGGAAGATTGCAAGAAAAAAGCCATCCCCTCGCAGACAACAAGAGGAAAATTTCTGCGAGTTGTTCAGATTAGCCGAAATTCAACGCGGAATAGAAGACAGAAATAACGCTTACTATAGAGAGCACAACGAAGACGGAGCAGGTATATGACCACCCCCACCCCCCTATCCCCCGAAGAACTGGCGCTTCTGATTGAAGAAGGCGCTCAGTCCATAAACCCTGATATAGCTGGAAGTAAACAAGCCTATGTAGAGATAGCTAAATACGTTCTAGCCGCATGGTCAGCCGCACAGGCGAAGGTGGTGGATGATTTGGTGCGCCGCTTGGAAGCGTTGCGGACACTCGACCCATACGAAAAGCCTTACCCGCTAGCGCCGGGTTACAACGAGGCAATATCG
>JACCDR012479575.1_pt1 | contig 37770 bp, 60 predicted proteins | sample 7446431 | NCBI WGS metagenome assembly JACCDR01 (sample SAMN15323443, study PRJNA562643) | freshwater metagenome | isolation source: river surface water | place: USA:Blue River Watershed | collected 2017-08-17 | reverse complement strand
ATCGGCCACACCATCTACTAAAGCAAACTACTGGTCTATTACTTCTACTGCGCCAATGAACATGGCTGACTTTACTACAGGTTGGAACTTAATGCAGTTTGACTGGGGTAACGCTAGTGAAGTAGGTACGCCAGATTCAGAAGCTATCTCTTACATTGAGATTGCAATTAACTACACAGTTAGTCAAGTGGACGACGCAGGTTTTCGTGTCAATTACTTACGAGTAGCTAAACAAGAACAATTAGAATTCTTTTACATTTCTTGGAATGTTGGACAAGTGTCAACTTCTGACTCGACACCAATAACAGCTTTTAGTGCTAACACAAACGTACCATTCTTTTCTGATAAGTATGACCAATACAAGTATGCTGTTTCTCAAAAGGCCGCCTCAATTATATTTAGTTTCCTGCGATTAAAAGACGACGCTATAGACTACGAGGTAAAAGCACGAGAATCTTTAGCACGATTTAGAAAAAACTTTGAATCGTCTAAGGTCAGAGAGCTAAAATCATTTAAGGTTTATGGGGTTAATTTACGAAGACGAGGACGTACAGGTAGAATAAGGTAATATGGACAACAACATTAAAACACAATTCAATAACGCCAAAGGACAACGAGTGACCGTTTACAAAGACGGTACTAAAACTTATGGTAGCACAAAAAGTTCTTCGACCAGACCAGGGACACCCGCACCAGCAACTTCTGGCATGTCAAATGATGGCAATAATGAGTTGATGTCACTGCTACAAAAGCGTTTACTTGGAGAGGGCGGTATATCTTCTTCTAGTGACAGAGAGTTAGAAAAGACGATTGCTGAAAGTATTTCTGGTGCAAAGGAGGCTGGTCGTGTTAATACACAACGTATTCAAAATGATTATGAGTACATGCGTGACCAAGCAGAATACGATGCTTCTCAGAACACTCAAAACTTCCGTGAATCACGTTCAGGATTTGGTACTCAGATGGCAGCTCTACGAACCCTTGTTAAAGAAACGGACTCTTACATGCGTGACCTTGATGTACGCAAACAAGATGCCTTGGCCGCCAATGATGTTAACACTGCTAACGCTATTAACCAATTACAGATTGAACGATTAAAGTTTAGACAAGAAAAAGAACAGCAGTTCTACAATAATGCGTTTACTCTTGTTGGACTAGATATGGAAGAACGTGCTCAGAAACAAGCCAAATACGAATTTGACATTCTTATGCAGGACCGAAAACAACAACGTGATATTGACTTACGTGACAAGATGTTTTCTGCTGCCACACAAGCTGGTGTTGCATGGAATCCAAATGATACATACGAAACGCTCTCTGTCAAAATTGCTGCGATTGCAGATGAAGAACGTCGTATTTCTGCACAGAAAGCTCTTGATTCGGCTGCTAGTGATGACAACGAGCTATATTATGACATGTATCTAAGCGACCCAAGCTCTTTCAATTCATTTGACGCTTTTGTTCGTAAGGCAATGGTTGATTTGCGAGGAGAGGGAATTCAACTTACATCTGATGAGGGTAAGAACTTCCGTGCTCGTGCTCAGGAAATTTGGAACGAATGGGAGAAAACCAAATCAGTCAATACAACAGCACAAGCTGGTAACTTCTGGGAAAAAATATTTAAGGTTAAACCAAGAAACTTTGAATACCAGACTACTCCATCAATGATTGGTGATGTGAGCACAAGTACACCAAAAGCTACACCTGAAACAATCTGGGGAATACCAGGAGGTCAACCAGGATTACCAAGATTCTAATAAACTATGGCATACGAACCAAGATATAAAAACCGCTTTGCATCATCTCGCCGAGGCGGGACCTTTCTCAATTCTGGCGACTACTACGACATTGCTCAAAAGAATGGTTTGGGAGATGAGGCCGACCAAATCGTTGCACGGCATGGAGGAGAAAGATACAAGGAAATATTCTCTGGTGGGTTCATCAGTGATATTTTTGATGTACTTTCATTAGACTCCTATGCTATGGTAGGAATGTTAAAGGGAAAGAGTGCAATTGAGGGTATAAATAGTCGAGAATCTTTCTCTGATTCTGATTCTCTTGGTCAGTATGGTTTGGCAGGTATGGGTGCTGGTATTATTGCTGACGTACTAGTTTCTCCAACAACATACATTGCTCCATGGACCGTAGTAAAGAAAGTACCAGGAGTTGTTGCATTTGGTAAGGGAGTACAGGAATCTGTCTTAGGTCGTGTAGTAGAACGCACAACAGAAAGTGGTATTAAGTATTCTGAACGTGAGGGCGGTGTAAAGATGGCACGACTAGCTGCTGAAAAGATTGCTTATGGTTTCAAAATGTCTGACCCTGTATTCCGAGAGATATACGAAAAGGGTATGACTGAATCTGAAATTGCTGTACGCGAAGCTGATGAATTAATCCGACCAATACTCTCTCTTGACCAAAAGAGTGCAGAGGCTATTCTTAAAAGAGATGAGACTGGTCGCTTTATGCGAACCCCAATTGATGAATTACAATCTAATCTTGATGCAAAAACATTTGCTAAGGTTGCACCAGCTTGGCAGAAGATTGATGAGCTTGGTCAACGGCTTGTAAAGGTTGGGATGTTATCTAAAGAAAAGTACGAAGAGGGTCTTGGTTCCTACATTAAGAACGCCTACGAAGAGTACGAAAAGAAAGCCAACAACAGATTCTTTAAGTCTTCTATTATTGGTTTGAAGCCAGTTAAGAAACGAAGCGAAGACCTTACCGAAGAGGGTATGGAGAAGTTGGGTCAAATTAAAGACCCAGGCTACCTTGTGGCTGTTACATTGCGACAGATGTATCGTAATGCAATTCATGGGGAGATGCTTGCAAAGATTAGTGACAACTTTGCTTCTGTTTCTAAGGTGGACGGATTTGACCTAGTGCCAGACACTCCTCGCTTTCAGACTGGTGCTGGTAGAATCTCACAAGAACGTGTGCGTTTGGGTGAAGTATACAAAGATGTGGAGACTACCACAAAAGATTTGAAGCTGTCAAAAAAACTAGACAAACAGGTGTCTTCTAAAATAAAAGACTTACTAAAGACAGCAAAGGTCAGTCACGACAAAATGATTCAACTATTGACAAAGGTTGAACAGAATGGTTCAAAGGCTGTTGATGAAGTATTCGATGAGGGGACACCAAAGTTAAAGGTTGCTGATTCGGCTGCCACGGGTAACATTATTTCCAAAATAAAGGATGACGTTGTTGAGGAACGCTCTCCTATCGGGGCCACTACCAAGAAGGGAATCTCTGAAAAGATTACACCAAAGAAACGTGAGATTGTAATGAAAGAACTTGATGCGTTAAAAGCCAAAATTGATAACTACAATAAAGGATTTAAGGCTGGCTCTAAAGCAACGTATAAGAGTATTAAAGAGGCACAAGAAGAAGTCATTAGTCTTATCAACAAGAACTTTGAACTAGCTGACCGTGGCCGATTCCTACGTGTTGTAAAGAACACTACATCGTTTAAGAAACTGGGGCGACAGGTTGATAGATTAAAGAAAGACTTTGTTAAACTCAAAGAGGACTCTATCGACAAGACAAACAAAGAGTTGATGTCTGCCGCCAAAAAGAATTACGACCAAGCCAAGAAATTAATTAGCAAGGCACAAGACTTAACTGACATTGAAAAGCAATCTGCTATTGATTCAATCAATATGCTGCAACGTAAGTTGGATGATTTGCAAATTAAGAAAGATGCCTTAAAGGAGAAGATTGAGATTGAGAAGTATGGTCAACTGGCTGGCAAGTACATTCCTAAGGAGATGAAAGAAATGATTGATGAGATGATGGAGCCAATGGATGATAACCTTGGGCGCACTATTATGGCTGAGTTTAAGTTCCAAAAGGTAGTTATGTCACCAGCAGCCCACGTCCGTAACATCTTGTCAAACATGATTCTTAACTACTGGAAGTTAGGTATGGGTCCAAAAGACTTTCCTCTTTACGCCAAGGCAATGAAAGAAGTGTTCTCTGGCACCACGACTCCTGAGTTGGCAGAAGCTCGTAAGCTCGGATTGGGAGCAAGCTCTTACGCTTCACAAGAAATCCAACACTTGCTATCTCTTGAAGTTGCCAATTCATTTGGTATTGCTAAGGGTAAGTATGCTAAGATTAAGGAAAAGATTGGGGGCTTTTACCAAAAAGAAGAGGACGTTGCTAAGTATGCGGCCTACTTGTTTGCTAAAAAGAAAGGTCTACCACCGGAAGAGGCTTGGAAAACGGCAGAGGCAGCCACGTTTAACTACGCACAGGTTACACCGTTTGTTCGTAAGCTAAGAACATCTCTTTTTGGTGCGCCTTTCATTACATTTGCCTTGAAAGCTGTTCCCGCTACAGCAGAAGTAATTGCTTACAACCCACAGCGTGTCGCTATATTTGACAAGTTTCGTCGTGCAGTTGAGTCACAGTCTCCTGATGAAGAAGTTGAATCAGAGAAAGAAAAGATGCCACCTTGGATGCGAGAGGGCTTCTACTTCCGGCTACCGTTTGAAGATGAACACGGAAGACCAATGTACTTTGACGCTACTTACATCTTGCCTTTCTCAACCTTGATGACCCAGGCTGACAATGTGTACAAAACTTTACGAGGAGAGAATATCACACCAGAGCAGACTCTTGGTGAAACATTTACAGACTTGACACCAGCCCTTAACTTAATTAAGCAGTTAGCACAGAACCGAGACTTCTATGGTAACAAGATTACCCTGGCCTCTAACACCACTGACGTACAGATTGCTGATTACATGGACTTTCTTGTCCGTTTCATGGCACCACCACAAATATCAGCAAACATGGGTGGCGGTTATGACTTTAACGGAGAAAAGATTTCAAGTGGTATGTATAAGGCAATGATGGATGGTGAGTCACCAGACCCAAAGAATGTTCGTAACGTAGAACAGGAATTGATGTCCTACATTGCCATGAAAGTTCGACCATTTGATGAGGAGGTGCAAGAAACTTCTAACGAATATTGGCGCAAGACTGAACTGGAGCGTATGCTAGTAGAAAGAGGTTTAGTAGGCAACTTCTTATACGAAAAGAAACAACCAGAGGATTAGAAAAAGACCCGCACTAAGCGGGTCTTTTTTTTATTCTACTTTTGTTCTAAGCTGAATACACGATTTTGGTATAGTCATGTATGCACCGCTATTTTCGTTCGTAGTGTCGATTGCAAGTGCTAGTGTGATAGAAGTATCATCTTCTCTAATTACGAAGCCCACAGAGTCAATTTGGGCCAAATGCGGGCCATCCTTGACCTCTTGTAATGACTTCCAACCGTCTTCACCCTGTGCGTCTAACCAAACGATTCTAGCTATGCTGTACATCTGAGTATCGTGACATGATGTCCTCGTCTCTGATAAAGTAGAAATCAAATCCCTCAGAGCGTACCTTAACAGATGAATACTTACCAAAGACTATGAAGTCTCCCTCTGAAACTGGACATGGTACTCGTTCTCCTGTGTTGAGTAGTCGTCCCCGTCCAACCTTTAACACCAAACCGAACTCTGGTTTATCTTCGTACTGCTCTGGTCGGTATACTTTGTCGTCACTTGGGAATGAAATTGCGGCCACTAGAATGTTATCCTGTAACAGCTCGTGATTCATTAGGTCCTTTAACTGGGTCCGTTCCTGAATCTCCTTGACTTTCTCCGTCAGTTGTTGTCTTGTCATTTCCTGTTTTTTCTTGTTTAAGTGGTAAGATTGCTACTTTAACACCAGGCTTGTACAAACCGTTTCCTACATCTGATAGGAATGTTAGAAGTCCTGCTCGTACTGGGAACCCCATTTTCTCCCCCACATAGCGAGAGAATGTTTCCATCTTAGCCATAATGTCAGCGGCTAAAACCTGAGTAAATTCGTCTAATGTCGTTGGTTCTGCGTTAGTCTTTTCCTTTGTCTTCTTTGCCATTGTCTTTTTTGTTTACTATGATAAACCCACTTGTAAGTATAGCGATTGCTACAGAGATTGAGTTGCGAATAGCTAACTCAGTAACTTTGTATGGGTCAATTACACCAGCTTCTACTAAATTTGTAAAGGTATTGTTCTTTGCGTCGTAACCTACATCTCCCGAACAACCCTTAACAATACTGTCTTCGTGCTCTCCACAGTTACGAGCAATCTGTCGGATACTTACTTCGCCTAACTTTCTTACCAGTTTGTCTTCTGATTTAGAAGTTGCATTGAGTAGGGCGAGTCCGCCACCAGGTAGATAGCCGTACTTCATAGCTGCTCGGGCTGCATTAATTGAATCTTCGTAACGGAAGATATTTTCTTGTACCTCAATTGGTGTTGTTCCACCTACATTGACCGTGACCACACCATTGGTAAGACTAGACAAACGCTTCTCGACTTCTTTGTTGTCTTTGTCTTTTTCCTTTTCAGACTTTAGGTAGTCTACAAGGGCGACAAGTTCTGGTGTCTCAGTATTCATTGATTGGAATACTGCTCGGTCACGTGTAGCGTATACTTTCTGTGCGACGATAAAGTCTTCTGCTGTCAGACGACCAATCAGTTTACCAGACTTCTCAGTGACTAACTTACCACCAAGGTAAAGGGCCAAGTCAGACAGAGGGGTGTTGTTAGTCTCACTCGCCTCTGAGTGTTTGACAAGCAACAAGTTAATGAATCCATTGACGTGGTTGCCTAAGAGGAAGTTTGGTGCCTTACCAATGAAGTCACGGGCGACGATTACTAAATTCTGAATACCATTTTCAATGGCTAAAGCCAGGATATGCTGACATTCTTCTTCGTAGTAAAGGCGTTTGTCTGTCACCAGTACATGCACGTTTTCATAGGATGCTTTGTTTGGCCCGTCATTGAATAGAACAGGGTCAAACACACCATTGTTAATCACGTAACCATTGTCTTCAATCACTTCTGTTTTACCGTTGGACGATGGGTTAATGAATACCATTCCTGATTCTCCTGCTGACTTGACAATCTTAACAACATCTTGTGCAATGTTTGCGTCATTATTGGCACTGACTGTTGCAATTTTAAGCAAGTCTTCCTCGTTCTTTATTTGAATCGGCTTTAGGCTACTGATTACTTCTTCTTCAATCTTTTTATAGTAATCTTTTAGAACCATCTCGTTCATCCCGTCGTCTTTCAGTTTCAGTCCCTCTCGGATAAAGAAGTCTGAGTACAGTGTTGTGGTTGTGGTTCCATCACCAGCCACACCATTAGTTGCTAAAGAAGCATGACGGACGGTTCTGATTACAACATCTTCAATCGGGTCTTCTGACTCAATCTGTTTAGCAATCGTAACACCATCGTTAGTAACAAACATGTTGCCGTATTGGTCCTCGAACAACGCATTCTTACCTCGTGGCCCCAAAGTCCCGCAGACAGGTTCAGCCAGTAGTTTTAGACCTGACAATATCTTGTTTTTTTCTGTTAACGTACTCGCTATAATCCTTGCCATTTTTTAGTTCTTTTAATTTTTTAAAATAATAAACTCTTTTTTCATATTCTTCATCAGGCGTATTTTTTCCATTAAATAACTTAAAATTTTCAACAAACTCAAGTACGGTTTCAGCTTGTTCTTTTTTAACTATTAAGTATGGTAACAGTCTTTTTATAATTGGGGGGGCAATCTTGTTTCCTGTGGCAGCCCATCTGTATATATCTCGGGAGTTACCTGTTCTTTTTTCAATATTTAGTGCTCCGCCAAAAACCTCGTAAAGTAACAGTAATGGTTCTGGTTCTGTCATTCCAACTCTAATGGAACAATTATAAATGTTTTTCCAGTTTTTACCTTTTACTTTTCCCTCTGTTATTCTGATAGTTCCCTCTCCGTCTATTATACCTGCTAAATAAGCAATAATTAATTCATTATCCATGAATACATTATAACACTTAGGGTGATATAGTGTCAATAGAAAACTTTGGGACTGAGTGTTTGCACCACAGGTTCGGTAATCTTTGCTAGACCAGAAAGAATCTTTGCACGTGCCTCTTGACTACTTTCGATTAACTTCATGTTTACTCATTCGTTTCTTAGTAACTGTCTCTGCTAATTTACTCTTCAATTGCGCCAGCTTAATTCGCAATGTCTTGACCTCTTCTTCATTACCTCGTGTAATTACTTCTGTAAAGAATGTATCACTGAGATTGCGCCCGTAACATGTCTTTGATGCAAACTTCCGGTGAGGGAAAATCATATTTACTGGGATGCCAGTTTCTTTTGAAAGTTTGTTGACGAGTTTACGAAACGCTCGCAATTGTAGCGATGTTGGCGTAGTAAGGTCAAAGTTACCAGCCAGTACAATACCGATTGATGAACTGTTCTGACCAATACAGTGCGCCCCCTCTTCTGTGATGTCACGACATTGGGTAACGATACCATTATTGTCAATGAAGAAGTGATAGCCTACATGGTAGAAACTGCCAACATTGTTTTTGAACTTCTTAGATGTAAAGCCAGGCCATCGTCGTGAGTGGTCTACATCACACTGTTCGACTGTGTAATTAGAAGAGTCTGCCAATGGGTTAGCGTCTGTGCCACCAGTGTGGTGAACAATAAATTTATTCGGTCGATTCATTTTTTTTAATTAGTGCCTTTAATTTCTTTTTTAGTTTCAGTATTTCTTGTTCGTACTCTAATTTTGTCCACTCTTTAACAGACAGATTCTTTGCGTTCTTGTATCTATCGTCTAGTTTCTTAACCCATTTCTCGCCGTACCTTGCCACTAAATTCATGCGGTAAGTTATGAGTTTGCCAGGAGAGAATACAGGGTTATTGCAACCAGGACACTCGGCATGAACATTATCTTCGTCAAACAAAAGACCAAAGCCACAGTTGCCTGCTGGTGCGTAGTGACCAGCTTGTGAATCTTTCCAGGTGTTAAAGGTCTTGCCACAAGATACACATGTCTTGTACTTGTAGAAATCTCTACGCCGAACGTACTCTGAAAACAAAGACCAGTACAAACCTTTGATACCTTTGTAGCGATAGTAGGACGGGTGGATGTCAAACTTATCTTCAAGTTCCTTGTCTTTGTCGTTTGTTTTTTTCTTAGTCCGCCTCATCTAACAATTTACTTCTTAGGTATTCTGAGAGGCTTTTGTGAGACGATGCTTTGCGTAAGATAATTTCTTTTTCTTCTGGTGTTACTCGAAACAGAACCAGTAAGTTCTTCTTAACCTTTGCCATGCAGAATGTCTGTTAATCGTTCATAAATCTCATTGTGTTTTCCTTGACCGGCCATTACTTTGTAGTCTGGTGTGAATTGTTCCATTTCCAATTCAGATAAATGATTTGATATTGGATTGTGATTCTCTCTTTGCATCAATATAATAACACCCCCCAAATCCTTAATTGCTTTTTCTTCATTAAGGAAACGAGTATCGTCTGTTACTACTCGACCACCATTAGACAACACATTATTTACTTTTTCAAGATACCGTTTAATCCAATACTGTTCGTCTTCTGACCGGCGCAACTCTGTACCATAGTTCTGCATAAAGCAACGCATGGCTTCAGGTTTATCTTGAAAGAGAAACTCAACCAGAGCTTCATCAGATACTTCACCAGGAAATTTGTTAGCCCAGGTTATACTTGTAACATGGTATAACTTTCCCATGGCAACAAGAGTATTCCAAAAGCTTTTCTTCATCTCATCGACAAGAGCATCTTTAAAGTTTACTTTTACAAACCCATGTTGCCTGACCATGTAATCTGATGCTGTTGTCTTTCCCGCTCCAGCCTTTCCAGCAAAGCCAATAATTTTAATTCTATCCACGTGGTGTTCTCTCAATTCCAATAAAGATTCCTAGACCAAACAACACAACGGCAAATCCAGCGTCATGCGGGCAGTTATGTGTTTGGAAACTAATCAGGGGAAAGTCGTAGCTGTCTGGCGACCAATAATTTAATAAAGCAATTACCATTACTGTGTTATGTTAGTTTCTGTCCGTATAATTGGGCCACGACTCCATGCGCCACATTCGGTACATTGATACCGTTGATAGCGACCTAGTTTTGTGTAACCAAATCCTCGCTTCTGTAGTTTATGAGAACCACATACAGGACACTTGTTAAGTTCGTCGTTGTAAATGTTTACGTTAGGGTGATTTGCCATCCATCCCTTTAATTTATCGTAAACTTTGTACAGTAGGTCAACGTCTCGTTTATTGTAGAGACACATCAAACGCCAAGACTTTTCGTCGCCATTGAGACAACCCTCCCACAGAGAGAATCCTGTGTGTTCCAACTTGCGCCCAACCTTTAAATATTTACCAAGGTCGTCAAGTTTGTTACTATTAAGTTTAAAATACTTTCGTGCCACCTTTAAAGTGTCAATAGTTTTGTAAGGTTGTGGTGGCGGTAGACCGTGGAAAAGGAAACGTGCATTGGCTTTCTTAATGTCAAATGCATCTCCATTGTGAGCGACAATTATATCTGCCTCATCAAATAGTTCCCATAGTTTCTTGACAAGTTCTTTGTCATCTGTCGGGTCTGTTTTATAAAGTTCAAAGTGTGGCAATGCCAGTACATTAACACTACCCTCATTCCATTTGTATGCAAAAGAGATTATGTACCACTCTTTTGTGACCGATAGTACGTTTTGTTCGTAGATTCCCCAGGTGTATGTAACATTTGGGGCGTTCTCAATGTCAAAATAAAGTATCTTCGGGCCGTTTTGTTTTTGTTTTCTCATTAAAAATGTAGAGCTTGCGCCCTACACACAGGGTACAGGATTATTTTCAAACTGCTCCGTCGAGCATCCTGTAAGTCCAAGGTTCACTTAAAATTGTAATAGTCTCGGACAACCACCTCCCCACGTGAATTTCCTGGTTTCGCCAGCCGTGGTTCTGATGTGTTTTATGGGGCAAACCAACCCATTATTCAACCAACCCTGTGTGTAGAAAACAATCAATAGTCTTCTACTTTCTTTAGAGTTTCCAAATGTTCTTTACGCATTATGCCAGTAAGGATTGCAAAAAGGATAACCGGCACCACAATAAACGTAACGAACAACACCTTGCCAATATCTGCCATATCTCTGATGTGTATATATTATAACATTTTCCGTATTACAGTGCAAGGAATTCTTTAACCTTTTCTTCATTAAACCCTACAAGGAACTTTCCGTCAAGCACAAGCACTGGGACACCCATTTGTTGTGTGAGGTTTAAAATTGACTTCCTAGCCTCTGAATCTACTGAAACGTCTACTACATCATATTCTACATTTAAACTCGTTAGAAACGATTTTAGAGCGTTACAGTAGGTACAATTAGGGGTGGTATAGATTGTTGGTTTCATATTTAGTATTTGTTATTTGTTAAGTGGGTATGACGTGGCCCTCTCAAAGCAAGAGAGCGGCCCGAGGATAGACTTCTTATGTCAGTAGGAATTAGAACTCAACATGTAAGTAGTAGTCAGTCAGCTTTTAATCCACCTGCTACCTTTTTCTGTTCTCAACAAAGAAGTTACTCTTTCAAAAAGAAAGTCTGCTTCGATGCGTTTTATGCAGTCTCAACTTACAAATATTTATCTACTCAACTTCCCCATATTGAGAGGGTGCCGAAACACCACCTTATTTGGGGACGTTGCTTTCGTTGATGTGCTTGTGTGTGGGTCACTCGCCATTACTAAGGGGATAACCACCGAAGCCAAGGGATTGAACCTTGTTGCCCACACAAAAACACACCAACTGTTTTGCTTTTATATATTTATTCTCTTGGCGCAAGAGCCACAGAGATTCCTACGTCTTAATACAAAAAAACTGTACCGACTCACACCAGTACAGTACAGTTTTTCTGTACACGAACTTGCCTGGTGTGAGGGGCAGTTCACGTTTTGTGCATACAATTATAGCATATCTCGCCTCTTTTTGTCAAGCAAAGGTAAGATAACCTTTCTTAAATACATACCAGTAACAATCATTTTTCTCTGATTGCGCCGGATTCTCTCTCTTTTTTCTTGTTTTGTTATTTGTTCCATAGTTAGTAAAGGGGCCGTTTCCGACCCCTTGTAGTGACCCAGTTTCCTAGGTATCAACACCTGGTATCTTGGACCAGATGACCGTATAGCCGTCACCGACTATTTTACGGATTTCTTGTACTTCCCCCTCGATGGAGAAGATGATATAGAAGTTGCCCTGCATGTCCTGTGATAGAACACAATAACCCTCGTTAAGAGTAACCCTGTCTGTACACGGTCCCTCTTGGATTATCATTAGTCTACCATCAGGTACAGGTGGCAGTTCATTCGCCAAACTCGGAGCAACAAGGGCCCCGAGTGTCAGGTACACGACCAGAAAGAAACGATGCATTTCTGTGACTCCTCAGGTTAGAGAGGCAGTCTCCATCACGGCAGACTGGCTCGTTGTTGTAGTGGATGATGTCGGCCTTAGCTTTCAAGCCATGGCACCAGACACAGCGATAGTGGGCGTGGAACTCAGGCGTCATCACTTTCTCCCGCTTATGACATAGAGGTTGAGGCACCCCTGGCAACAAAACTTTTTACCGCCAAAGGTAAGGGCCAAATTGACCACTACTGGTTTACGGCACCAACCGCAACGACTTATATCTTTTAACGTAACAACCATTTATTCCTCCTTGACTGTTTTAGGAATGTGTTTCAGCACCTCCGCTTCACAGTCGATGCAGTAACGGCGTTTACGTTTCTTTGTGACAGCCTTTCTTTTTCTCGGCATAGCCACAAGATAGTAGTCGGGGTCAATCCAGGTGTCGGTCAGCATAGAAGCCACCTCCTGAGCCGTCATGTTACCCACAAGGGTATGCCATGCTCGGTGTAGATTCTGTGGAACCAACACAATATTTCGGTTTGCGTTTGAGCCACCCCTAGAACGGGGAAGCCGATGATGCTTGTCCATGATGGGCGTCTGCTTCACTCTCTTCCCCATAATTTTATCTCCTACATTCCGATTTCAAGCCAGAAGTTACTGGCACATGAATTGGAACAGAAGTGCTCTTGACTTCTCACTTCTTCTCCAATGAGGATGGTCGATACCACCGCTTCTTTCTGCGGTAACACCTTGTCGCAACAGCCACACTGGGTGAGCAGTGGGCCTTTCCCGAACAGGTCTTTCTCTGCACTCTGTACCTCATAGTTCATAGTCCCGTTTCCCTGATGAGTTGAAGTTTGTGCTCCCACTTACATTTTTCGGAGCAGTAGTCATACCTGATATGAAAACCAGGCAGGGTATAACAAACAATTACAGGCACGCTGGAAAGAGGCCCTCCACACTTGTCACACTTAGACTCATGCATTCTATCCTCCTAATTTTAAAGAACACCCTACTCCATACTAGCACACTTTGTATTTACATGCAACAAAAAACCACCCGTAGGTGGCTAATTGTTAGAATAGGTCGTTGGCTGTAACGCTCGCACTCCTCTTATTGTAATTAATAGAACGCTTATTAAAGAAGTCATTGTGCTTGGTGGCGATTACCTCATTGTCAAACCACTCTGTCTTCTTAATAATTTCTTGGTCAATCTCAAAGATTTCTTTCATGCCTAGAGATTTAAGCGTCTTGTTAAATCTGTGTTTGACAAACTCTTTAACATCTTGTGAAGTTAAAAAGTCCATCTCGCCAGCTTCATAAATCCAATCAATCACTTCACACTCAGAACGGTACGCTTCTTCGCAAGCCTTGTATACCTGCTCTTCAAACTCCGTTCCAAACCAATCAGGATTCTCTTTCTTTATTACTGAAATCAAGTCGATTCCAAATAACCCGTGAAGCTGCTCTTCTTTACTCAAATATGTTCAATGAGGTTCGCTAGCCCTCACCAGTATATTATACATCTGCATGTCGCCATGCAGTTCAGACTATATCATAATCCATGTCTTTAATATGGACTCAATGCGCTTCCACCAGCTTTGATGTACTCCCTTTCGGGATAGTCGTTGCACGTTCCTTTAATAAGGCTTCGCTCAGGATTGTCTACGTGAGACTTCCCCTGAATTCACATTGTTTGCTGTACAAATTACTCTGTACAGGACCTAGCTTTAAGTCGCTTCAACAGCGTTACTCATCCCCTTAAAAATGCTTCGTGTCTTATTGAACGACATCATAATTAAGAACTGTGAGAACAATGATACATGTTCAATAAACAGTGAGAACAAAAGTATTGCGTGTGAGTAATCTTTATTATCACTACTACGAGATAGCTTTAGAACATTGTCAAGATACTCGACACGTTGTTTCAGCGCTGGTATCTGGTCAATCTTTTCAAACTCTTTGTTTAAACCTAGTATTTCTAGCAGGTGCGAGTATGCTTCCAGGTGTCTAACTTCTGATTCAGCAAATGTATAACCCACTATACCTACCTCTGGCTTAGGTATTCGTTTATATAAATCGCCCCAAAATGTCTTAACAGCAATCTCAATCTGCGCGATAGCCAACATTGTCTTCATTATCACAGACCTTTCAGCCTTACTAACATTCACTTTGTAATCTTGAATGTCACTAGTAAAGTTGAACTCAGAATGTAACCAATACGAGTGTCGTACAGCATCAGCGTACTCTACAAGACCTGGATATTCGTAGGGTTTCAGGTTTACCCGTTTTTCAAAAATAGCCATAGTATAAAAAAGGAGCCTTTCGGCCCCTTAATTAGTTTAACCCTCGCATGAAATACAGGTTCCCTCTGGCGGGCCACCACCATTGTTCTCGGGTAATGTGCTCTCTTCTACAACATCTACTTTTTCTTCCATAGAATTATTGTTATCTATCCCAACAAGAGGCCGATGCACGCCATGGTTGTACCCCTTGTGTCGCCTTTAAATGTTTAGCATAACCCCAATTCCCCTCTTCTGTAAAAATGTCATAGCCCAATTGTTCGGCTGTTTCAAGGTGGTAGTATGTGTTTATTTGACACATACCAGTATCTCTAGGGTCAATCCGACCAGTGAGAACCGTCACACCATCAGCTTCAAATTGTTGTGGCTTGCCTGTACCCATACCGCTTTCGCAGGTACAGATTTTATACAGAACTGGGTCGTCAAAGATTACACCCCTTTTAATAACTTCCACCTTTTCTACTTCTTCTGTCGTGGTGGCCGTAGCCTCCACAATTTCAGTAGATTCTTGCACTACTTCTGGCTCGTCTAAGTGTCGGCTGGCTAAAGAAACCAAAGGAATCAATAGCGAAAGTATGATTAGACCAGCTAAAATCTTGCGTAAAATATACTTTGTTAATTACCCACCGCATTGCACAACATGTATATAAATCGGTACGGGAACATGCTACGTCAGGATTGGTTATAAAGTATCTACTCCATGAGGAGAGATTAAATCATTATAGCAACTATGCAGTATTACTTCAATATTGACACAGGCAAAACAGGCAGTTCAATCTTTTCCCAACCACCAGAGAAGTGGTAGATGTCTAAGCCTGTGACAGACCACCCATGTGCCACCATAATGTCCGCATAGAATGATAGCTGGTGTTGATATGTCTGAATCTTCTTGTCATCAAGTTCAAAGTTTGTTTTGTAATCACCAATACGACACACTTTATTCTTCTCGTCAAGAATAGAAAGGCGGTCAACACGTCCGGCTCGTAGGTTCTTTACATCGGACACTAAGACTTCTGTTAAAGCATCGGTGCCAAACAGTTTGTCAAATTCCAACACAGCGTCACGGATGAAAGGAATCTTTGGTAGCGCATAGTTGTAGTCCAACTTCTTTTTCTCTGCCACAATCGCTCCCAATCCTTTATAAAGATGGTAAGTCTCTAAGGCTGTGTGAATCGACGAACCATACTCCGTAGAAATGCGCCCATTAATATCCCACAACTTTGACAACTCGTCAACATCGACTCCCCACGATTCAGATGCTTTCTTCAACACACTAACCTTGTCAAAAGGTTTCGTCATTGATTCAGCATAGGCAGAACCAGACAACAGGCGATTACCGCTTAGGTCAAAGTATGCATGTGCTTCGTCATTGTACAACAGCTTCTCACCATTCCAACTCGTTACCTCGGTGGCCTCCCCACTCTTCTTCTTTAGAGGACGTTCCCCAAATTGGTCCCAAATCTTTTGGATGTGGGCCTCTGCCGTAGCGTGTAAATCATCTAAGTTGTCACCCTCTAATTCAACCTCGGGTTGTAGATTAGCAAAACTCCCGCAAGGTATAGTAGCTTTAAGTGTATATTTCATTTAATTGTTGTTAGTGCCTTTTCTACAGGCCAGTTTTTTAATCTCTTACTCATCGAGGTATGTGATATTCCCAGTCGTCGTGCCCAGCCAGCAATCGTCAAAGTTTCTCCATTAAAACTTATGTGTCGATTACCTCTACGGTTTTGCCCTTGTTCCAACATTGTCGCCCAACGACAATTTTCTCTACTGTATCCTTTTTCATTGTCTATTCTCTCTAATGAATACTCTCTACCAGGCTTATCACCCATGTCACGGTAGAAGTTTTCAAAGTTCATCCAATCTTCTGAAACAGCAATTCCACGGCCACCATAGTAAGAGTATGCTTTGTCATTTGGATTATAACAACGTGATTTCATCCTTACCCAAACTCTGTATATCGTAGTGTTTACCTTACCGTGTTTGGTAACGAGCTTTTTTCTTTCAGGAGTTTTCATTACTTTTAACTTCCAACAGCCACAAGATTTCGTATGTCCAGTAATTAACTTGTGTACATTTACAGTTTTCTCGTTACCGCAATCACAAATACACTTATAAAAGTCTTGTCCAGTTTTTTCATCCTTATGACTGAACTCTAGGACTTTCAGCATGTTATACTTTTCTCCATCGTTTATTTTTTTCATATTAGATATGATAACACAGACGGTATAAAGAGTCAATAGTGGTATTGAACGGTAGGTATCACAGCAGATAGTTTGTATTTAACCATTGTTTATTCGTTTTGGTGTATAAATTCCTCTAGGTATTCTTGAATCTCCTCACCAGTCAACTCATGGATTGATGATGGCAGGGTGATGTCGAACACCTCAGCCAAAGAATTGTCTGGTAAAAGTTTCCATGCTCGTCGCAACGCCGAACAAATACCATCAATATCTTGTTCGCTTTTGGCGACAGAATCTTCAACTTCAAAGTCGTAGTCGTCTTCGTTCTCTTCAAAATCAAATGCCATAATTTTATTCTTTTACTATATCAGCCAGTTTAGTATCGTCAACATCGTACACTCTTGACAAGTTACCAGTTTCGTTACATCGTTTCATTACTAAATAGGTGTATGTGCGTGGTGCGTTATCTTGTTTGGCAACCACAACATCATGTGCCCGTTCCTTAAAATCTTTTAGTGATAAACTGCACATATCGGCCACCATACTGTCAGCAGGTATGCCCTTAGAAAGCGCAAATTTGACATTAGAGAGGTTTAAATCCCTTGCTGGTACTCCAGTAGCTCTAATGTACTTTGAAAGGTTTATAAGCGAATTTGCTTCACGAACAGATAATCCAATTTCAGGTTGTGCTAAGAAGTCAGACCAAGAGGTTAGGCCCTCGCCGACAAGCTCAGGCCACTCACTCTTAGAATTTTCTAGCAACTCCCCCATTTGTTCAATCAATCCTTTCTGTATGTCAGACAGTGAGATTAATCTAGTGTATGTGTTTGGATTATCCCAGCGATTAGAAGTCGTCAAGACTAGGCTCTACGCTAGTAACTGCTGGCACCTTGCCATTACCAAACACGGCTTCCTCTAGTTTCGCAACGCGACTTTCAAGGTCAACTTTCTTAACACTAAAGTTCCAGTATTGACCACTCTGTTCCAACTCAATATCAACAGTGTCACCATCTTTCCAGGTCTTTGTCAAGGCACTACCGAATCCCGATGCCTTGCGCCCGTCCTCCAGGTCAATCAAACAACGTGTGTAAGGACGACCATTCTTAGCAATTAAAGGATTGCCATTCTTATCATTCGACAAGTGACTCACTCGTACAATTTTTACTTCCATATTTATGTTCCAAAATTTCTTTTACCGCATTTTTAAAATCACAACCCAACAACTCTCTAACAAAGTCAACACAATTGTTACCGTGTGCGTTGCAGCCAAAACAATGAAATGAATTGTTAGGGTACACAACAAACGATGGCGAATTGTCTCGATGCCCAGGCATAGGGCACCGAATTTGTTTATACCTACCGTGGTTCTTAGTACCTAGTAGTTCGTGTATTGGAAAATCTCGTGCCTCTTGTACCTGCTCTTCGCTGTACTTCATAATTAAAAGTCGTTAGGGTCGCCACCAATAGTACCAGTCAAAGCGTTCATCTTAAACGTGGTACATCTCATCTCTCCCTTGTTCTTTACTACGTCAATATTAATAGTGCTTGGTTCATCAGACGATAGCATAATTACACACTCAGGGTCTTGATACAAAGAAGAAGAACCCTTTAAATCTTCAATACCTGGCTTGCGTTTAGCATCCGCACCAGGCCCGTCAGTCTTCCGAGTGTGGGTGATAACAACAATGACTATTTTATGTTCCATTGCTAGAGACTTTAACTCCTGCAATGTCTTAGATACAGCCACGTTGTAGTTCTCGCCACCCTGCCGAACCATATAATCAAGGTGGTCAATAAAGACAAACTTGGTATCAAACAAACGCTTGGCCTTTATGATTGTTGCATTAACCTCCTCAGTCTTAGGGACAGTAAAGTATACAGGCAGGTTGTTGACTTCTAAAGCCATCTTCTGTAACTGCTCCTTGGTACTGCCCCGAAAATCATCAATTGTTTTATCAAAGAACACTTGTAAGAATCTCTTACCAACGCTAGTGTTGCCACGTTCAAACGGTATCACCAATGAACCGTATCCTTTCTTTGCCAACTCTTTAGCAAAGTTCAGACAGGCCGAAGTCTTGCCTACGTTAGACTTACCAGAAAGAACTACTAACCAGTCTTTCTCCATTTTGACACCAGGCAACAAAGATATTTCATAGAACTCCTCTTCGTCTTCCATCAAATTAAAAAGAATGTCGCCCGCACTTTGATACTGATAAGTATAGAAAGCATTGGCTTTTTTAATTAAGTCAAGGAAATCATCACGTGTATATTTTTTAAAGAACTCGTTAGCGTCCTTTACATCTTCTGGGTACTTCACCTCAAAACTCTTCTCTACACCAGTGCGCTCAGCCAACTTCATTGAGGCTTGCTTACCAGGCTTGTCATTGTCATAGGCAATGTACACCCGCCCCACGGAGTCTAGCAATTCTAACCAGACTCCGTAGCTGTCTTTGCCACTAGCAGGTGACACCACGTTCTTGATACCAGATTGCCAGCAACTCATCAAGTCAAACTCTCCCTCAACCACAAGCACCCCGCCCTTTACCTTACCGACATCAATCCCCTCTTCGTTGTAAACCCAAGTCTCAGCCCCAGGTTCACCGATGTACTTCATCTTGTCAGGCTTTAGGAAACGATACTTAATGTTTATCAGTTCCTTATTCTTAAAAACAGGTATTGACACAGCATCTTTTTTTGGGTCGTACCCCAACTTAAAATGCTTGATAGTGTCCTCTGTGAATCCTCTCTCCGCTTTTAAATAATGTAGTGCTTCCTCTCCCTGCGGACTGTTGAGGTTAGCAATAAGCTCTTCCATCTTTTCTGCTGGTGGTCGTAGGTAATCTCGCCCCACAACCTCCCGCAACGACACAATCTTCTCGGATAAATTACTCATTCATTGTATCTCATTAAACTTTTACAACACACTTTGCCAAAATAAAGTCTTGGTCATCAAACGCTAGGTCAATATCAAACCCGTCTGTCTTTGGTATGACCCTAACTGAACTCGGCAAGCCTAACTTATAGCACCATTGGGTTGCATAGTCAACCCCGCCACCACTCCAAACGAACACTACATGACCTAAAGACTCTAATGTCAATAGCACCTGTATGATTTCATAGCGGGGAACATCAGCATCTCTGGTCTTTTTAATTAGAGTTCCGTCCACATCAAAGGCTATCCTCATAAAATATATTTACTAATAATGCTACTGATTACGACAGTAGCCAACGTAATTAAAGCTATGTCAAGAGCAAAGTCCCAACCACTGTATTTAAAATCCATTAGTCGTTTCTTTTAGCAACCAATAAACCATAAAGACAACAGAATGGCAAAGCAATTACCCAGTATTGCCAATTGTCTAATCCCCACCCAACCAAATTAACAAATTGTATGATTGTAAACACCCCAACAAACAATAACATAATATCAACTAAAAAGTCTTTTCCTGTCATAAAATAATATAATTAACTTCGCCCCCAATCTTATAAATGATATTAATACTACGTCTATGCTTCGCTCTCAGTACCGCCAAAACATGCTCTGCTGTCCCCGGTCGCCAATGTGTTACGTTAACGGTGCGTAGCATGTTAGTTTTCTAAGAATCTAATAACTGAGTAAACCCAATAAGCACTTGCCCCTATGAAGATTGGTATTGCAATCGCTCCCAAGAAGACGGTAAAGACAGATAAAGCCCATAAAACACTTGCCAAAATATATTGTTGTTTCGCTGTCATACTATTTCTTTAGTGCTTGTAATCTGTCTCTCACATACTGCTTGTAGTCTTCTCGCCCCCATTCCCCTTTATGAGTGGCTTCAACTATCCAGTCCCATGAGGCGTCTAACGCTTCCTCCAAAGTCTCCTTGCGGATGGTGGTGAGGGCGGTGCGGAGCCATGACTCTACTTTTTCACCGCCAGAGCACTCGCACTCAGGAGACCAGCAATCCAGGGTGAGCTGTTCGTGCATATTCTTTATCATTTCTTCAATCCTCTCTACCGCCTCCGTTGTTTCTGTGTGTGACATGGTTATTGGTATTAAACAGTTTTAGATACGACATACCTTGAGTTGATAAATCTCACTGACTCTTTCTGTTCAGGGTCTGCATACTCAGTCGTGATTCTAAACCAACCGTCTGGCATTTCTTCAATAAGGTTTGAAGCGGTTACAATTTGTTTAAACTTGTGACCGCCGTACTCTACGTCATAAATGAAACCCAACTGGTCGACAAAAATAGAAGAATATACTGGGTGTTTAATGGGCTGTGAAATTATTGTGTTCATACCCCTACTTTATTAAACGGTTGATAATGTCTTTTACGTCTTCCCACATCACGTACTCCGGTTCCCCCTTTCTGAATTGATAACCAGGTAGTTCACGTATCTCCCCCAACAACTGCTCTTTGAGGGTGGCCTCCCCCCTTACGACAGTCGTGAGTTTAGCGGGGCATTCGCTGTCGCCTCTCATTGACATTAACAAAGAGATTAGTTCTATTACCTTTCGATACTGCTCCCATTCCTCCATTGTAATGTAGTGTCTACCTCTCTCTAAAAGCTCTAGTATCTTTTCGTCAATCTTTTTGTTTAGATTTTTTCTGAACATAAACTCTTAACTATTTTTTTATAAAGACTCTGGTACTTTTTACCAGCCGGATTATACCGTGGCGGTATCTTAATCCGATAAATTAGGTAGTCACGGTATTTCTCACGACAGTAGTTCATTGCTTTTACAGGGTCACTTTCAGACGAAAAAGAACTTCTCAGAGAGGGTAGGTCTGGGGCCAGGTACTTTGTATAGTTCTCGTCTGAGTGTTTTATGGTTGTCACCTTTTTCATTTGACCAGATTGTTTTTACTTTCCACCTCGGTACTGCGGGCATAATGACATAAATAACATCACGTCTGTCGTCATAATCAAAACGATAAACATACTTACAAACAAAGTAGCCCTGGGTTTCTATCTCGACAAGCTCTGCTTTTCGTAGGTTCAGTCGTTTCCATAACCGTAGTTCCCCCAGCTTATCATGACACGCCTCCCATGTCGAGTGTTTGGTGTGGAGAACTTCTATGGTCTCCCTTGGGGCCTCGAACCAATGAGGGAAACCAATGTCTTTGTGGTATCTGTCTACCATAGTTAATCAAATAGGTCGTTAACCACTAAAGACTCTGTTACAATCTTATCAGGGGATAGCATACGCCCCAGCTCTCGCTGTTCACGGTTAAGATGTTTAGTTGACTTCTTTGTTTGTGTTTTTGGTTTTAGTGGAGCATCAGCTACTATAGCATAGTCACTTAATGATGAATTACTAGACACTTTAAAGTAATCGTAAGGCATCTGAATCTTGCCCATGCCTCCGCTAGAAGATATAGTCAAATCAGATTTTGCAATTTTTGGTTCCATATTAAGAAATTAACGAACGAAAATTATCCAAATAAACCTCTAATGTTCTATCCTCCATGGCAACAGCCGTATTCACTTCAAGAACAAAGATGTCGCCATTTTCATCTTTAATAATATCAACACAACAGAAGTCAAGACCCAGTGCAGAACAAGCATCAAGAGCCAACTGCTCAATACGTTCTACTCGGCGCAAATCTCCCTGTCGGAAAATCCAACCGTTACCTAATGTACGGACAAGTGATTGCTCAGGGGTAGGCTCATCTTCACGCAGTCTCGATTTCTTTCTATAATCAATTATGCGCCCCTTAAAAACATGAAGACGATACTCACCATGGTTTTCTACTTTTCGAGTGTATAGAGGGGCTTGTGGGGCCTCTGGTGACACGTTAGTAATGTCGCTCGCCACCCTTTCTGCCATATCACTGTATCCCATGTTCTCTAACACACTAACCAGATGGATTCGTGCCTCGACTTTCTCATCGGAGCCTTTAACAATTTCAATTCCCTCCCCACTATGGCCTTGTAACTTATGGCGAACAAAAATATCATGTCCGTCATTCAACCATTCCTGGGCCTCGCTTCGGTCGGTAGTCCATGGAACTGTAGTAACCTCCTCACGAGTTAGGGTTTCAAATGTTCGCACCTTGTGAGAGGCAAGAGCAACAGACTCAGGGTGATTAATAGTATTGGCTTCGGCATCTGGTGTCCACCAATCAGGTATCTCACTGTTACCAAAGTTTATAATAGTGTCGCCTGGACGGTAACGGTAACGACCATTGGGCCGTACACGAATAGTGTCTAATCCATCTGCCAACTTCTTTGCGCTTTGGCTACCCAACTTGTAAGGGTAAATAATAAATCGACTCATATTAATTACGACTATATTCCTCTGTATAAAGTTCATCCAACTTCACATTGATACGTTGTCGGCGCACCTCTAACGAAGTCATCTCTTCACGTAGCACTTGCTGTGTCGAGGCATCGGTGGTGATAATAAACTCCCCTCTCCAATATTGCAACTCAGTGTCAACCTCCTCCAACTCCTCTTCCAGTCTATCAATCTCGTCTTTAATAGAGTAGTCTATAACAGGGAAACCCAAATCATCTTCTTTAGCCTGTTTGGGAGTAGGTAAACTAATAGTAGCAGGTAAATTCTTGTCTTTAAAACCCATCCGGCTATGGTCGTCACGTCCAAAATAGGGGGAAGCGTAGGGCTGATACCTATAAGCCTTGTATGTTTGACCAATATCTACCTCACGATTAGTCATGGTATCAGTGACCTTATCAATAGTGTTAAGCACGCCAGCCTCCACTTCAACACCGCCACCGGCAGAACTGATAATAGAAACATTACCTTTCTTATGCCCAACAGTACGTGTCACTAATGGATTACCAGTATTGCGACCAAAGTGAACTTTCTCTACTCTATCAGTCTCTTTTTTAATCTCAACCACAACAACGGCAGAAGTGCCAGAGTAGCGTAGACTATCAATCTTACCCTCCAGAAACAACGCAAACTCAATCGCCAGAGTCTCAGAGTCATTAAACTTCTCAGACTCGAAAACCACCTTAGGTTCCTTGCCTTTCTTTTCGATTACATGAGTGTACTTATGGTCAGTGGTATATACAAAACCAAGTGACTCATGTTTGGCTTTTAATTCTCCTGGGGCAGAAACAACACCATTGTGTACCACAAGATACTTCTTATCGAGCATGGCATTGTCAACCAAGATAGGGTGCGTACAAAAGTCCAGGTTCTGAGTACTAGTCGGCAGTCGGTGGTGGAATAGAATTTCAGGAGCATTACAGACATGTAACTTTCTCAGAATACTAGACTCAAAAGTGTCACGTTCTACAACATAAGTTCCGTCAGGGTATATGCCAACAAAACCGAACCCCTCGGAACCACGTGACTTTTGAGTACGGTACGCTTCCTCTACGAACTTCTTGACCGCTTTCCCCTTATCTCTTTTTGCATAAATAATACCGCACATAGTTTACAATAATTAATTAATATAGTTTAATCTGCATCTGTCCACCCGAGAAATGTTCTATAGTTCGAGCTATGTACTTTCGTAACACCACTGGGGCACCAACGGAATCACACATCTCACGGGCAAGCTCCTCTGTTGTTGACGGCACCTGCCGATTAAACACAGTCGAATCAAAACTTTCCCCTGCAATAGAGTCGATAATGTGTAGGTGTAATCTCGCCCACAACACAATCTTGCGCCAGTCAATAGTGCCACCATGAGAACGAATCTCAATAGTCCCGTTACTTCTAAAGAAACTATGTAGGTTAAAGTCGTGATAACGACTATCGTTCCAACGGTCGCTAATCATATTTCTAACATCAGATTCATTATCGGTGTCGTACCACAGTTTCTGTAGGTCTTTGTAACTACCACAGGCCATCACCTCGTCGACAGTAAAGCTCTTGGCAATTGGCTGGCAGTAAACATTAGAATCCTTACGGCTGTTCGCCACCATTGCCCGAAACACATCGTTGTAACGGATATAGAAAGCAAATATGTTCTTTAGTTTTGTAAGAGATGATGTGTCATTTTCGGCGTAGACATACTCTAACGGCATTGACGTTGCCAGCTCAAAGAACTCTCTAATTGATTCTCCTTCCCCAAGTTGCACAGCTCGTAGGTACGCCTTTAATTCCTTTTCAGGTAGCTTTTTAGCAACACTACTGCGAACATAATAGACCTGCCCATCACAGTAGAAAGCGTTTCCGTCTATTGTCTGAATAATGATGTTGTTATGTTCTGTTGTGCGGAGATAATCAACCTCAGAAATTATGTGGCTAAATTCACCGTCACTGATTTTCATTCCCTGTAAAACCATTATATACTTGGTAGGGTCAACATCACTAGGCAACTTTGACTTACGCACAAGTTGTGACTTAGGTTTCAAGTCGTTAGCACCGATATGTACATGCATGCCACATGCCCAGTGGGTAGCATCGGCACCGTTTTCGTGAAGAGTCTCACACATGCGACGAATCTTTCGCACCCCATTCTCACCAGTCAGAATTGGCGACACAAACTCTTGACCATAGGGCACCCCACAATCACGCAATGAACCATCTTCATGGAAAGAAAATTCACGTGGACACTCATCGAGAGTCATAGAGAGATTCTCCCTGTCAGGGAAACCAGTCTCTATTTCAACACCGTAAGTACGTGCTGTAGTAATCATACTAATAATACTTTTTATTACCTGGTAAAACAACATCTTCTAGGAAACTAATTCCCATCTCTTCACAAGTCGTCTTGAAGCTATTAGCAACAGATGGGCTGTAGCCCTCACTAGCCTCCAAACAGAAATCATAGTATGGCTTCGGCATGAATGCATCATTGCGTAGGGCATTAACCTGTGCCTGTGGTTTAGCCATGAACGTATAGAATTTGGTAGAACGCTTGTCGTTATGAAATAACGGCTCGACGCTACTACTCACATCAACCAAGTCATACATTGCCTCACGTGCTTTCAGTAACTCAACCTTATCATAGTCCACATTGAATACTGGCAAAACCATCTCTCCCTCCCCAGGAGTTATGTCAAAATAACAAGGGCAGAAAACCGGAGCCAAGGGAATATCATTTTGCTCGTAAGGGTATACCCAGAACTTCTCACTACGGGCATTGTTTAAACCACTACTAGCCAATGAACGTGTAAAATTACGCAATGTAACTAGGAAATAGTCAAGAGGTTCAGTGCAGAAAGTTTCCATCACTTTTCGGTTCATCAGAGAACCATAGGCGATTATTTGCATACTATTGAGGACGATAAGCGAGTAATGTTCTTTCAATACCGTTGCCACGACTGCCTGTAGACTTCATTTTGACAGCCTCGGTATGGAAATTCAGCTTGTTAAACTTGTCACGGTCGGCATAGAACCCATCAAAACCTTTGAGAGTCTCCGTGTTTAAAGTGTGTGTTTCAAAGTCTAGGTTCCAGCATTCGTCTTCCTCAATAAACTTGCGTAGTATAGCAAAGTTTTTAAGAGCCAATCCGCTATCGTTACTGTTAATCGCCTCTTCAATTTCGGCACCAAACAAAGACTCTAAGTCAGAGGCTTTCTTAGGGTCTTGCATAGCAAGAGCAAGGGCTTGTCGAGCTAGGCCGTATACCATGGACATATACACGTAGTTTTTTAACCAGAAGTTAGACAGTGTACGGTACTCTACACCATAAGGTTTTTCACGAAACTCACCCGCACGACCGTAGTTTTTGCGCCGTTCTTGTTGCAAATCGGTATCATTTTGGTCAAACAACACAGAGGTATTGCCAACAAAGATGTCGAGCAGACGAACAAACTGCGCCAAATTCACCTTTTGTTTATCGAAACCAAGGTGGATATGCCCACCCAAGGGACGGAACATGTAGAACATAGCATCAACATCAATTGACTTTGCGCCATAAATGTTAGAAGACGGCACACAGCCAAATCGTTTTGAAGCATCTGTTAAGTCAACGAACTCACTTTGAGGAATCCAACGACCAGCCCCAGTAACAGGCACAAAACCAAATTTCTCTTCCAACTTTAGTGCAGAGGCAACGTACTTCCCCCACATAACCTCACGACAGCCATGTGCATCAGGGTGCAATTCGGCCTGGTAGCCATCACGAGCAATGTCACGAGTAGTCTTCAATTTGTCTTCATCAAGAGAGGCAGACTCGTAAATTTTGCCATCTGATTCGAGTAGTATCTCAGGGTCACCCCCCAACAATACGTTCGGTTTTGTAAAGAACTCAATAGTATTAACAGGGACTCCATCAATCTCTAATAGACTTACTTTTTCAGTACATACATTAGTAGGGGTAATACTAAACATCCACGAATATCTATAGCCGTGTTTATTGTAGGCACAGGAACCAATATAATTAATATGGTTATGACAGAGAAATAAGGCACCTGATACATCTGTGGGAACATTCAAAACAGCGTCTTCAATTATTTCATCCCCATTAATCTGTGCCCTAACCCTCACCCCATCTTTAATTAAACCAATTAATTCTTTTGTAAGTTTGGTTTTGTACAACATATTATTAATTTATTAAATCATTTGTATAAGCCTCAATTGGTGTACCATTCAGTTGCTTTTCACTTGTCACCACCCACATTACCGCCTCACCGTAGGGGGTATGTATGTTAATTGGTGTATATCCCGCCCCTCGCTCCATTGAATCAAGCAACTCAAATGTCAGGTTGTCAACATTAAACACCTCGACATCATGCTCGTTGCCATCATCAGACAACATCAGTTTAGGGTAAGAGCCAAACATCAAACACATTTTACCCCTCACTTTCATGTCTCCGATATAATGCTGCGCCCCCATGCGACCGTGATTATAGAAACCACGCTTTAGAGAGCCGTATGTAGCTATTTTAACCATGCAACGCCTTATTAACCCTATCAAGAACATCAATAGCTTCTTTTTCTGTCACATATACACCCAGTAATCTGTTATTGTAAGATTGGTTGTAAGTGCCTCGTTGAACCCGCCCCTCCACATTAATAAACCAACACTCGTCACCATCTTCAAACAAACGCTCTATTGAGTAAGACTCAACATAGTTTAACATTCCGTCCATGAATTTTGGTGTGACAAGAGCAGCCTCTTGTTTTGTCAAATGCTCTGCCGGCTTCTCCCCAAAGATGTACGCAATTCGGTCGCCAACAATACCAATGACCAACATGGGCAACATACCCTTGCTTCTGATAATGTCACCAACCTTAAAAGTACCATTATTCATAACTAATTGTTATTACCAATTAAACCATTATATCGCAACTCCTCATACACACGCACCTCAGGAATAATTATGGATTTTGTCAAGTTAGACATACTAAAGAAAAGCCACGGAGTTATAATTGTCACAAGTATAATAGACATAACTACCGCAAATCCGTACTGCGCCCCATCTTCAATTTTGCCAGCAACTTTTTGGGTTATTTTTTTGTATGTGGAAACAGTAAACCAGATTCCACTAAGTAGCAAGAACAGTGATAGTGCCACATTGATAGAATCCATCACAATCAGGTACGTGACATACCGCCCAAACAAATCCATGAAATACTCATAGGTAATTGTCAATCCCTCAGCTATCTTTGGTAGCACATTCGCCACAAAGTCATTATACATTTGTTCCATCATACTATTTCAGGATTGAACTAATAATAAGTGTTGCAAACGTCAACAGAATCCCCGCCACCCATACACTACCAGTAAAAGTGTACCAGCCTAACTCAGTCAAACACCAGAATATGACACTGAGAATACCAACATTAACCAACAGAACTAGCCCAAACACAAGGGCAAACAATACGACTACAGCCCCAACACCCAACAGAACAGAAAACAAAATACGCATATTACTCGACAATCTTAACCTTATAACCTAGTAATTCTCCAACCTTTTTAACGGTAAGCTCTTTGGGTTCACTCTCAAATAATTTGTAACCAAATTCACTCAACTGTTTGACAGTTCTAAGAATAATACTGTTCCCATACATACAAAATACAATGTCGCCACATCTCTCAACAACATCACATTTAGAATTTCCCAAAATTAATTTGTCCCCTTTCTCAACATCTTCAATCGTTTTATCAACATGGTGTATTTCACCAGCGTAAGTGTGAGCAAACTGCGTTGTACCAATGAATCTTAATTTTATTTCGGCATCGCTGTGGTAAGTATCAATCACACACCTAGGTCCGCCTATGCCGAAAGTAACAATGTCACCGACTTTAAATTCTTTGTTTTTAGTAGCCATATACATTTTTAGCACCCCACGCTTTTAATTTCTTTATGTCTAGTGTCCAAACGGCCACCTTTACACGATTGCCACTGTTAGGATTACGTGCCCAGTCAGTGACAGTAACCGCCCCCAGCTTATTATCATCAATGAACTTAACCACCTTGTCAAACTTTTTAGAGAACCGTCGAGTCCCCGTGAACATAATGAACCGGAAACGGTTATGCAATGAGTATCGGTATATCTCCTCGAAAATATCTTCTAAACGTGTGTCCTGTAACCCCTCATAATCTTTCAACCCACAACATGATGTGCCATAAATTGACATATTTATTTACTAATCTCTTAATAACTCCATCTAACCATACTTCATCTTCCCCGTCTAGTAGACAAAAACAGCAAAGTGTGGATAGCAATAAAAAAGCCACTGTGTCAAGTGGCCTTTCTAATCTTGGATATTAAGTTTTTAGCGTCCAGTAACGCCCGCCTACGACTTCCCCGTACAAACCGACACGGCACCTTTTCAACAGATGAACCATGGTAACGAGTCACATAGCCTCGAAAGTACACCGTCTGATTGTCTGAGTCTTCGTAAACCCAAACGTGTGGCCTCATTTTACCTTATTGTACCAGGTCTCACCGTTAGAAAATCTAGCGGAAACTTGTAACTCATCACCGTGTCGCTTTAAAACACTACTCACTATTTTTTCGCATTTGTCAACATGCTTATCGAGGGTCTTAGTACCACGTAAATCGCTACAGTCGTCGACTTCCTCTATCTCATAGTCGAGACACGCCCCCTCATAATAACCAGAACGTAGCCATATAGTGATACGACGATACACTCTGAAATCACGCGGGTGGTTTATGTCCACCTCAGCGATACGACTTCCGCTGTAGTTGCGGTCATAATCAGAGCCATCAGCGTCAGTAGCTCTCGTCCCCCATACTTTTTTGAACGCCTCCCCCAAATCATCAACAACACTCTCTTTTAAATCATCATAATGATAATCCTCCCACTCCTCACCGACACCAACGGCGACACAAATATTCTCAAATGAGAAATTACATGTACCCATATAAATACAGTGGCTTGGTTATCTGCCACACTCTACCCGCCATTATTGACGGGCAGTAGTGACTAACGACCAGAATTTGTTATAAACGAGTATAGTGTTCGATAGGCTTCCGCCAACTGTTCGGCCTCCCCATTATCATTGTCACGTGTTGCTACAATGGCGAAATCGTCCATCACGTTCAGAGCCTTTAGAGCCTCATCAATTTTATTTGACATATTCCCATAGTTTACCCTCATCTTTTAAATATAACGTCACTTTCATATCATTGTCCCATCGGGCATAAAACGTGGTGTCATTGACTTTATGATATATTTGTGCAGGACGTGTCACGCCATTCTCGACATAGAACACCACCCATTTGTGCATTACCTTATGCATGTATTGTGTACCAGTCAAACTCATTGATAACATTACCATTTAGATACAACACACCCCGTCGAGTCGATAGCGATACACCAGGGATAGCATTTAGCCGTTCCCGTGTTGTATCAGTATTCCACCCCGCCAAACATATTTGCAACTCACCAGGGTGACGCACTGCTATCCGATTCCCAAACAGATACAAGTTACCGCCCCGACTTTCGGTATTGTCCTTTCGCATATCCTCGCCACGTAAAAACGCCCCCACAACTTCTTTAGTTATTTTTCTCATACAATGAAAGTTACAAAATAGTAATAATAAAGAATCGTCCAAACGACCATAAAGAACACGTGCCCCCTAGGGTCATCATCAGAACATAACCCCCACTCTTTTTTAAACTCAATTATACGCTTGCTATGTTCATAGAGCATGAACAGATACACCCCCGTCACGATAAAATCTAGCAATATCATAGATTAATATTCGCCCACTCATCAATGGAGTCCCAAAATTGCCCCGTAGCAGTCGTATCGACTCCGATTGACTCAGCAAGTGACATCATTTGCTGATGTGATAACACCCCCTCCCGTTCCGTCTGATACTCAAAATCCTCTTGTGTAACAAACGTGATAGGATATGAACCCGTCACACGCCCGCCCTCCTTTTGTATCTTTGCAATGACAGTAATCACATTGTGAGTCGTAGGATTTTGCACAATCTCACGAGCTAAATCAATGAAGTATTGCACGTCATCAAATGTTTGTTGTTGTGTTTTCATAATAACCGCTATTGTTATGGTAGCGGATTCCATGGGGCGAGTCTCCTCACTCCCCCCATGATTGTCCACCACAATACTGTACTACCCCCGCTCTACCATCACACCTTTACCGTCCGGCATTTCAACTAGTATTGCGTACTGATTTAAGTCAGTACACAGAGTGTCGGCCATATCCTCAACCATAACATCTACTCGCATGCTAGAGAAAATTGTCACAATGACGCTAGGCTCCTCGACCCCCTCCCATAATCCCAAAGAGTCCACCATGGTAAACCCCTTATAGTATTCTGAAATGATAGACTTGATTTTGCTCTTTTCGACTTCTCCCGTTTCATTGTTTGCACCAATATATAGTGTATATTTATACATAACTTTTTATTTACTATTCGTCGTCCCCGTTCTAATCGTCGGGGACACGTTCCGAGGCACTACGTTATCAATCGTACCGCCCCGACACGTCAATCATTATCTGTACTCAATTAGTACACTCATGCCCCCATCAATCACCCGCACCTGGTTATACTTTCGTTGTAACAGTGCGACACACCTCTCAGTATGTTCTATTTCGTCCTCAGTGGCATAGGGGTACCGTTTGTATCGCCAACACTTCTTAGAATCGGCCACCATAACTAGAACCCTAGTAACATACTAGTAACACTCATACGACTGCCTGAGATGCACACTTTATCTTTTGAGATGCCGTGGTATAACCCCGTAGCCTCTACATATTCTATTATCATATCAATGAACACGAGGGACTCTTTTACTTGTAACGCCCCTCTACCTACATACTAGCACGCACCAAATCCGCCACACATACACTTATCCACACGTACACGATCGGCCCCACATAGAACACTCACATATAGAGAATAGAGAGAGAAAAGAAAATAGACTAATATAGCACATATACACCAGATACCACAAACAATTGACACACTATAAAAACATTACATAACCACAAATACTATTGACTTATCAGAACGTCACCCGCTTGCTACCCGCTACTGTACCCGCATGTTTGACACGCTTACTACATGTAGAGGACATTCTAAAGTATATACCCACCCCCACCCACACACTCGCTACACGCATACCAAGCTAGACACACACACCACACCAATCCCCCCCATAAGATTACACACGCTTATTATTTGCGAGCTATACATTATTATTGATTTATTGTCAAACATGTGATGTAGTGAAACACAGAGGCGGTGTACGGGGGACAGGCGGGTGCGTGTAAGAAATATATACCCCCCTAAAATTTTGATATATTATAAAGACATATGTATTACACTAATGACAGTATGACAATTGCGTGTTATAATATTTCTATGTCAGAAACAACTAAAGTAACCCGTGGCTCACACGCCCAGGTCAGAAAAGAAAAGCTAGAGAAGTGGGAACTAGAACAACCCGAGAAAAGCGTACAAGCCCTCCCCGCCGACTTAAACCTTACTGGTGAGAAGAAACGTGACTTCTATCTCTCTCTTGCTAGTCTTAATTACATTGAGGCCGCTAAGCAGATAGGTCTAGGGGCTCGGTATCGTACTGATTCTTCTTTACGGGCTATTGGGTATCGTTTGTTTAACACTATTAATCCTGATGAGTTGGGAATCTCTAAAGATGCTCAGACTATTGTGAGAAATGCCATTACTAATCGTAAGGTAAAGTCACATGAGCTGATGAATTCTAATGAGAGGTCCATAATGGCTGATGTTCTTGACCCAGATGACACTAGAAAGTTGATTGATGGAGCGAAGAATAAGGCTGTGCTGGCTTTAAATAAGAAGTTTGACTACATGTTGAACAGTAAGAAACAGTTGGAAGATGTATCTTTGTCCCAATTGGCTACTGCATTTGGTATTGTGTTCGATAAATCACAGATTTTACGTGGTGAAGCCACCGAAAACGTCGCAATCATGGCTAAAATTAAGACTGATATGACTCCTGATGAGGCTTTGAAGTCACTTTTAAACATTAGAGAGGTACAGCAGGAAGAAAAGGTTGCAGCTAACGATAAAAAATAACGCATATGGAAATAAATGACGAGAATCTTCGTAGAAAGGAGGTTTTTGAGCAGTATTTAGCTTCTCCTGAAATATCAGCTAAGTACCTAGAGCGATTAAAATTAATGGATGCTGGGCAGCGTAAGCTAGAAGCACGTGCTATGCTATGGCAACTATGCCAAAGAGAGGATAATCCTGTAGAGGGATGTATCTTTTTTATTGAAAACTTTGGTTGGACCTTTGACCCACGTAAAAATCCTAAGCACATTCCTTTTATTCTGTTTGATTACCAAAAGGAAGCCATTAGGGACCTGATTGATTCTATTGACAATGGTAAGGACTTGCTTATTGAGAAGTCCCGAGACATGGGTGTGACTTGGATTGTGGTGTATGTTTTTATTTGGTACTGGTTATTCCGTGATGGTGTTAACCTGTTAGCTGGTTCTTACAAGGAAAAGCTAGTAGACGATAGAACAGACGACTCTATCTTTGGAAAGATTGACTATGCTGTACAGTCTATGCCTAAATGGATTCTTCCTAAGGGATTTCAGTTTAAGAAGCACCGAACTAAGCTACGTCTAGTAAACCCACAAAATAATAACCTTATTGCTGGAGATACTATGAACCCTGACTTCGGTCGTGGTACTCGTAAGACAGCTATATTCTTTGATGAGCTTGGGTCCTGGGATTACGCTAAAGATGGGTGGGAGTCCTGTGGTGACGTTACCGCTTGCCGTATAGCTAACTCTACACCTAAGGGACGTAATTTCTATTGGAAGCTACGCAATAGTGGTATTAAGGTCCTTACTTTGCATTGGACAAGACACCCACTCAAAGACCAGGCCTGGTATGATTTTGAGAAGTCACGTCGCTCACCAGAGGAGGTTGCACAAGAACTAGACATTGACTACTCTAAATCACAAGAGGGACGAGTATATCCTGAATGGAATGAATCTAATGTTGTCTGGGGAGAATATGAATATGACGACAACAAGCCACTCTATGTGGGTTGGGACTATGGTAGAAACGATGGTACTGCAATAATTTGGGCGCAACCTGATGGTCGCAAGCTCAGAATCATTGACAGTTATTACAAAACAGGAGAAACAATAGACTTCTTTGTGCCGTTTATTACTGGTATTATCCCATCTGACAGCTACCGTTATTCTGCCAAAGACTATGAAATGATACAGAAACACCGTGGCTGGAAGAAAGGTACACACTTTGGGGACCCGTCTGGGCGCAATGCAAGTGGAGTTACACACCAAACAGTGTTCTCAATTCTTGAAAGCCATGGAATCTATACCAACTGGGAACAATCATGGAATGTATTTCAGAACCGTAAACTAGCAGCTAAGGCCATCATGCGTGAGGGTATTGCTATAAACAAAAACGAAAACAATGAATACTTTAACATGTGCATGGAGCAAGCCGCATACCCACAAGTAACACGTGAGGGAGAAAAAGAAATACGTTCAAAGGAACCTAACCATGACTGGACATCTCACCACCGTTCAGCATTTGAATATCTTGCACAAGGACTAGCACAATATCAAAACAAAAAAGCTGTTGTACGAGATAAGTTTAAACCTAAAGACGACGGATTCTTCCGCCGCCGAAGAGCATTAAGTTATTAATATGAAATTCTATATAACTAAAACTGTTGAAGCAAAAAGTATGAAAGACGCTTTATTACAAGACAAGAGTACTGAACCAGATACTATTGATAAAGTTAAGTTAAATGAAACTAGGATTGGATTTTAAAGGTTCACGTTGGTTCCAACGACTAATGCAAGACTTAAACAACATGAGTTCTGATTTTCGTGTTGTTCCTGCTAAGTATAACTTTTATAGAATATACTGGCGTAATGCCTATGTGCATGAGGTTTACTCTGAGATGCCAGAAAAAGGTTACGATATTGAAATAGAAAACCCAAGGCTGTTTCAAAATCAATCATACTACCAAGAGTTTGAAGACGGCAATGAGCTGCCTCGGTTGATAAAAAATTTTGTAGAGGGGTACTGGGATTCATTAGACCACATTAAAACTAGACTATACCTTTTGAAGAACGACGAAGAGTTCCGAGAAAACGCACAGAAAGCCTATCAGCAATACATTGTAAAGTAGACGTAGTAAAATACGTGTGTTATAATTAATTATTACAATATGGAACCAACAGTAAAATTACTCCAGGTTATTACAGCCGATGGAGAAGTCTTTGAACCAACGGAAAAGGAACAAAAGGTTGTTAATGACACAGTATTTTTATTTCGTCAGACACAAGCCTCTCGTGACAGAAATTTCCAATACTTTGATGGGTTGAACCTCATTGAATATATTAACGATTCTGTTCGACGTTTTAATACTAACATTGACGAACGTGAGGGTATTGAAGATTGGCAAGCTGGAGTTCATGACCCATTTACTAGAAACAAAGTTTTAGGTATTCTGGGCCGTGTGCTAGAAGTTTTGCCTATTGCTTCGTTTAGTTCTCGTGGGGAAGAGAATCCTATTAAGGGTGAAATACTTACAGACATCTACCATTTTGCAGAAGAGGTTGATGAGTATGATGAACTGATGATTCACATTCTTTTGGAAGCCATTGTCAAAGGTACTGCTATTGGGTACGAAGACATTGAGTACTGTGAAAAAACTCGTCGAGAAGTAGATGGTATTGGCGACGACATGACGGTAACTGAAAAGAAATACCGCAACATTAAAATGATTGGTAGTATTGTTCCTTTGGAAGAGTTTTATCCATCATCAGTTAGTATTCGGAAAGTATCTAAAATGCCTTTCTGTTTCTGGCGCAAAGTAATAACACACTCTTCTTTTGTTGAAGTCTACGGGCATTATGCACGTTCACGTCGTGTGTCTGGTAAACAAACATATACAGAAAACCAGTACCGTCCTTACTACGACGATTTGATTGACTCCAACGTACCAGATGGGTCTGTAGAGCTTATTAAGTTCTATGACAAAGTGAACGACCAGTTTATTATTATTGCTAATGGTATTTGGCTGAACCCAATTGGCAATGAAGACATCATGCCGTTACCATGGGCACACAAAGAACTTCCATTCTGGGACATTAAGTACGACATCTTTGGTGACTTCTTTTACGGGAAAGGATTGCCAGACAGACTAAAGTCGATGCAGGATGTTCTCAACGTGTTGACTAACATGTTGCTAGACCAGTCATTCTTGACTATCTTTCCACCACTTCTTACATCAGGAATGGATGATATTGAAGACGATTACTTACGACCAGGCCGCCGCACACCTGTTGACACACAAGGTATGCCATTGGCTAATGCGTTCCAAGTTCTTGAAAGTCCTGTCCCGCAAGGATGGCATCAATTTATCTTACAATACACTCGTTCAGTGATGGAAGAATCATCAATGGACAAGGTTTCTCAGGGTGTTGCTGGGCAAGGAGACCGCACAACTGCTTACGAAATTCGTACCGCTGCTGCAGGTGTAACTGCCATGCTTCAATTGTTTGCTCGGTTTATTAACCAGGGAATCAAACGAAAGGCTAAACTCAAAGCAACTAATATATTGCAGTATGGTATGGACCCAGACGCACCAATGCTAGAAAGTTTGTTGAAAAACAAATACGCAGAGATGGGGATGTTCCAGTCATTTACTCGCACAAACTCTAAACTTCCTAATGGAAAACGAGGAACACGTGTAATTGAGATGTATGGTGACAGTTCACAAGTTCCAAGCAAAAAGACAAACAAACTTCGAGCTGCTTTAGCATCAGAAGAATCAGGAGTACCATTTGAAATTATATCAATTGCTCCTGAGTACATGCGTAACTTAGAGTTTGATGTTTCAATTGTGACTGACCCACGCAACGAAAAGACTAAACAAAATCAACAGATGGCACAAGTTGAAAAAGCAAGACTATACTCAGAACTCTTTGGAGACTTAGTTGACCGTCAGGAACTTGCTTCAATTACTATGGAGAAGTTTGGTGACGACCCTGAAAAGTTACTAAAACAAGAAGAAACTCCAATGCCAGGACAAATGCCAGGAATGGAAACAGGAGGTATGGGTAATCAGGGACGTTCACTTGGAACAGAAAACCCATCAGCCGCATTAGAAGCTATAATGACAATGTAATGTTAGACAAAATACTAAAGCGTTTTGGTTACATACGAGAAGACTCAGTAACAGAAGATTACATGTTAGGTCGCTTGATAGGTTCTCCTATTGGAGTTTCTATCTCTAAAGAAGAAGACCAGGCTTTCTTTGACTCATTTAAATCGGTAGAACACGGGAAAGCCTATCTTAAAGCCACTGTTGCCAAAGATATTCTACGTTACTACGGTGCGACTGATGAAAAAGAAAGAAACATTATACAAGGTGCCGCACGACGAACAATTTATTTTTTGTCAAAACTAAAGTAAATACTTGCGTGTTTGTCAAACGAATGGTATAATTTTTCACAGAACTTAAATGTTCTGTTTAGGGATGGAGGAGAGGTACCTCGCTAGGCTCATAACCTAGAGCCACCAGTTCGATTCTGGTTCCCTGAACAGACCATTGAAGTGGTCTAATAATATTGAACAACCCAAGGTGGGCTCGACCACCCGTAGGGCTCAACCT
>JACCDR010457365.1_pt1 | contig 37781 bp, 51 predicted proteins | sample 7446431 | NCBI WGS metagenome assembly JACCDR01 (sample SAMN15323443, study PRJNA562643) | freshwater metagenome | isolation source: river surface water | place: USA:Blue River Watershed | collected 2017-08-17 | reverse complement strand
GCCTCCGCATGGAGGAGTCTAATTTGCGCCTGGGGGGCCTGCGCCGCCAGGATGCTGCGACGCAAGAGCTGTTCGATTTGTACGCAGCTGGCGCTGGAGCGCAAGCCAATCCACCGACGCCCGCTGGTAATACGCCGGGGCTCCCGGTCCCCGAGGGCGCCGTAACGAGCCCGGTGTACCCCACAATGAGCGAGGCTCAGGGCGCCGCCGCTCCAGCCCCCACCGCCATTCCCCCGCGCCCAGGAATGTCTGACGCAGACTTCATACGCGCAGCCAGCCGCTCGCTGGCGGCTAGGGGGGACATCGGCGGACTCACCACGTTGCGCACCGAGTCAAAAAAGGCCGCTGTGTCGGCGACGTTCGCGGCTGACATGGACAAACTGGCCAGCGACCCCGAGTTCCGTAAAACGGTGTACTCGTACATCAACACAACTGGCGCACTGCCAATCACTATTGCCCAGGCACCTAAAGACGCCAAGGGCAAGGCCACGGGCCCGGCCGTGCTGCAAATCGCGTCGGCAGACGGCGACCCTGCGAAGACACAATCTGTGCGCATTGGAGCGGGGCAAGAGCGACAGCTTTTGCTTGGCGTAGCGTACATGAAGAATGGCCTGGAAGAGCAAGGGCTCAAGATTATTTCCGGCGTCAATAAAGACTTGGCCGATGCTATTGAGTCGGCCAACCGGTCAACAACTGCCGCGTTTGGCGCCAACACCGCCGCAGGCGCACGTTTTGACACGGCGCGACACCAAGAAGCTACGCTGGCTGAGACGGTCCGGCACCACAACGCAGTTAGCGGCCGCCTCGCCGCCGCAGGGCCGCAGCCGCTCAGCGCGGAAGCCCAGAAGGAACTGGGAGACATCTACACCAAGATGTCGGCGTCGAGTGATCCGGCGGAACGAGCCAAGCTGGTGCAACAATTCAATACCCGCCTGGGCCTTGAGCAGCTCCGCGGAAAGGGCGGGCACGTGCAGTTCATCCCGACGCAAGGGCAGCAACGCACAGCCATTAGCCCAGACCAGCGTGTACGACTGATTATGGAAGTGCAGAAGAACAATCCGAAGCTGTCGCTCGAAGGCGCTGCAGCGCAGGTTGATCAGATGCTGGGTGGCGGAGAGGGCGGCGGCGCAGACGCACGCATGCAGGCACTGCTGGCTGAAATGCTTAAGGCCAAGCAGCAAGAAGCGGCGGCACGCAAGGCCACCGCGGCCGCCCCAGCCATGTCGCCGAGTAACTCCACCCCGTCGCTGTACGAAAATGTAGTGGCGCCATAAGCGCCCTCATGCGCGTATAATAGCGCTCCTTCGTGGTTCGGGTATACAATACCTTCTATGCCGACTATCGCCGACCTCCGGACAAAGTTCGGACCCGCCACTGACGCGTTCACCGACCAAGAGCTGTATGAACTAGCGTCGAAGGCGTACGGCCCGCTGTATTCGTCGGAAAAGGCGCTCCAAAAAGAGCTTGGGTACAACCCGAATAGCAGTAACGTAAGTCGCGGATTTGGTATCGGGTTGCGCGGCGCCGGGGCCGGATTTGTAGACTTTGGCGCCCTTCTTGCCGATACGGCGGGGGCCACGGATACGCGCGACTCGCTCTTGAAAAAGGGCCAGGAACTTAAGCAGTCGGCGTTCCGCATGGGGCGGCGCTCTGACGATATCGATAACTTCACCGACGACCCGCTTGCCTACATTGCTGGCGGTATCGGACAGGCTGCTGGGTTCGCGGTTCCATCCATTGTTGGCGGCGGTGCCCCCGCACTGGGGCTTAAACTCGCAGGGCAGACAGCCGGTCGTCAGCTGGCCGGTGCAGCGGCGGGCTCGTTCGCACTTTCTAATCTACCTCAAGAAGCTGGCGGCGTCTACGGAGAGCTGGCGGAGCAGGGTAAGTACGAACCCGGCCGAGCCATGTTGTTTGGTGCCGGGGCTGCTGGCCTGGACACGCTGACGGAAGCAATCCCGTTCTTGAAGGCTCCCGGCACGGGTGGGCTGCTGCGCCGCATGGCTACGGGTGCTGCTTATCAAGCGCCAATTGAAGCCGGAACTGAAACACTTCAAAGTGTTATTGAGCGCCAGGGTGCGTATAAACCACTCGGCGGGGCCGAGGCGTGGCACGAATACCGTAACGCTGCGGGCCTTGGCCTTCTTGGTGGCGGCGCGTTTGGTGCCCTTGGCGGTATCCGCGGTGTTTCCGACGTAGACCCGACCGATCTTACAAAAAGCCAGACCCCAACCCCTGCGCCCGCTGCCTCCGTAGCACCTCCAGCTACCGGGCTGCCGCTTCTTGGCTGGAACGGTCAGCTGAACACGGCCCGCGATGGGGTGGTTAATCTCACGCCGATGCCCGTTACGCCGTATGGCGCTGCAACCCCAGCCGACGTGGAAAACATGCGGGCCACGGGGCTGAGTCCGGTGACGTATAACGCTGCTTTGGCCGCGGAAAACTCCGGTGTTCAACCGGGAACCGGACTGTCGCCTGACGTCATCAACAGTCTTGTTGGTGTAACCACCAACGACAAAAAGGCGCAGGCTGCTAGGCAGGCTGATATTCTTGCCGCGCTATCAGAAGACACTGGCCAACTTGTGGGCCCCGGCGAACTCAACTGGAACGAACGCGGCGTAGACGCGCAAGAGTTGTCAGAGCGCGGCATCGACCCTGACCCTGCCCGACTGGCTATTATCGAGGCTGAGAAGCGTGCAGCTGCGCGCCGGACCGCCGCCGAGAGCGCCCTGGTTGACCGCGAGCCCGACGGCTCTATGCCTATTCGCGTTAACCCGCGAGAAATCAACACGCACGCAGCGTTGACCCAAGCGCATGAAGCGGGTACGCTGCCTACGGCGCAATACACGGACCTTATTGGTCGCATGCGCGAAGCGCTCAAGAACGGCGACAACCGTACGCTGAACGCAATCGCTAAACAAGCGGCCCAGCCGGTTACACCTCAAACCCCTGGAGCGGCTACCAATGCACAGCCTGACGTACCAGCACCTGCCACAGTGGCTCCGCCTGCCCTTGGAAGCACAGGTAATCAGCCTGCCGGAAGCGGCCGAGCTGTGGGATTTGTTCGCCGAGTCCGCGCCGAGCCCTCCGGACCTACCCAAACGCCTAATGCCGGCAATGCACCGGCTAGCCCTGTGGCAGTGGAGCCCGGAGCCGGGAGCGCTCCCGCACTAGCTACTCCGCCGGTAACAACGGCCCCGCCCGCCCCCGCGCCTAAGCAAGCACCGCTGACTCAAGAATCCGGCGACGGAATCGAGTTCCGGCGTTCGTTTACCGAGCGACTTCGCACCCTGCGCGAGACGGCCCCCGATGATGCTGACATGCTCATGCGTTGGCTAGGGTTGGAAGAACGCGCCGACGGCGAGCTTGACGTCGCTGGTGCCGGCGAGTCGTATACAGAAATCGGTGCGTCTGCTGTTGACTCCCGCACAAATAAGGTCGGCATTAGCAAGGAAGCTGTTAGCAAGCGGATCAAGAAAGCGCTTGCGGCCATGGGGGCGCCAGAGAGCATAAGCCCTAAGCAGTTGTACTCGCTTCTTGGGCTGCAGTTGTCCGGCACTGATCTTGATACCGTTGAACGAAACAGCCGCCAGACGACAAGCGACGACGCCGCGTACGAAGGGCCAGCCGCAGACACGACTGCTGACGAGACCGCTCCGCTTACCGGAGATTTTGTCGCGGACGACGCTGCGGTTACAGCCACCGAGCCCGAGCTTGACGCTCCCGCGCCAGAGACGACGACTAAAGACACAGACACCGGCTCGACTCAAGAAGACATCGATACCGGCCTAGCCACCGCCGACGACGTTGTCGAGGCAGAGCTTCTGTACACCTACACCCGCAGTGCAGGCGATGCGCCGTGGGCGCGACTTGACCCCGTGCTCCGCTCCGCGCTTGTGCGGACCTACGCTAGCTACCGCGCTGCTAACCATCCTGATATCGCCGTTGCGCGCCAGATAAGGAAGGACCATGAAGAACACCAAGCCCGCCAAGCCAAACAACGCGAGAGCGCAGCTGGAAGCACTGGCCAAACTGATAGCCAAACTGCCCCCGCAGCAAGCGAGCCGGCAAGCGGCGAGAGCGCAGCGCCAGTACGACCAAGCACCCCAACAGTCGTAACGGTTAAAAAACGTCGGGTCATCAACAAGGCCCCCAACACCGCGCTTCGTATCCCCAACGACGACGAAATGACGTCCGTCGACCGCGACGAGATGCTAGCGACCCAAGAGGGTAAACGCGGAGCTGGTTGGCTTGAGCAGCTAGGGGTCCGGCACGTCCTGAACTGGGTGTCCGACTGGGCGCTGATCGACAATAACCCAGAGCTGGTCAACGGCGTTCAGGTCGGCGAGCCCAACAGCAGCGCGTACACCATCGCGCTTAAGGACATGGACTCCGACGCTGGCGGTGCCGGCGTCATGATGCACGAGCTGGGCCACGCGGTTGATCTGGCGTCGCACGGCGGCGTATACTCTGCGCATCCCGCCCTGGCGTTCGACGGACACTCGGCTAAAGGCGCAGTGGCGCTGGAAGCGGAGGCTGTTAACTCTGGCGACTCACCTCTGGCGGGCATGTTCGACTATCCGTTTGAACATATCACCCACGACGTAGCCCCGAGCGAGATGGCCAGCGAGTTGTTTGCTCAGCTGTTCATGATGTTTGCCCACCCCAAGGGGCGCCCGCACATGCAGGTCCACATGCCTGCTGCGTATCAATTCATGCAAGAGGTGTTTAATGACATCCGACAAACCCGCGCTCCGGCAAACTTCACCGCAGCCGTCGAGCCCCAGCGCCAAAAGTTCGCAAGCCGAGTATCGGCAAACCCCGCCCTCCGGGCCTCCGGTGGCACGACTGGCGCAGCTACTGGACAAACTTCCCGTACTAACCGGTCCCCGACAAACAACTCCAGTCGCAAGCTAGACTCGCTCTCCGGCACCGAGCAGCGTCGTCAGTTCCGTTTTGAAGAGGCTGTGCGTAACACGCTCGGCGTAAAGGCTGCGGATGCGTGGACAGACCTCAAGGACTTCTTCGTCAAGCGTGGCTTGCCGTACGGCCTGACTAACTTCCAGATTTTTGAACAGTACAAAAATCGTATCCGAGGGCTGGACCAGTACAACAAGATCGCCGACTACATGCGCGTTGATGCGCAGGTATTGCAACGGGAGTACGACGCCGTCGCGGAGCGCTGGCGTAACCTGGGTGCCAAGAGCATCCGGGCGCTGAACTACGTAGCGCAGCGCGCCACCATAACCGAGATTCATCCGGACCTTGCGTGGGATGACAAGGGTAACGCACATGTTGACCGTTCGCGACGCGCGGACTACATCGCACTGCGAGACGCATACAACGCACTGTCGCCGGAGGCTCGGCAGGTATATCACGACGCACTGCGCGTGATGACCGCTGCACATGACAACATGGAGCAGGCACTAGAGACCATGTTCCAGTCTTACGGTAAAACTATGCCGCGCGTTACGCGCCTGCCTGGGCCGTACTTCCCACTGATGCGTTTTGGCGATTATCTCGCTATCGGTGAATCACAGGCGTACAAAGACGCCGTTGCCGCAGCCGAAGGGTTGGAGGGCGACGCTAAGAAGGCAGCCGACGAAGCCATCCGCGAGATGCAGAAGGACCGGGCCCACTACGTTGTGTCTGCCCACGAGACGCGCAGCGCCATGGAGCGCGCTGTCGACGAGTACGCGGCCGAGGGCCTTGTCGGCCGGACCAGCATGGCGGATCAGCGCATCAACGCACTGCCGACGCGTAACATCCACACCACGATTGCTTCGTTGACTGAGGCTGCTTCGCGGGGCCTGGATAGCGCCGCGTCCGACAAGATTCGTAAGGCCATTTCGGAAATCGTGATGCGCAGCCTGCCTGAGATGCACGCGTTGCAGCGTCAAGCCGAGCGAGTAGGCGTTGAAGGTGCCGACCCCGACATGCTACGGGCGTTCGCCACGCAGGGGCGTTCGGTTGCCTTCTATACGGCGCGTCTGCGGCACGCCAAGGCCCAGTCCGATGTGCTGGCCGACATCAAGAAGCAGGTCTACGGCAAGGCTCCTAACACTACGGCAAGCACCGATCTGCAGCACGTTTACCGCGAGTTGGAGCAGCGCGCTGCGCTTAACCTGACGTTCCACGACACGCCGCTGCAAGACAAGCTGGCCACCGCTGGGTATATCTGGTTCCTCGGATCATCGCCGACGTACCTGTTGATGCAGGGCATGCAGACCTATCTCGTATCTGCGCCTATACTGGCTGGTAAGTACGGCGCCGCGGCCACTACGAAGGCCCTGCGACTGGCATCTGCACACGCATTCAAGGTGCTTAAGGACGCCCGGTTCAAGGACGGTAAGTTGGACCTGTGGTCCGGCATCAGCGAAAACAGTATCCCAGGTAAGAGCGTCAACGAAGACCGTAAGGCCATCCGCGAGCTTATTAACCGCGGCATCGTCGACGAAGGCATGGTGTTTAACCTCGGTATGATCGCCGAGAGCGGGTCGACGGGTAGCATGAGCAAGGCCGTCCGTGGTATTGGATGGGCTGCCCAGCAGGTGGAAATGTTTAACCGCGTGGCGACGGCTCTGGCGGCGTTCCGCCTCGCTCGCACTAAACTGGAGACCGACAAAACCAAGTCCGCAGAGGAAAAGTATAACGAAGCCATCGAGGCAGCATACGCCGACGTTGTCAGCACCCACATGGACTACAGCCAGGAAGGCACGGCCCGGTTCATGCGCGAAGGCGGCGGAGTGCCGCTGGCCAAGCTGTTCTTCCAGTTCCGGCGTTACCAGCAGGCTATGTTGTACCTGCTGGCGAATAACATCACCAAGGCCATACGTAACCCCAAGGAGCGCAAGATCGCTCTGGCTACGCTCGCCTATCTGTCCATCGGGACGGGGTTGAGTGCCGGCGTCATGGGTATACCGTTTATGGGTACGGCGATTTTCCTTGCTGATCTATTCATGGACGATGACGACGAAGAAGGCGACGCCCAGACTCGTCTGCGCAACGCGCTATATGACATGACCGACGACAAGGAAATGGCGACCGTTATGGCCAAGGGCCTGCCGGCCTTGTTCGGCGTGGACTTGTCGGCTCGTATCGGCCTCGGCTCCGTCGGGCAGATGTTCCCCCGTCTGGAGATGGGCAAGACCGGCGCGGAGACCGTGGGTAACGTGGCGACTGCCGTCGCAGGGCCAGTGCTCGGAGGCATGGGCACCCAGTTTGTGGACGCGTTCTTGTTCGCACGTAACGGCGACATGTACAAGGCTACGGAGCGGATGCTACCTAAGACAGCGGCAGACGTGCTCAAGGGCATGCGCTACTGGACCGAAGGTATGACCGACCGCAAGGGCGAAGAGATTCTCGGACCGGAGGAGTTCGGGATGTGGAACGCTGTCGTCCGCATGCTCGGCGCCAGCTCGATTGACGAAGCAAACTACTACGAGGGCACGAGGGCGCTCAACGACATGCGCGAAGCCACCAACATGCGCAAGGCCCGCATCGGGCAGAAGTACCGCGCCGCGTTGCAGAACGACGGCGACTTGGAAAGCGTGGAGAAGTTGATTGAGGCATACAACGAGGACCATCCGTCAGACCCGATCCTGCCTAAGGACGAGTTGGCGTGGCGTCGATTGATGCAGCGCTCGCGTGGAGAACGCGACGAGGAGACGGGTCTCAAACTCGGTAAGCGCGATAGGGCGTATGAGAACGCGTTGCGTTTCGCCCAGTAAGCAAGGCCCCCGAGGGGGCCTTTTTGTTGCGACTAAAAATTAAAGTCGCCAGTGAGTTTTTGCTGTTTTTCTACGATGGCAGTTGGCGCAGCGGATGTCGCATTTTGCGGCTTCCTGCAGCACGCGGACTAAACTCCAGCCGCGGGCGGTGGCTTCTGCCAGAGTGAGTTGTTTTTCTGCTTCATCCCTGTGGTCAAACTCAAGCACTATGGGGTCTTGTTCGCCGCAGTCGACGCAGCCCCTCTCAGCCTTGTATAAACGCAGGGCAGCCAGCACGGCTTTACGGCTGGCTCTGTCTCGCTCTCGCCGCTTGGCTTTGTACTCCGGCGTAGTCTGCGCATACCACTCTTTGGTGGCTTCTCGTCGCCGCTGTTTTTCTTCTGGCGTCACCACAATCGTCGCGCTAGAGACATCGCCAAGTCAACGACGGCTACGCAGCCAGCGGCGGCAAGACACAGCACGATGATCGACAGCCACTGCGCTATGCGCCAGAACTCTTCCGGGATCATTTCCAGTCTCTCCATGGGCGGTTGCCCCAGGCCCGCAGAATCTCTGTAATCGCCTGCCACGGCGAGTCTGCGCGAAGAACCAATTCCTCGACCTTGACGCTCCACTGATACGTGCGGCGCTTTACGCTGTCGGCTGCGCGGATTTCTTCGGCCGCGTCGGTCAGCAGCTTGCGTGAGTTCTCGTTTTTAAGTGTGTCTCGCAGGTCTTCGAGTTTGTACGCCAGCTGCTCTGATTCACTGATACCCACTGGACGTGGGATGTTAATGGTCTGCATAGTGCTAGGGTTGACGCTAATTGCCATTAACTGCTCCTTCTTGCGCCGCGTCGCTGACTGCGGCTTCCTTGGGGTTAAAAGCCACCACGTTAGTCATGTCGACGGTATCAGGTAGTGCGCCTGTCAGTCGTGGCACCAGTATCTTGAACACGCTGCAGCGTATGCCCTGCGCCATGCGGGTGCCCTTGTACAGATCAACCTGCCGCGTCAACCGGTTAGGCTTGGTGATGTCGAGCGGCTCGAAGATGCCCGCGTTGCGGCACTTGGTGATCATGGCCTGATGGCTGACCTTGTTGCGGTGGCACCAGTCGCGCAGTGTGTCGGTCCTCACATACACGTAGCCCCCGTTACTGAGCACACTGCGGGCAACGGCGTTATCTGGCATGCGGTCGTTGAGCACTGAATCACCCGGCGTACGCAGATCGCCGCCGAACCGCTGCGTCTCCGTGGGCGTAACCACGGTCTGGTGCTGGATGGAGCTGAGGAACATGCTCATAAGCTCTGGGCCTGCGCTGGGCATGATGCGCTCACTCGCGAACTCGTAGCCGGCGTCGTGCCACTTCTTGAACTCGGCCGCCAGATCATCCAGCTCGAACACCTTGAGCCCCAGCGGACCGAGGATACGCCGCAGGAGTAGGACCGCGCCAAACGCACGCCAGAGGAACCGACCGTCCTGCTGGCCCTCCAGCATGCCACGAGCCTTGTCTGCGCACTCCACTCCGGCCGCGTTCAGTGCCGGCCCGCCAATCTCGCACATCCGTCGGTGCAGCATAGCGCCTACAGCGCCTGCGCACTCAAGCAGTTGGCTCCTGGCCTGTGTCTCCTGCAGGGCACGCTCCCGCGCAACCTCCTGGACACTGGAGCAGTCAATCTCCAACAGGCGCATCTGGACGGCGTTGGACTCGGTGCGGTCTGCGGCTGCCAGCTCCCGGTGCGACTTGTTCGTCGACATCAGGTTAACAAGCGCTGTGGTAACCCCGCCGGTAAGCGCCGTGTCCTTGGTCATGCGCAGCTTGGATGCGCCGTTACCCACTGCACTGATAAGACTGGCGAGGTCGGCAGCGGCCACGTTCTCCATCTCGTCCATGAAGGACGGGAGCGTCCCGCTCTGCAGCAGCACCCCCTGGCGCGCGTTGTCGGTTGCCGTCGTGGCGTCCAGCTGCAACACCATGGCGTTAGGAACGCCGAAGGCCAGAGCCGCGGCATGCATCGCTGCCGTCTTGCCCGTGCCGGAGCGCGTGGAGAACAACGACACCGTCAGGCCGATACCCGGCAGAGGCGACTCCGGGTGGTAAGTACCTTGCACAAACGCCAGTAGCGGGCTAGCCCAGGCCAGCATGATCGCCAGTTGGTACGGCCGGAAGTTAGGGTCGGAGTAGAACTCCTGCAGGTACTCGATGTGCCGCTTGGCTCGGGGTCCGATGTGCGCATCCCACACCCCCGGCTCCCACCGCCCGGTGACGCTGTCAGGCAGAGAGACTCGGTACGCAGCGGCCCGTTGTTTGAGCTTCTCCTGCAGCACGCCCTCGTAGATGACGCCTTCCTTGGTGATGATGTGCGCGCCCTGGGCGACGATAAGCTCGCGACGATGGTTATACATCGTGCCAAACCGCTCGGTCACGCGCTGGCGCTGCCCTCGGTCTCGGATACGCTCCAGGGACTCCTTGACAAAGTCTTCCATGGCCACTTTCGCTAGTGTCGGGTATTCCCTACTGAACGCCTGGATATTCTGCGAGGCCAGTGCAGTTAGCAGCGTGTCGCGCTTGGACAACACTCTGGTAGGGAGGTTGTAGCTGGTCGTTTTCTTGTTGCTGGAGTCGTACACACGGAACACTGCGCTGGCTTGGTCGGCGTCGTTGAGGCCAGGAGCCCACGAGTCAAACCAAAACGGCACGGTGCTAAACGGTACTTCTACTTCGACCTTGATCTTGTTGCCGGTGGCGGGGTCGTCTTGGTCGACGAGCCGCTTCTGAGTCATGATGTAGCCGGCCGGGCCGCGCTTGATGGCGAACCCCTCAGGCATGAACGGAGCCCAGGCAGACGACGCCGGTTCAGCGGTGACCGAGGTTGTCGGTGCTTCATCGTCGTCGGCCCAAGCCCCATCCAGCGAGTCAGATTCTACACTGTCTTGCTCCATAGTCTCCGCAGGAGGAGCCGGCCGCTCGGGCGCAGCGCCAACCACAGAGCCAAGAAGTATGGGGCTCTTGATCTGTCCGCGATGCTTGCAAGATTGGCAGGCTGCGGGGTTCTCCGACTCGAACACTGCGCAGGTCGTGGGGCCAACGGTCCAGCGGTCGAGCTTGTCCTGTGTCTCGTCGTAGCTGTACTGCTGGTGCCCGGCGCTGTAGTGGTGTGCGGCCTCTTCGCCCTCTTTGGTGTACTTGATGACACCCAGCATGGCCCGCCAGTATGGCTCCGGCACAACTCCCCGACGGTCCATGGCGTATGCCATGGCGTTGCAGTGCTCGCGGATTTTCTCGACCGACCGAGGCGGACCGACGGGGGCGTCCAGAACGTCAGCATTGATGCTTCGGCGCACGGGGCTCCGCGTGGGGGCCTGCTGCGGCACCAGAGGGGCGAAGATGTCCTTGAGTTGCTCAAGGCTGTATCGCGAGCTGCTCGACGCCAGCGCGGCCACCCGCTGCCCGTTCTTGTGCAGAGTGCCAACCGGCCGGAGCACCCGCGCCATGTCCGCAGTAACCGCGGCGTCGATGCGCAGACCCTGCGCCAGAACAGCGGCCTTGACTAGGTCTGCGACGGGCTTCCACTCGGCGAGGGTGTAGTCTCGGTCGAGGATGATGTAGACGTGGAGCCCTTCTCCGCTGGAGACGACGTATCCGGGCTTGACACCGCATTCGCTGACCCACGTGAGAACGGCTCGAAGAGCATCGCGCTGCGTCGGATACACGGCGTCGCCGTGCTTTGCGGTCTTATCTGCTCCGGCGTCGATGTCAAAGCACAGCGTCCGGCGGGAATGTGCGTTGTCAGCTGTTCGGCTGGCGCTTGACTTGAAGGAGGCTGTTGCAAAGTAGATGCCACTAGAATCTCCTGCGTTCTCCGTCAGCTCCACAAGTTCCGCGTGCGAACTCGCCCAGACGTGCTTCGTCTGATCGGCCAAAAACAGACAGTACCGCCCCTCGGCAGGCAACACCGCTTCGTAGAACGACAGGAGCGACATCAGGACTCCTGGGTATTAAGCGATGCTTTGATGCGGGCAAGGGTGGCTTTGATGGGGTCTTCTTGGACTTCTTCTGTGATCGGCAGCTCGCCGGCTTCGACTGCACGCTCCAGCGCAGCGTTGGCCAGAGCAATACGCGAACGCACGATATCGCGGGGCCGGACTCGCCCCTTAATCCAGAAGTTAACCGTTACGCGGGTCACGCCAACGAGGTCTGCGTACTGCCTCTGCGTAATTCCAGCACGTTCAATGATCGAGAAATCCATGTGTTCTCCGTGAAAGCGGGGCCGAAGCCCCGCGGTCAAGATCAGTCGTCCTTGTTGCCGAGCAGCGCCGTCAGGCCCGCTACAAGATCATCGCCATCACTGACGATAACCGTTGGCTTGGCTGCGCGTGGCGCAGGGGCCGCAGTGGGCGCCGCAGGCTTGGATGGAGTCGCACCAAACGAACCGATGCCGCTGTCATCGTCATCGCGCACCACGGGGGCCGGCGCAGGAGCCGGGGTTGGAGCAGCCGCTGGGGTAGGGGTGGGAGTATACGCCGTATCTCGCCCTGCCTTCTCACTCAGACCGACGATGTCCAGCGTCATGGGGTCGTCGTACATGGCCGCGACTTGTTGAGCCACGTCAGGAGCCAGCAGGCCTTTCAGCTCGAACACCAGCTTGGGCGTCGGGGCCTCTTGGTCAAACGACACGCGGAACGCGGCCTCGTTGTAGTCCTTGCCGTGGGCGTCGATGCGCCGCAGCTGCTCGTTGAAGTTAGCTCGTGAGCCGGCCGGCACGCGCAGGAGGAACCGCGTCGCAGGATACTTGGGGTCGACCACCGCCAGTCGGGTATTGACAGAGCAGCGAGTGCCCTTGCCGCCCTGACCGCCGCCCCACACAGCGTGCGGGCACGTGTTACACGTCGCAGACTGCGGCTGCTCCGCGCTTGCGTCGGGGGTCTTGCCGTCGCCGGAGAAACAGGTGGGCTTGCCGCTATCGGCGTCGCCCTCGGCGTACTCTTTGAGGTAGAACACGCGCGAGTGCGCGTTGGCCCGCACCACGGCGAGGTTGAGGCTACTGACCGGGACGGTCTCCGCGTTGCCGTCGTCGTCGACGACTTGGCGGGTCAGCATCTTGCGTTCCTTGTCCTTGACAAGCGTAAACGCCTTGCCCTTGATGGACAGCACGGGGAACCCGGACGAGCCGCCAGTGATGGCGTCCTGGTTGATCTTGGAAACGCGACGGGACTGGGATTGCACAACGGCGGGGACGCCGAAGTCATACGCAACGATTGCGCTCATATAGCTCCTTGGGGGGATGAATGATACAGGATGTCAGGAACGGCGGACGTTCACGACAAGCTCGCGGCGGTAGTTGATGCCGGGCGGAAGCTCTTTGTTCTGGGCGAAGTACTCGTCGACGGCCGTCTTGTTGACGCGTCGTTCCAGCATGTGCCACGCCTCGTTGTCGCGCACAAAGCCCAGAACCATGTCCCAGTCGGCAGCGGTGGCGCTTGTGCGCTCTTGTACGTAGGCGGTGCCCTTGTCAGTCTTCACTGACTTGGTGCCCATAGCCTGGAACTGCGCTCGGATGTGGTCTTCCGCCTTGAGCATGGCCTCTTCGATCGGCGCGACTGACGCGTCGTATGCGGCCTTAAGCTGAGCCTTCCGGTCACGTAGCTGAATGTACGTGTCGATGACCTTCTCAAAGTCTGTCATGCGGGGGGTAACTTTCTGTTCGGGGGGTTAGGATTATACGCCTTTTTGTCAAGTAGTGCGGCGCGTCGGCGCAGCTCGGCCGCTGATGTGATACGGGCTCTGGCGATGGCGGCGTCTGCTATGCGCTTGGCTTCGTCCGCGTTGGGCCCGGGAGGGATGGCGTAGCTCACGCTACAACTCGCACTGCAGGTATGGGTCGCGCATCATGTCCAGCAGCACGCCTTGGACCGAGGTTCGTTTTTGTAGTCGTTCGTAGACTGCCCTTTCCACTGGTGTAGACTCCATGCGCACAATGAGTGTGGTCAGCTTCTGCCCAGGGCGCACGATCCGGGCGTTGGCTTGGTTCCATGTATCGTTGGACATCGTCGGGCCATACCACACGATGGTGTTGGCTCTCGTCAGTGTCAGGCCATGGCTCATGGTCCGCGCGTCTGCCACAAGTACACGCGGCGTTGCTCCTCGTTGGAACTCTGAAAAAATCTGGTTACGCTTGGTCTTGCTGATGTCGCCGTAGATCATCTCCACGGCGTATTCGTCCTTAAGCTGCTCGGCCAGCATCACCAGCGCTGCGGTGTACGGCACGAATACGATGACCTTACCCTCGGCCTCGTCGATGATTTCGCGCACCACGTTAACGCGCGGGCGGCTTGGCAGCACCACTTCTTCGCCGTTGCGGCCGTATGCTACGCCGGCCACTATCTGCAGCAGCTTAGACAGCTTAACTGCCTCGTTTACAGCCAGCACCTGTCCGCCGTCGTACTCGGTCTTGAGGCGGCGCAGCATCTCTGTGTATGCGGTGCGTTGTTCTTCTGACAACGGCGCGTGTCGCGTCTGGTAGATCGTTGGCGGCAGGTCGATACACTCTTCACGGCTGAACCTGATGGCGGGCTGCATCACGCGGCGCACCACATCCAGGGCCGAGTCCCGAGGCTCCCACTTGTACGGCCCAGCCTGCCGCATGACTTCATCCCGGAACCGGCCATAGTACTTCGGCACGGAGTCGGGTGTCACGATGCGGCACTGCGCCCACACATCGGTCGGAGCGTTAGGCGTAGGTGTGCCGGTCAGCCCCCACACGTATTCCCTGTCCTTGGCCAGTGCCAGTGCAGCCTTGAACCTGTCAGTACCTGCAGTGCGGAACACCGCCAACTCGTCGAGCACGAGAACGTCGATGTCCTTGCGGGCGTTGATGGCATTCAGCAGCGCCGGGGCCTTGATGCCGTCGTGGTTAACGACGTAGATGTCGTGCGGCACCGCTAGGAGCTGAACGCGCTTGCGCATGGAGCTGTGGTGTAGCACAGCCACGGTCAGGTGTGGTAGGTGGGTGAACACCTCGTCGGCCCACGTACGATCCAGGGTAGACAGCGGCGCCACGATAAGCATGCGGTTCGCCATGCCCTGCCGCTTGAGGTAATCAAACGCCCACAGTGTCGACAGTGTCTTGCCGCTGCCCATACCATTGAGCACGTAGCCGTGCTTGTTCGCCACCATGAACGCAGCGGTGGAGACTTGGTGACTAAATGGTGAATCGTAGCGGCTGGGCCAGTTGTAGTAGTGCTCGATGGGCCCAGGGATGGCGACCCCGAGTGGCGCCATGCGACGGACAGTCTCGTCTGTGTGCGGTACAACTACGAGTTCCTGCCCGCCATGAATGATCGTCTTGGCCTCCGGCACCAGGACGCGTATCCGGTCCGCGTCCGTGGTCTTGAGTACAACCTGCCGAGAGGGTTTATGGATCAGCATGTGTTAGGCCCCATCAGGCATGCGGGGCCGGGGTGATGCGCGACCTGGACTGTTCGCGCACAAGCTGCCCCAGTTCACGCATGGCGCGGCGGTAGTCGTTCAATTCGGCCACGACGTGCGCGCCGTCAAGAAACGCAGCGCGTAGGCTGGAAGCAAGCCTCTCCGCCTCAGCCCGTGTGAAGCAGCGGCCCACAGTCTGCTGGCCGTCGCCAACCGCCACGCGCCACCAGCCCAGACCCGTGCGCTTCACGCGATAGCGGTCTGCGACCATCTCTTCTGCGGTCTGCATGCTGTCGATCGTCTCGCGTAGCAACTGACCTAACTCATCGGTCGAGGCAACGGCCTCTGGTGTCTTGTTGGTCATCGCGGTATTCGTTATTTCCGAACCCCGAACAGCTCGGGGAGCAAAGTCTTGACCCGTGCAATCGCAAACGTGTTGAGCGCCTTGAAGTCGATCTTAGGGTTCTTGTGCTGCTTGATGGCCTGCCACAACTCTTCCGTAACCAGATCGTGGAACGCCATACCCAGCAGCTGCGGGATACGCTGCGCCGAGAACGAACCATGCTCGACTCTGATCTTGGCGACGATCTTGTCAACCATGTGCTGGGTCACAAACTCGTTGGCGATCTGTTCTTCGACCATCGTAGTGTTGATGGTCTTGCCGCCCATCTCTGCGACGTGCGCGTCCTTGAACGTGTTGGTGACCAGCTTAGCCCACACGGTGCGGCCGAACCGGTTCTTCCAACCATACTGCTTGATAACGACGCCCTCGCCGTGGCCCTGGTTCTCCTGCATCAGGAACTTGTTGTTCTGGGCCTCGATGTGCAGCACGTCGTATGTCGGGTTGTTGCCAACCAACATGGCTGGAATAAAGTCAACGCCATGCGCCTTGCACAGTGGCATGTATTCGTCGTAGTGCATGAACTCACCCGCCGGCGTCAGCACGTCAAACACATAGAACCGACGCCATGCATCCTCGCGGTATGCCTTGATGGTGTGCGGTACCAGCCATTCGCCGTATACGCGGCTACCACGAGGCAGGGTATAGAGCAAACTGCGCAGGGGTGTATGTGTAATGGCCCAGTTAGCAAACCCCTGGTTGTCGTCGGCCAGCGTCAAGATGCGGTTACGTGACCCGCAGAACATCGTCAGTCCGTCGTCGTAGCCGCCGTCGTCATCGAGCCACACAGACGCGTTGGTGCCGTCCAGCTTAGGGAAGACATGGCAGCGACCAAGAGTGATACCGTCGACTTCGTCCGTGCCATAACGTTCGAGATGAATGTACTTAACAAACACTAAAAACTCCTTCGGGGGTGTTGTAGGTCCGGCGTTACCAACCTTAACCTGTCTTACCGTTACCCTGCCTAGCAGGTTTGCCCGCACCCTGCGCCAATGAACATCGAGGGGGCGTAGGGCTGGGAGGAAGGTCTGTGTGCCACGTGCCGGGGGCGCGGCGGAAGGAAACTAGGCAGCCTCTTTCAATCTGTTTGCGTATGCGTCCATCAGGGCCTGCGCGATGACCTGGATGGCGTATGCTTCTTGTTCGGCGCCGGGTTCGTCCTCGCCGATTTCTTCGATGTACGACTGCCAGATGTGTACAGCCTCATGGACGAGCAGCGCGGCATGCTGCACAGGCGTAGCGTCTTCGGGCGGCCTAAACGTTACGACGTAAGCGCGATCGCCGTCTGCAGCTTCAAACGTCCACGTTGTTGCGTGGGCATTTTTTGAACCCATCCAGTCGCACGAGGATAGCCCCAGTGTGCGGCGTGCGACGTTAAACTCTTCCTGCGACAGACACAGCGCGATGTGTTTGATCGGGGCGCATGGCATGGCCAGCGTCCACTTTACTTTAGGTCGCATCGAGCGCCTTGCCCGCGGCCTTGTCTGCTGCGGTGTTGATGTGCGCGGCGAGGTCTGTCTTACGCACCATCAGCGGTGCCTTCTGAGAGTCGCGCAGTCGGAACGTGGGGATGGGCAGTTTGTTCTGTGCCGCGAGTCGCCGGGCCACAGACTTCGAGAGGTTAAAGTGCGACTCACAGATGTCGTCCAGTCGCACAAGATCGTCAACGTTCATTTGTTTTTCCCATACATCTCCGGGTGCTCGCGACGCCAGCCTCGGTTACTGGTCCTGTTGCGCACGCGTGTGTTGTCTTTGTCGTTGGTCCCGCCCTTGTCCAGCGGCACCTTGTGGTCAATGTCCTTACCGTCTCCGACGCGGGCTTCGCCCTCTCGGATGGCCTCGCGCCTCGCGGCGTTGTTCTTGACTCGCTTGGCCACGTTCTCCGGCCGGGCGTTGTATTCCTTCTGGTAGGCCAGCTTGGTCTTGCTGCTCTTAGGCATACACCGTCTCCCAGTCAAGCGCCATCAAGTCGGCCGAGTGCGCATGCCACTCCATCAACTCCCGACCACTGACCGCCAGAATTACCTTACCGCCCAGCATAAGTAGATGGGCTTCGTACGGCCATGCTTGTCGCCGCACATGCTCGCCGCGTTTAAGCTCGGTCAGCGCAAGGCTGAAATCCATCGTGCCGCTGCGGGCGTCGTATCCGTCTGATGCTGTGCTCACTTGCGCTCCAATACTTCCAAGTCTGATACATCTGCAACCACCAGGGCCTTGCCGCCGGCGGCTTGAATTGCGTTGAGTTGATCCAACTGCAGGTCGGTCACGTTGTGCCGTTTGCCCGGGGCCTTGCACTCGATGGCGACGAACTGCCCATCCCAGCATGCAAGGATGTCGGGCACGCCGGACTTACCGAACACACTGCCGATCGGAGAGCAGTGCCAGATGTTCCTGGCGTCCAGCCATGCCTTGACGGCGCGTTTTACTTTAGCTTCTGGGGTCGCCATGTCAGCCACTCTTTCCTGAAAACTCACACATAGAACGGGGCACTGGGCACCACGCCTTGCACAGACCCGACGGACGCGGAGGAAACTTACCGCTCTTGATGGCTTCGTCCATTCGCGCTACGCGGGGCAAAAAAGTACCCCACAGGTCAGGTACGTCCTCGCGCTTGAACACATCGGTGTCCAGCTTGTTGTACGCAAGCCATGCATAACCCGTACGCACTGTGTCAGCAAACGGATACACGGCGAAAGCCGCCGCTGCAAACAATCGCAGTTGGTCGCCGTCGTGTTTGGGCTTGCCGGTCTTCCAGTCCACCACCGTGACGTTCTTAGGCTGCACGACTGCCAAGTCCAACACACCGCGGCACCATACGTCGTCGGCGAAGAACGTCGTCGGCGTAAACGACTTGGTCAGACCGAACTTAATTTCGGCGTGCTTGACGCCGGGAGACGCGCGCACTGCGTCGACGATGGGGATGTAGGTCTTGTACTTGTCCGGTAGTGGCGCGGCGTCCTTGACAGCCCGCTCGATGGCCTTGTGTACTTCGTTGCCGTGGAGGGTCGCCTCTGTCTGCGGCTCCGTTATTTTTTTGCTGATGCGCGTTATCTCATACCGACGAGGGCATGTCTCAAACGCCGTCAGACTAGAGTACGACCATGCAGTCATCGCGTGATGACCCCCACCGCGTTAATGACACCGCCCAGTACGCAAGCTACGCAGACCAGGAAAACAACCTTGTCGAACGCGTCCATCTTGTTTTCGAGGCTGTACCCGTAGACGCTAACAGCAAGAACAGCACCGACACCGAATGCCGCGAGGTGGTAGATAAATTGGAAGATATTAGTCATGCGCGCATTCGCTTGCCTGCTGCTCGATAGAGTAGCTGTTGACGACGCCGAGCCCCAGCTCATTGGCGATGAAACGCTCCAGCTTGGCCCCCCGGGAGTCTTGCCAGCCCGGTAGCATGGCGATGGTGTCGCAGGTAGTAAGGGCACGGATGTCTTCGCGCATGCAGTCCGCCCACTTAGCATCTGGCGATGGGTTAATTTCCGCGGGATTAACGACATCATAGCCAAGCTCTCGCAGTCGCGCTGCTTCCGCGATAAATGCGGGGAAATTGAGATTGGGTAGACCCGTCATCGGGCCGGATAGATAGATACGCATCAAACGCTCGCCTTGGGCGCTGGAGTAGGGGGGACGTACCGATCGTCGCCCTCTTTGTACTCCTTGGTAAACCACAACAACATGACGATGTTGCAGCCCACATGTCCTGCATGGGGGAGTCCGGACTCCTTGTCGATCAACTCGCCGTTCATGATGGCGCACAGATGACGGAACGCGCTAGCGATGGGCACCGACCATTTCTGGCCCTTGGCCCAGTTCCACGCAGCGTACTTGTTACGACCATACTCAAACACACGGGCCGTGTCTTCGATAAGTGCTGCGGTGTCGCCGCCGGCAAGTGCCGCAAACGCGTTTTCCAGCTCAATAACTCGACCGGCCATCTGAAACTCGCCGATGTGGTGCATCGCGGCCTGCGCCCTGTGCCAGTTAGCAGTAAACGGCGTGTCGCCAGACAGCGGAGTACCTCGCACAACAGCGACCCAGTAGATATCCGCCAGGATGACACCGGGGATCAGCGACAGATCGGGCTTGCCGGCGTTGAACCGCGCACCGCTGCCTCGTAGCTGACTGTTGATGTCGCCGATTTGCTGGTTCTGCGAAGCACCGGTTGGGGCGGCTGCGGTGGCGGGGGTGGCGGGGTCATTGCGCTGAATGCGTCTGATGTAGTCGCGCAAGGTTTGCTCGTGCTGCGGATCTCGCTTCTGCTCTGGCAGCAGGGGGCGCTCAGCCCAGGGGCTCGTAGAACCTCTGGTATACCATGGTGCCACGGAGTCGCCTTGTGCGACGTGGTTGTAGTGCGGGTACATTTCGGGGTCTGCGTCCTTGTGTGCTATAGTAGGTCGCTTTCTTCGGGTTGACCCCTGTGCAATGCAGGGGTTCTTTTTGGTACATCCGAAGCGATGGCGGATTGTACCATACTATTTACTTCGCGTCGCCGTAGTTAGCGGCAACGTCGCCTTCACAGGCCAGGGTCAGCTCAGGCCACCAGGGCAGGGGGGCGCTCATGATCCCAGACAGCAGTCGGGCCAGCTCGGGGGCGTCAGCGGGGTCTACGACGTAGACCAACTCGTCATACACCTTGAGTGCGGGCCGTAGTTTGGTGACCTTGAAGAACGCTAGAGCATGGCCAAAAATGATGTCGCGGGCGATGGCCTGTACAATATTTTCGACCATCTTGCCGCCATAGATGAACGCGCGGTGCCGTCCGTGGGCGTAGACCCAGGCAGTCTCTTTCTCGGCGACGCGCTCGTCACCGTAGGTCTTCCACGCCGTGACTTCTTCCTGGCGAAGGTCGGGGTATCGGATCAAGCGCCCTGAGGGCAGCCGGATGGCGTTCTTCTCGACGGTGCACAGCCCCCACGGGTCGACGGCTTCGTTGGCGCCGTCGGCGATAGCCGGCAGTAATTGTTGACACCGGGCCCACCCGCCCGTCTCGTAGTCAGCAATCTCGGGGTACCGCTGACGCCAAAACTTAACGCCCTCTTTGGCCTGGGCCTCGGTCAGGCGCAGGCCGCCCTGGATACGCGCAGTCTGGCGAAACGTTACCGCGCCTTGCTGAAAACCGCAGGCTAGCTCCAGCACCTTGGCATAGTGCCGCTGGGTTTTGACTACGTCGGCGGGGGAGCAGGTGTACATGTGCGCAGCCGTGTCGCGGTACAAATCCCACTTGGGGTTGGCTGCCCATCCTTCCATCGACCGGCGCACTTTCCACAACGTATGGTTAACGCGCAGCTCGATGCCCGACAAGTCTTGAACCATGATCACTTTGCCAGCCGGAGCACGAACCGATCGGCGTAGCGCGTCGCTGATACGTGGGTTGTCCGGGTTGACCCGTGGCAGGTTAAGCATGTTGTACAGGAACCCACTGTCGCGCCCCGTCGTGTCGGCTCCGCAGTAGTGCACAGGGACCGGCAGCTTACCAACAGCAGCCTCGGTGTCCAGGAACGACTGGATGCGTGTCTCCAGCTGGGTGGACTTGGCGCTCAGCCGCGCACGTGCCGCAGCGGCCACGACGGGGTCGTCGTCTTCAAGCAGGGCCACCATGGCCTCGTCGGTCTTGGCGATCGCCGGGATGCGCTTGGACGGATCGGTCTTGCTGTACTTAAGAGGCACGTCGACACCGCGGCTCACCAGCAGCGCGGAGAACTTGGCCGCACTCGACATCTGCTGGCGCGTCTGTTCGACGATGTCATCCTCAGACATGTTGGGGTCGGGGTGCGGGTTCAGCAGGGTGGCCAGGGTCAGCAGCGACCTCTGCTTCTGCGTCTGCTCGTCCAGCAGCGCCGCGCGCAGCATGTTGGTGTCCAGCTCGAACACCGGGTCTACCAGCATGCGGATGTTGCAGTCGATGTGCCACAGCTCGGTAGGAGTGTAGTGCGGGCGCAGCCACTCGAAAACACCCGCACACTGCGTCGTGTCGTCCTTGTTGTACACCCGCATGGCCTCAAGCTCGGCGACCGTGAAGTCTTCCAGGCGTTTACCGCGCGTGTTTACGAGCGCTGTGTTGTCCTTGACCCCGATGCCCGCTTCCTTCACCAGTGCGGCCAGACTACACCCAATGGTCTTCGCATACAGCGGCCTCGCCATGGCCAGGGTGCACCCCCACATACGGGGCCGGCGCTTGAAGCGCCACGCGAGCACCATCGCATCGAAGGCCGACATGTTGTGGGCGACGGCGTATGTGTCATCCCAGTCGATGGCGTCGAACATGCGCTGGACGTTGTCTTCGCCAAAAGCCGTCACTGGCTCCTCGCCCAAGAGATACACAGTGCAGGAGATTATCTGTGTGTCCGGGTGCATCACATACGCCACCGGCGACATCTTGCTCAGCGTGTGCGTCTGCGACCAGAACGTCTCGAAGTCAAGAAACAGTAGTTTCATCGATGGGCTGCGGTGATTGCGGGTTGTGCCACGCGCCAAGGGCGGCGGTCAGTCGGGCTGTCGTTGTATTTTCGCGGCGCTGTCGGCGTCCTGCGCCGGTCATGTGTGGGACAGGTCCATCGGTCAGTACTTCCTTGGTGATGTAGCTCTGACGACACGCCGAGCACCGGCGGCGTCGATACGGTATCCCGCTGTCATCCTTGCGTGTCTCGATAACTCGCGAACCCGCGGCTATTCCACAGTGTGGGCACCGCACTATTACTACTCCGTCGTTGCCACAACCAAGAAGCCGCCATAGTAACCGTTGTGCTCGTTATGGCTAGCCATCGTGAACACGCCGCGGTCGGTCTGTACTTCGAGGAACTGCACCTCATGCACGCCATACTCGTCTGACTGGTCCGGCGCGTCTTTGATATCCACATCCAACAACTTTGCACCCACGTAACCGGATAAGTCGTCATCAGTACACATGTAGCGTTGTTCGCAGCAGCTCTGCCCTTCATCGCTCAGCTTCATCTTGCTGCCGTCGCTAAACTCGAAGTGCAGTGCGTCGTCATCGCCTAGATGCAGTGCGGCAATTGTCTTGCCTACGGCGTTGGTGAACGTGTTCACCGAGTCAGCGTTTCCGCGCAGTCTGCCAAACACTACGCCAATTCCAATTTTTCCCATGTCTCAGTTCTCCTGTTGCATGTTAATCAAGTGCACGAATCGCGGCAGCGCATTCCTGGGCGCTCCCACGACAAACCATCGGGTCACGCGACATTACGTCAAGCCGGTCACACACCTTCGCACACCGCTCGCGCTCCGCGGCCACGTCGGCAGATAGCCGCTCAATCTCGTCGGCCGCCTTGCGCAGCAGCTCCGTGTCTGGACTCCAGCCCATCCCGTCAGCACCAAGATCGATGCCCTGAGCACAACAGCGCAGACTATCTGCTATTTCTACCCGCGTGTCGGTCTTGTCGGTCATGTCTTCACTCCTTCTCGCCAGCCATCGCAGCGGCGGAGCTTGGAACCGAAGGCTTGCGCTCGCGATTGAGGGAGCATGCGGCACTACTCGCGCCGTTTTCTGCCATGCAGAGCCGTGCACCATCGCAGCCGCAGTCAGGGTAGCAGCAGTTGATCGTTCGATCACCGCTCAACGGGTTCCCGTACTTGTCTGTGAGTTCTTCGTCGCTCATGTCTTCACTCCTTGCTAAGCGCAGCGGCGGCACGGACGATGGCGCGCCTGTACGCGGCGGCTGCATTTTCGCTAATCGGCTCGTAGCAGCGAGGCATGTCAAGATGTGCTGCATGGGCAAAGACTACCGGGCGAACTGAGCCATCGTCGTAACCCACAGTCAGCCGCAGGTCTGCCGCCAGCCGCAGCGCGTCGTCGCCGGGGTGCAGGGGGTTCCACTCGCGCCCGCCAAGTGTGTACTTCCAGTCGCATTGCGTGTGGCGTCCGAGTGTGTACCCAGCAGCCTTCGCCGCCGCTTCCAAAAGCTCATTGTCGGTCATACCATCCTCGCTTTCAACATTGCATCGGCGATGGTATAGGCTCGGGCCGCAATAGCGTCCGCGACGGTAGCCGGGTTGTGGTTGGTGTTCATGCTGGCAATGTCACCTTGCATGGCTTTTGCCGCGAAGTAGTCGCGCAGGGTCATGCCCATGTAGACCGACGGTTCGCCAAAGTGTTGGGTGCTTGCCTCCGGGGCGGGGAACGCCGGGCCGCTGTCGTCGCGCGTTGTCATGACTCAATACCCCAGCACGTCAGCAATTACCAAACACGCCGTGAACACAATGGCAGACAGCGCTCCGCCTATCATGCCTTTCTTGAACACGGCGGCAACTCCCGTCGCGTGCGTCATTTCTGATGCAACGAACGACAACACAAGCCCGGCAATTGTGGCTGCAATGGAAAGAATAAGTCCGATCTTGATGAACTCCATCACGTTCTCCTATGTGCTAGTGCGAGTTCGAGTGATGGAAACTCGCGGATTAGTATCTGCTGGCACGCTTGCGCAATCTGGCGGTGCTCCTTCTGCGTAGACGATTCAGTGCGAAGCTCGCAGTAATGTATCCAGCTGCGGATCGTGCCTGCCATATACAACGTGCTTTCCGTCATGCCTTCTGGCAACACCGCTCTCGCAACTTCTTTGGCGATGCCGTACTTCAATGCCTGTGCGTACACCTGAGTTGCCGTCGCTGCTACCCACTGCTGTTGTTCTTCCCACCACGCCTGCAGTCCTGCGTTGTCTGTCTCCGTGCTGTTTTGGCGGTTGGTTGTGTCCTGCATGCGCGTCTCGCGCGTGACATTCGTCTTGTGTTGCTCAGCGTAGCGCTGACTGAACTCCTGGAAACTGAAACTGCGATGGCGCAGAATCTGCCGGGCAATGTCGCGCGTGGTGACAATCTCTAGCGTCATCGACGCCATCTCGAACGGACTCCAGTGCTGGTTAGACACTAGATAAGACAACAGCCTTGGTGCCGTCTGCGTATTGGCTTGATTGGCGGGGTTGCTCACTCTTGCGCAGTACGCTAGAAGCTGGTCCGCGGTCTCGGCGACCTCAGGCACGGGTTTGGTGACGGCGATAAGGCGCACGTTCATGTGTTCTCCTTACCCTTGTTAACGCGCTCAAGAACACCCTGCCACTGCCCGCGTTGTTGAAGGTCGAACTTACACAGCTCGTACATGCTGACGAGCACCTCGGTCGGGATAGTCAAGGTCATACCCGTTGCATCTGTGAACCCTGAGACAAATTCGTCTGGCTGTGCTGCCACATACCCCCTGAACATGGCGGTGCCGTTGGTTAGTTTCATTAATTCTCCACGCGCAGTGTCTGCATGTAAGCCCACAGTCGACCCAGTGCTCCAATGACACCAGCGCGAATACTTGCGATCGAGCCGCCTTTTTTGCTCAGCAAGATAGCGTCGTCGATTATGTCGATGATGGTGTTTGCTTCTTCAAGCGTCAGCAGGCGCTCTGGGTAATCCCATTTGTTGTTTTCCATGAACCCAACAAAGCTACCGCAGTTCCCAATGGGGATGCGACTCAAGTCTGCAAAATCAACGTCACGCCAGAACCACCCGATGTATGGGATGTGTCTGCCGTGCTCAGTATCTGTCTCGCCGTCGCCAACGTCGCACCAATCCCGCATAAACCCGTTGTAGAACTGGTTGACGAGCGCCGCTTCTAGGCGCTCGCGGGGGACCACTGTGAGTTTTGCCTTGCGTTGTGCGTACGTATCCAGGCCGTCAAGGAAATAATCTGCGCTGCTCATGACGTGCTCCTATTTAGTGTGCGTCGCTGTTGGTGAACAACGGACCGGAGACGATTTCCTCCAGCTCGCGCTCGGATAGTGGGCGCTTAAGCGCCTCGCGGACCTGGGTCAGGGCCTCGACGTAACAGGCCATGGCTGCCTCATACTGCATGCGCAGCGACGCGATGTTCTCCAGCAGAATCTGCTCTACCTGCGGCAGAGCTTCGATAGGTACTTGTAGTGGCATGGTAGTAACTGCCTTGATGAGTGGTGCGAGGCTTGTTGAGCGGGCACTGAGACGATCGATGTCCTTCGCGCCCGCACAACACGCATACTTTGCGCTCCGCCATGGCGAGCTACTTCTTGGGCGCAGCCTGTGCGTGGGGGTGCGTCATGCCGAAGCTGGTGTAGGTGTGCGGCCACGTTTGAGGGTACGGCTGCTGCGGATAGAACGGCGGGTTGGGCTTGGGCGGCTGTACAGGGGCGGGCTGCAAGATCGGATGGCGCTGGGCCTCGATGGCGTCTCGCAGTTTGGTAACCTCGGCCTGCAGCTTGGACACTGCCGTGATCAGTGACCCGATGCGCTCAGGCACGGCAACAAGCTCGGCCACGACGGACTCTTCGAGCTGGTACATGTTGTCTTGCGGCTCGGGCTGCGAGTCGTGCTCGATCATCTTCTCCAGCTTCTCAAGGTCGAGCTTGTAGCGCCAGTCTGCCACGACATCCATGGCTTCAACGGGCCAGCGCACGAAGGTGCGGCTGCCGAGCTTCATGGTGTCGAGGGGCTCGATGTTGTGGCGGCGCAGGAGACCGAACAGGTGCTTGTAGCTCGTCCGAGCCACGTTGACCAAATCCTTGGTGCTGTACGTCGTATGCTTGGCCATGTCAGAACTCGCTTTCTTCGGGGGTTTCCACGCGCGGGGGCACGTAGTTGGGGTCAGCCAGCCACCAGCGGCGGCGAAGCTGCAGGGTACGGCGGTCGAAGTCTGTGAACTCCGCGCCTTCTTTCAACTTGATGTTGCTGTCGAGGAGCGCCGCGCGCATCCTGTCTGCGGGTACGCCGATGTGGTCCGCATGCTCTGCGAACAAGGTGCCCGGCCCGAACAGGTACACAATAGCGTGGTGCGCGTCCTCGTTGATGTTGTGGCGCGTCTTGGCCTCGGCCTTGGAGGGGGGGATACAGGCGCAGCGCACGGCCTCTGCGATGATGGCGGCTACCAGTTGGGCGGCGCCCTTGGTCTGCGGGTCGATTCCCGCGCGAGTGGAAACAAAGTCAATCATTTGCGTCTTGCATTGTATCATGGTTCTCGTTCGCCGGGGGCTCGCGCTGCTCGATACGCCGCTCGATCGTCGTAAACCGCCTAGCGTGGGGGGCGCTGGCGTGGGGGGCGCTGCACTGGTAGCGTCGTCGGACACTACCGTCCGGCCGTGTGCGGGTCTCGATAACGTTCGCCCGCAGGTTGCACTCGAAACAGTTCATGTCAGTTTCTGCTCGTACCCGTTGCCTTCGCCATATCCGCTGTGCCCTACGCCGATTCCGGACCCCCAACCATAGGCCGCACACCCGATACTTGTTAGCTCACCAATGCCTGCGCCGTAGCCGTCATCGCCGTTACCTACTCCATTAAAAGCAATGCGAGACGGCGGGTTGGTGCCGCACCCGCTGCCCCCGCCATCACCATAGCCATGACCCGCGCCTTCGCCGCAGCCGAATTCTTGCTCGGTGTTCATGATTCACTCCTTAATTGCGCCTGCCACTGCAGGATTTGGTTGTGCCACCTGTCGATGAACACTTCGCAGTCCTCGCGGACCAGTGATTCAAGCCACTCTTCGCAGTCGGCGCAGGCGTTCTGGCCTGAGCAGTGGCTGTTGTCCATGCCCTGCGTTACGCCCGCTGAGAACCTGTTGTATCCAGGCGTGTGACCAAATGCGTCGTAGACATCGTCGGGCACAGTGACTGTGGCGCGGTAAACCGTGGCAATGTGACCATAGGGGCTCATGATTCACTCCTCGGTTGCTTCTTGCACATACAGAAACTGCATGCCCAGTTTACCTGCTAGTTTTTCGCAGTGCTTCTTGAGCGCATCTTCGTTGCCGTAAAGCCCAAGCTCAAACTCAAAGCGCATAATGATGTCTGTGTCAGTGTAGAAAGTAGCGATGTATTTATTCACGCCAATTCCTCCGGTACTTCGACTTCGTCGCCTAGCTTGCTGGCAACGTAGCAGCGCATGGCTGCGATTAGCGGGGTGAGGCCGTATGTGTCCACCATCTCGGTTTCGAGATATGCAGCAGCACACCAATACTCGACGCTCTTCGGCGATCCGGACGAGGCACCGTAGGGGGTGAGTTGAATTGCCTCCCGCTCAATGATCGGCCCGCCTTGTGCCCAGTTGGTAGAGTATCGCTCATCGTCGGTCAACCCGTGGTCGAGCGCTACGCCTTCACACTTCGCCACCAGCCAGTCAAGCGTTGCGCCCGAGGCTTCACTTACTTTGATCTTCATACAACCCCCTCTTCAAACATCAGCCCAGAACCGCATAGTCTCTGTGAGTAGTGTGCGAACGTAGTCCTCAGCCTCGGGAGTCAGTCTGAGTCTATGAATCTCACGGTTCGCAAACGCCTCGATGTCACTCGCCAACTTCATGTAGACGTCGTGTGCGTCGTCCAGTTCTTTTTCGGTCATGGTTCAACCCTCCAGCTGCTTGTAGGCGTGCTCGGGAACTTCGGCGTCGTCGAAGCTGTCGTTGGCCGGGAACTGGAGGTCGCCCGTCAGAGGCTTGGTGTCGCCGTCATCCTCGCTGTCTGCAACGTCCTCGGCGTCGCGGTCCGTGTGTTCGTACCAGTACAGCCGCTGCGTCATCACGCGGGAGACGTGCTTAGGCCGCGAACGCGCTTCGTCGGCAAGGTCTTTCAGCGCGCAGCGCTCGAACAGCTCGATGACACGCTCTTCGTCCGGGGTGTACTCTGTGCCGGGCTCGGGTGGGAGTCGGTATGCGGAGAGCGTCGGGTGGCGGGTCACACTCTCCATGGCCGAGTACGGCCAGCGCGCCAGCATCCACTCGATTTCGTCGTAGTCGTAGCTCTGCACAGCGGCGAGGAACAGGTCTTGCGTGCTGTCGCTCCAGTAACCCGGCCGGTCCTCGGTGCCGCCGCCAACCTGAATCGTGGGGGTGACAGGGGTGATGGGCGTGACGTTGCTCGTGCTGTGGTGCGTGAGCGCGCGGTAGTTGTGGGTGTTGTGCCGCTTCTGCCAGCTGTCGTACTCCTCCTCGTCGTCCTCGCTCCAGTGGCGGCTTGCGTTCGGCGTGTACACCCACCTCGGCTTGTAGCCAGGGATAAGAATCTCAGGGCTCCACGCGTACGTGTTCGAGAACCAAATCCCCCCGTGCTCGATGCCTGTGTCCTTGTTGACGATGGACATCTGCCCGTCAGCGGTCATGAACACGAAGCGATTACTACCGCCGATGAAGTCACCCACCATGGACAGGAACCCTTCGTCGTGGACGAGGGGCGCGTACTTCTCCACAGCCTCGCGCAGATACTCCTCGATGAAGTGGTACGTGTCACTGCGCGTCGCGTCGCGGGCGTTGCCGATACTAAGCACCCCGTTGTGCATCATGGCTGCCTTGGGAGTGATGGGGTATGGGTGGCAGTTGTCGAGCGTCACGTGCCCGTGTGTGCGCATGCGCCAGTGCAGTGCGAGTTGTCGGTCGTCGTCGGGCAGCGCCATGATGAACTTGGCCACGTCCGCGGCCTTCTTAGGGATCAGCTTGGCCACCTTAAGGCCTCGCTTGTTGGCGTACATGGCGCCGATGCCGTCCGAGTTACTGCGGTAGATGTCCCCAGCGAGCCCGGGGGTGTTGATCAGCGCTTGGCGCACCGCGTTGGCGGTGCCGGTCATGATAAGACACATGGTATGGAGCCTTTCGTGTGGTGTGTGAACGAGTGAGTGGTGGTGATCTGGTTACAGGCTGGCCTCGGCCGCGCGGTCGCTGGCCTCGGGTTCGCGCTGCGGTGCGCCGTGCTTGACAGGCATGAGTTCGAGCCACCGCGCGAGGTTAGGGTACGACGGGTGGTTCTTCTTGAGCCAGTCCTTGAACTGCTCGGTGCCCAGCATGCGGTGCGACGCAGACCGGCAGAAAACAACCACAGCGTGGACGAACTCCAGCTGCGCCAGCAGGCGCTCTCGCAGAAGACTCGCGCGGAATACGCGGACCTCGACAGTGTTGTACCGCCCGCCGCCACGCTCCGTGGTGTTGAGCCGCCGCGCCTCACCCGCCGTCAAGTTAGTGAGGTTAACCATCACGTAGCGCGAGCCTCCCGACTTACCCTTGAGGGCCTTGGTCGGCGTCTCCGTCGCATCCTGGCTGCAGTCGAACCCCGCGTACGTCCTGGCCTGATTGTCCGTGTCGGGGTGGCGCCCGGCGACGGAGCGGATAAGCTGCGCGTTGTCCCGGTTGTTGTAGAACTGCAGCATCTTGCCCAGCGTGAGCGCGGTGAACGCCTTGGAGTCGATGTGCACGTGCATGCCGCATGAGTTGTGTCGCCACGCCGTCAGGCCGGAGCGCGACCGCCCCCAGCTGCCGAACTTGGCGAGGTGGGTCTTGAGTGATGTGGGCCGCGTCACGAACTCGATGCCGTTGCTCGGCAGCGACCCGTCGCTCTTGGCGATGAGGTACTCCGCACCCAGCTCTTCGCGCACAGCAGCAATGCGTGCATCGAGGCACTCGTCGTTGTTGACCGTCTCCAGCTCGACCCCCAGGTGGAAGTCGCCCGTCGGGCTGGTCTCGAACGAGTCATCCTTGGTGAGGATGTGCATCGTGTTGGTGCTGTAGGACAACAGCCGGTCGGCGTTGGTGTCGGACGGCGGGTAGTAATCGTCGTCATCCGGGTCAGGCTCGGGATTGAGGTGGTACTCGTCGTCGCTATCCCAGTAATACAACTCGCTGCGGAAGTAACGCCGACCGTCGTCGATGCACGTCATCACCTCGTCTTCCTCGCAGCCGCTGCATGCGGTTGTGCGCGAGCCGTTGAGGTAGTGGACCCGATCGCTGTAGTCCATGTGGCCGCAGCCAGCCGGCGTGATGACCTGGTGGTCCATCCCCAGCGCCCGGCGCATGCCTTCCAGCAGGGCTTCCCGACGAGCATCAAGCTCCGTGGTCGCGGTCTCGATGTTAGGATGGTCCCAGACCATCAGCCGCGTGCCGGTCTCGAGAACCTCGTTGACGCAGCTAAGCAAGTCATAGTCCCTCGCCAGGGACTCGGGGCTGTCCAGCGTGGACTCACGCATGTCGCGGCGAATCTCCGCGATGGTGTCCGCCAGGGCCTCGCGCGCATTCTTGTACTTCTTGTACATGCGCGCTTGCTCATCGAGCTGGCGCCGCCGCTGCTCGGCCGTGAGGTTGTCATGGATCGTCTGACCCAGTCGACGCATGCTCCCTATGGCACTGCTGGTGCGCGCAACGGACCGCCACTGGACCAACGAGGCGCCCACCACGCGACGCAGCTGCGCGAACTCACGGATTTGCTCCTTCGGGTCGGTCAGAGCGAGCATGTCCTGGTTGTACTGCGGATACACATCACGCCGCAGCTGGGCGCTCGGCCACTCGCTGTAGAACGACGTCCGCACATTGAACGCTCGCACGGTATCGGGTCGCGCGTCTGCAGGGCCGGTCGGCTCCCACGTGTAGTTGACCGCGAACCGGATGTGGGCACGTTGGCCGACACAGACGACGAGGGTGCTGTTGTTGGTATCCAGCACGAAGCTGAGACGGCCCTTGGCGGGGGCGTAGAGCTGGCTGGATGCGGTCGTGGCGAAGCTGGTGGTCATGGTGTTCTCCGGAGTGATGGTGGAGGTGGTTGACAAGTAGTGAATGTCGGGGTAGTGTTCACTAGGCCAGGGCCAGAGGTTGCGTCGGCGTTCGTACTCCTCGCGTAGTTGTTGCTGCCTAGCGCGTATAGATCGTTCACGCGCCATGACTTCGTGGGCTGACATCGCTGGAGGCGGAGGCGGGAGGCTGGCAAACATGGGGTTGGTGTAGTCGCCGCGGCTAACTGGCGTCGGCTGCGGGGGGCCCAAGGCGTCCAGTTGGTCCTGCACAGCACGGATGCGGTCGCTCAGTTCGAGTGATGAGACCCCCTCCCAGCTTCCGGTCACAGCTGCAGCTGCCGTGGTACGCGATCCCGCGGAGCGGTGCGTCGGCAGTCGAGTGCTTTCGCTCGTGATGAAATACTCGTCGTAGAAGTAGCTAGCCGTGTGGCTTATGTCGTCGCGGTTAACTGGCATCGGGTTGTCTCCATACACCTGCGTTGTGCAGGGCAGTGCGGGCGAGAAGCCGGGCGAGGGGGGTGAGGAGCCGGCCATCCGAACGGGCTAGGGCGCGGTTGTCGGTAGTCCACAGGCCCAAGGCCCGGGACAACAGCCGCGCTGTGTTGGTGCTGTCAACCTCGACGCGCACAGGGTCTCGCACTCTGGTCGGGAGCGGCGGTAGTGAGTGGTCCCGGCGTCGGTCTGCCGTCATCAGCGGCTCCTTCAAGAACTGTGCGCGCCAGTTGGTCGCCCCTGCCGTCGGTGCTATCGCCGCCACAGAGAAATACGACGCACTCAACTCGCCGTCATGGAATAGCAGGTAGACAGCCTGCCGCGCCCGAGTGGGCGCATCCGACCAGAACCTACGCCGCACCCCCGCTGTCCATCTCTGTGCTGTGGACTCAGCGGAGAACTCCGTACCTATATATGGCACGTTGGTAGAGTTAAGGCCGAACTCGAACGCCTGCTGTATGTCGGCGAAGCCCGCTGCGCGTGCTGCAGTGTCCCAGGCCCGAGGGACTGTTATGGTCTGTCGCCCGCCTGCGTGGTATGCCGCAGCTGCCAGTCGCGTGGAGTTATCGCCCGGTGTGTCGCACACCAGTGGGTTAGGTGTGATGTCTGTCTTGACATGGTCAGGTACGTCGTCGGGCTGGCGGAACCCAAATGCGTGGATACAGCGCGCGAACGACTGGCATGCATGCTCGGCCTCGGGCACCTGGGCCCCCGCGTGTCGCATCATCTCCCATGCCATGTACGACATGGCCTTCCTGGGCCACGGCCCGCGAAGCTCAGGCCACGAGGGCGACGAACGGTTGAGCGCGTACATACCCCGCATGAGCAGCTCGCCCCACACATGCCGCGCCAACTTAACCTGCGCCCCTGCCCGGCTACCGGAGAAGAACAACATGGCAGCTGAATTCGTCGGATACCCTAAACGCTCTCGGTACTCCCGCAGCAGAGGCGACCCGTCGAGCGCTGTCCAACCCCAACGACCTCTACGCGCACCCGCCACGTTGTCCTTGAGCAGCGACAGCAGCCCACGGGGCACAGCCACAGCCGAATGCACTCCGGTCGCCTGCGCAAGTGTTGTTGGAACATGAATGCACGGCGTCGAATTCACCCGCAGCGAGCTTCGTACGTTCGGAGCCAGAGTCGCAAGGCGACTGGCAGAGCACATCGAGGGGAAAAATACAGCCATTGTGGCCAGTTCGTCCTGTGTGTGCGCCGAGGCTTCCGGGCCCATCGGTGTGTGGCGTGATGGGGTGTGCACGAAGAAGTAGAAGTGGTTAGGCTCCTGGTTCGTCGGCACCATCGACATGCGGAACTGCGACGACTGCCATGACCTGTAGTACTGCTGGACCAGAGCGCCGGACACCCAACCAGAACCATTCGGCGGGGTATAGATACCACGAGTCAGCAACAGGCAACGCATGATGGCCTCGACCACGCGCAGTCGGTACTCGGGGCTGTTGTCCACCAGATCGCCCGTGTCTGTGAACGCGACCGGCGCCACGTCGCTTGGCATCAGTGTGTTAAGTCCAGCTGCCAGTGCCGCACGGTGATATGCGGCCTCGTCGGTGTAGCAGTCTTCCGGGCGTGGTGTCCCGTACAGGTAGCGGAACGTCGTGAGGACATGGGCCTCGCGGTATGAATGTGTTGCAGGCATGAGGGGTCACTCCTTGGTTGGTGTTGCGCCGTTGCCGTTGCCGTTGCCGTAGCCTTCGCCGTAGCCGTAGCCATCGCCGTAGCCATCGCCGTCGCCGTAGCCGTTGCCGGAGCCGTTGCCGTTGCCGCTACCGTAACCGTGGCCGCTACCGTAACCGTGGCCGCTACCGTAACCGTGGCCGCTGCCGGTGCCGTAGCCTTCGCCGTAGCCGTTGCCGTAGCCTTTGCCGTTGCCGTAGCCGTTGCCGTCACCCGATCCGGATTCTTCGTTCATGACTTCGCTCCTGCGTAGCGGTACTGGTAGCTGCGCATCGTGATGCGCTCACGGCAGATGTCGATGTCTGGGTCCGATCGGTCCATCGGGGGGCTCATGTAGACCTGATACGTCGGGTGCCCGGGGGTTCGGCGCATGCAGTCACGACACAGCAGATGCACGTCAGGGGCCACGTCGTGGGCGTCATGGTCCACGGATTCGTGGTCGTCGACGTCCAGATGGACACCCTCGCAGCGCGCGTAATCGAACGGCAGGGGGGACGGAACGGGGGGATTTTTGGGCATTTTGCAGCTCCTTCGGGGGTTGACCGCGGGTTTACCCTAACACTAGCGTCTAGTGTCTGTGGGCTTCGACGTGCACGAGCTGGCGTGCGTGGAGTTTCTACAGGGACACTAGTGTCTAGTGTCTGGAGGATTTCGACGGGGGTGACGGGCACCGGGGCGGTTTCGACGGGGACACTAGTGTCTAGTGTCTGGAGGATTTCGACGGGGGTGACGGGCACCGGGGCGGTTTCAACGGGGACACTAGTGTCTAGTGTCTGGAGGATTTCGACGGGGGTGACGGGCACCGGGGCGGTTTCAACGGGGACACTAGTGTCTAGTGTCTCGCTGTTTTGTTTTACTTGTGGGTGTCATACTACTACTCTGTCCCCATTTTTAGGCAGACACTAGTGTCTAGTGTCTCGGCGTGTAGCCTAAGTTTTACAGGGTTAGTACTAGGGCCCCACCTATAGAGTGAAGTGGCGTTTGTTTGACTTATACACGTTTAATACTAGGGGCCCCACCTATAGAGTGAAGTGGCGTTTGTTTGACCTTTACACGTCAACTTACACTACATATAGAGTGAAGTGCCATTTGTTTGATCTGCGGGTGTCTAAGTCAAATCACACTACATATAGAGTGAAGTGCCATTTGTTTGACACGGCTCGTGTTTAATACTAACCCTTGGTGGGGCGGGCACCTTAGACAGTTAGGAGTATAAAAAGTGTCGCAGACACTATACGCTAGTGTCCGGGGTTTTATACTACTTAATCTACTTAATCTACTAGGTCTAAAAAAGGCAAGAGGCGAGGTTTTTCGGGGGAGTCGGCACCTTGTGTAAAAGAGCAAGGGGCTCTGAGAATTTTGGATGCCTCTAAAACGTATAGTAGATTAAGTAGATTAAGTAGTATAAGACCGAAAACACTAGTGGCTAGTGTCTGTGCCCAAAAAGGCTTACTACTAGGGTTAGAAGTTAAATTGCAGTATAGATTTTTGCTCCCTGGAGGTTGGTGAGCGCTAACTTTAGGAGGGTTAGTTGTTGGACCCGGTGCCGTCACCGTTGCCTTCACCGTTGCCGGTGCCATGACCCAGGCCGGCACCCCAGCCGTGGCTGTAACCGTCGCCGTAGCCGTAGCCGCTACCGCTGCCGACACCATCACCGTAGCCGTAGCCGTAGCCGTCACTGCGGCCGTTGCCGTCACTGCGGCCGTTGCCATAGCCTGTGCCGTACCCGGTGCCGTATCCGATACCGCAGCCCCGTGCGTTACCTCCGCCGTTGCTTTCACCGTTGCCGGTGTCTTCGTCGTGTTCGTCGTTCATGTCGGTTGCTCCTGTCGCCGCCGTCACCACTCATCAAACGCCCCGGGGCGGTTAAACCCCGGGGTCCTGTGTTACCGAGCCGCTTACAGCGCCCGGATGGTCTTCTCGGCGGCAGCCGTCGTCGGGATCAGTTCGCACCAGCCACGGACGACGATGAAGGGCAGCTCGACGTCCAGCTTGCCGGACTTCAACCCGTACATGGCCACCCCCGACAGAGCACCGATGCTGCCTTCCTTGGCACAGGTGTAGCTCCAGAGGCGCCGGGAGTCCTTGAGGATGACGTTGTCACCATCGACGGCGGTCACGATGCCCGCATGGACGCCAGCAGCGCTGGCGCGGACCACGCAGAACTTGCCGACGACGGCCGACGCGGGATTGGAATCGCTGTTGTTGCCGGCGGTGTTGACCAAACCAGCGGACTCGTTGGCGCCGGTGTTGGCGCTGGTATTGGTGCCGCAGGCTTCGAGGCACTGCAGAAGACGTGCCAGTTCGTTGATGCGTTGCGCGTTCATTGAAAACTCCATGCCACGTAAATGATGCCGCCCCCGGTACGTAGCCTGCCAAGGGCGGCGAAGGGAAGTTACAGCGGCAGCGAAGCCGCGATCAGAATCACACTGGAGACCATGGCCACCACAGTCACGCCGAGTGCGACCAGCAGCATGCCCGTCAGGGACTCCGGAGAATCGCCGGGGGCGAGGAACTCAGATGCGGCGTGGGCGCCGTCCGGGTAGTCTTCGTACTCCATGATGCCCCCGTCAGCTGATGGAGGCACGCGCGCAGCGCACGATGGTCTTGCGGCCCGTGAACAGGTCGCGGACGTACTCCCAAAGCCACGTACCGGCCTTCGTGCGCTTCGGGTTGTTGTAGTTGGGGCTCGGCCCGGCCGAGAGGCCCTTCGGGTTGTTGACGCGGGCGAAAGCGATCGCGCGGGCCTTGTTGGCTTCGGTGCGCCGCCGCTGCAGATCGGCCTTGCCGTCGCGCTTGTTGCGCCCGTACTTCTTGGTTCCGTTCTTGGCCATTGTCGTTTCTCCGGTTGAAGCGGTCGAATTGACCGCAGGTGTTTGCACCCATGCGTACCTATGCACAGGCGCAGGCATCTGCCGTCGGGGATAGCGGGCCTGTCGTCGTCACCACTCATTCGAGGTGGCCCCGTCGGGGCCGGGGCGCTACCGTCTGGCCTTGTTGAACACGTGGCGGGGGGTAGTCCACACAGCGAGGTAATCGAAGGCGTGCGCCGTTGTTGTGCGCATGCGCAGGCATGCGGGGGGCATGCTGATGCGCGGGCTTGTGTCGGGCCGACGAGCGTAGTATTCGGCGTCAGTCAACGCCTTGCTGGCGGGCATCGTACCGGCCTTGACGGTGTAGGTTTTGCTCATGGCGTCAACTCCCAAGGGAAACGGAGAGTTGCGCGGGGTCCGGCGCGATCAGGTTGCCGTGATCGTCGGTGACGGCGATGTAGGTCTTCGCGTCCGGAGTGTTCCAGCCAAACAGCCAGAACCACAGAAAACGCGAGCGCGTCACGCGCCAGTGGCGCCCCGTGTGTGGCACGGGAAAGGGGTAGAACATGGTGAAGCCCTCCGGGCGGTGATGAAACGCACTCCCAAGCCCCCCGAAGGGGGCAAGGGGCTACGCTCAGCGGGGATCAGGCTCAGACCTCGGCCGGCGTGGGGTTCTCGGCGCCGTTCTCGATCACCAGACCCTCGCGGGTCTCCGGGGCGAAGGCCGGCAGGGTACGCAGGGCGACCAGCAGGGCGCGGGCTTCCATCTGCTTGGCCGTCAGGGCCTTCCCCGCGTTCGACGCCTTGACCATGGCCGACTCGACGCCGACCAGCAGGACACCCATGCTGGCCTTGTTGGACCAGACCTGATCGATGACGTAGTCGGACGCCTTACGGCCCACGGCGGGGAAGGCCGCGCACAGGATATCCGAGGCGGCGCGGTAACGGCCGTTCTGCGCCTTGATGAGCGCGCTGGCGCTGGCGGCATCCCGGAGCTTCGCGGTCAGCTCCTTCCCGCCCTTGAACATCGCGCCTTCGGGGGTGATCGACAGCTGGCGATCCTTCTTGTCCGTGTAGGACAGGGTACCGGCCTCGGCGTTGAAAATCTGAACAGCGTTCATGGAAAGCTCCCGCACCATACAGGTGCATTGATATCGGCGAAAACCGGCCGACACGGTAGAAAACCCCGCCACGCACCTCTACGCAATACAGCGTCACACAAAAAACCGCGTAGCAGAATTAGCACATTTAGCATTCTTAGAAGCCCGACGGACCCCTAAGAATGCCCCCATTCTTGGCACTATGCTATGGCCCGCGGGGTAAACCGAGGGTTTGCAGGGAATGCGCAATGATGGGCATGCTTCGATATCTTGCTGGTCTAGGCGTATCGCGCCGCAACCCCGCGTTCCATAGTCCGGGATAACTGTCGCCACGGGGTTAACGTGCAGGCAAAAGCCACGCGGGCCCCTATCGTTTCGGGGTTGCGTTGCATCGTATCGTTCGCTTTGCCATCCGCGACTGAGCGCGGGCAGGGAGCTGGCGGGTATAGCAGTGTTAAAGAGTGGCCCACAGGATCACCCCAAAGCGGCGGACCCTCGGAACGCCTTTAGGGCGCGGGTTCGTGGCTTATCCGAAACCCCATGCGCGCAAGGCGCGGGGGAGGCGGGGGGCTAGACTGTTAAAGAGCGGTACTACACCCTACGGGCGCCGTCAACCAGGGGGGGCGCG